>Ga0256404_1001325_pt1 | contig 60917 bp, 52 predicted proteins | sample RumenRJG_01DNA_FD_185990 | JGI IMG/M metagenome (GOLD analysis project Ga0256404, IMG submission 185990) | Bovine rumen microbial communities from Lethbridge, Alberta, Canada - RJG_01 | ecosystem: Host-associated > Mammals > Digestive system > Stomach > Rumen | place: Canada: Alberta | collected...
AATTTTCACGGTGAAAATCCGGTGTGGGATTGGCTGGGAGCTTTTTGGAATCGCTGATACAGGAGAAATTTTCACGGTGAAAATTCAAGGCGAAAATAGGTAACAGGCTGACACGTGGCTACTGCTTATTCAGAAACTGACTTCTGATGATGAAAACAAGTGAACGCGAAGCCGCAAAATGTTTCACGTGAAACATTTTGCTCGAGGACATCTTCTGAGGAGTATCCAAGGGCAACATCTGGTATTAGTTTCGGAGCCATGTTTGCTATTATCCTGATCCGGAGCTATCTGATCATTCATTGGATTTGGGAAAGAAAACGTCAAAACTTTCCAAGAGATGTTTTTTCCATGAAAGGCAAAAGACCGCAAGTAACAGGAAACGTGAATTTTCACCGTGAAAATTTGCCTGCGTGCAGTTGTTCTCCATCCACTATGAAATTTATTAGCCGCTAATAATTTAACCAGTATCTTTCTTGACAAGTGTAACTGTGCTATTTTTCTGCTGCAAGCGGAAATGTCCGTATCGTGGATATTTCCTCCTGCACATCAGGGGAAAAAGTCACTGCCTTATGAATGCCGAACGGGAAGAACCGTTCATTCAATGAAAAAGTGATATGATTTTCTGCTTCATAAATGCACGCAATTGTCGGAAGGAGTACTATGTCAGATTTTAGAATCGACCAAAAAGATATAAACCGGCTAAGTCAGATCATCACGCAGGCCGATGCGGTGCTGGTGGGCGCCGGAAGCGGCTTGTCCACTGCCGCCGGTCTGGATTTTGCCGGAGAACGGCTTCAAAAATACTTTGGAGATTTCACTGTGAAATATGGTATGACAGATATGTACAGCGGCTGCTTTGCCGATTTCGAATCCAGAGAAGAGAGATGGGCCTACTGGTCCAGATGGGCCTGGTTCAACCGATTTGAAGAAATTCCAAAGGACACGCTACGGAACCTGAAGAAGCTTTTGGATGGAAAGGACTATTTCGTCCTCACAACAAATATAGACCACTCATTTATCCGAGCCGGATTTGACAAACGAAAGCTTTGCTACACACAGGGGGATTTCGGACTTCTGCAGTGCAGCAAGCCATGCCATGATAAGACGTATGATGATCAGGATTTGCTTCGGGCCATGATTTCTGCTCAGGGCTATAATCTGGACAGTAAGGGCCATTTTCAGGTTCCGAAGGACAAGCCTGTAAAGATGACTATCCCTGCAGAGCTTATCCCTCACTGCCCTGTCTGTGGCCGTGAAATGGATTTTAATCTATTTTGGGATGATCGGTTCGTCAGGGATGAGGGATGGCACATTGCCCATTCCCGCTATGAATCGTGGCTGTCCGCGCACAAGATGGGGAAAATACTCTATCTGGAGCTGGGAGTCGGCTTCAACTCTCCGGGTGTCATTAAGTATCCCTTCTGCAGATGACAAAGGAAAATCCAAATGCAGTTTTCGCTACTATCGATCTGAATCAGCCATGTACCTGGAAGGAAATCGCTGATCGCTCGATCGTCATAAAGTCCGATCTGGACAAGGCCATTGCCGAATTGCTGAAGCTTAAGCTGGCAAAGCCGGAATCAAGCGCTAACCGATGACTCGATGGCTGATCTGATCCAGAACCGGATCGGTCTGAAGGATTGCCATATAACTATCGAAAAAGGTCAGATGGCATTGTCAGAATAGACAGATTGCTGCTGTTTAGAATTTCGAGGGGGGACAAACATGAGAATCACTAAAATAGATTTGCTGCACAGCGAACCGGTAGAAGACGGATGGAGACCGCTCTTTGTCAGAGTCTACACTGACGAGGGCATATATGGAGATGGCGAGGTAGCTCTTTCCTATGGCGGAATCGATCAGGCGGCCTTTGGAATGCTCCGGAATATGGCTCCCATGCTGATCGGTATGAACCCACTGGAAAATGAGAAGATCTGGAATAAGCTGTATTACGGATGCTTCTGGGGATACAATGGAGGACCGGTTGTATTTGGAGCGATCAGCGCATTTGACCTTGCCATGTGGGATATCCGAGGCAAGAAATTCGGTGTTCCGATCTGGATGCTTCTTGGCGGGAAAATGAGAAGCTCCCTGCGGGCCTATGCAAGTCAGCTCCAGATGGGCTGGGGAACAGGCCGGCAGCATTGCACAAGCTCCGATGATTATGCAAAGGCAACTCGGATTGCGATGGATAAGGGGTTTGACGCGGTCAAGATTAATTTCACAACGTTTCGGGAAGACGGGACTCCGTATGATAAATTTGAGCAGGCGCCTTATCTCACAGCAGATTACTTGGATGTGATCGAAGAACGGCTGAAGGCTGTCCGGGACACATTGGGCCCGAATGGTGACATCATTCTTGAAAACCACAGCCTGACAGACAAGCTTTCTGCCACGCAAATGGGGAACATGGCAAAAAGATACAGGATCATGTACTTTGAGGAGCCGACCGCTCCTCATGCTGATAATCTCGCATATGTTCATGAACATACAGGTATTCCGGTAGCTACAGGTGAGAGAATGTATTCCCGTTGGCAGTTCAAGGATTATCTGGAAAAGGGAGCTGTGCAGGTCATACAGCCGGATCTTGGTACCTGCGGAGGTATCACAGAGGTTAAGAAAATCTGTGACCTGGCGTATATCTACGAGGCTGCAGTCCAGATCCATGTCTGTGGTTCTCCGCTGATTACAGCAGCATCTCTGCATATGGAGGCGGCGATACCGGGATTTATCATTCACGAATATAATGTCAATACGGAAATGCCGAGGATGCTGGGCCTCACAACACGGACATATGAACCTGTGAATGGGAAAATGCCGGTACCGGACCTTCCGGGAATTGGAAATGAAATAGCCCCGGAGACATTCAGCCATTCCGAAGTGATCCACGTGGAATGACCGGATACCCAGGGCGCAAACAAGCAACACGCTCAAATTTTCACGGTGAAAATCCTCGACAAAACGATTCGAAAACTCGTATTTTGACAGCGAATCCTGGAAATTTTCACGGTGAAAATCGATGGCTGAATCTGCAAAGAACTCTGTAAAATCAGGGATTTTCACGGTGAAAATCCGGTACAGAAGCTCAGCCGTCCTCGCATAAAATCAGGCGTCCCGGCAAAATTTTCACGGTGAAAATTTTGCCGGGGCGCCTTTCATTTACTCGCTAACGATTACGCGCACACGGCTCACATTCTTGCACCGCGTGTAGAGATCATCCGGCTTTTCACGGCTGGTCGTATATGCCTTGACAGTCGGAAAATAAGTTCCCGGTTTCGAGAATACATGGGTTTCTTCCTCGACAGCCTTCGTTCCGTCTGCGGACGCTGTCCATTTGTCTGACGGTGTGAATTTGCCGCTATTCTCAAAGTCCCAGGCGATGCCGCTTACAATTCCTGTGTTGGGAGCCGCCTCGACGGTGGCCCTTAAAGCAACCTTGTCACCGGCCTTTACTTGCACGCATGCCGGGTTATCTGCATTTTCCACTTCGAGACGGACAGCCGGCTGCAGACCGCCGCGTTCCTTTATGTCATCCGGAAGAATGACCTGTCCTTCCTCAATGCGATACGGAACGTTGGCATGCGGCGTGATTCCCTTCTCACACCATTTGGCGACATCGATGAGTGCCTGATTCAGCATGCCATTGTAATCAACACAGAAGCGGTTTCCGGCGACGGCCTCAGCCGTCTCTCCGTGGAGGCAATTGTCCATGAACCAGAGACGGAAGCTGTTATCCGGACTTGTCCCGTTATTTCGCTCGGAGAGGCGCTTTTCAACCTGCTTTTTATACCAGTCGCCGGCCCACGGAAATGCACTTTCATCGAGAACTGTGCAGAGTACAATCATTTTCCCATGGATATTTCCGGTCGGCACAGCGCCTCCGCCATTTTTTGCAACGCTCGGCGCGATGAGCACAGGAAGCTGCGGGTACTTCGGCGTTCCGTCCGCGTTGCGGTACATATCGTAGACCTTGAAGGACCGGTCGGGGACCTGATGCCTCTGGATGGTCATCATGGCCAGATAGTCGCTGTTATCCAGCATAATCTGATCGCCGATGGCAAGCCCCGGGAATACATCCCCGTGGATTTCCGCCGCGAGCGGATTGCTGATATGGATGACGCCGTTTTGCATCGTATCGATCGCGGCCTCTTTTCCTTCTGCTTTCCCGTTGAGCACACGGACCTTGCAGTGGAAGAGGTCTGCCTGCTCATCCGGGAGGTCACTGATTTCAATGAGAGGAGTCGCTTCGCTGTCGTCCATCGAGTTCAGCCAGCTGTCACCGGCATTGTAGCCGCGCTGCTTTTTTGCCCTGCTGATGGGCGTCAGGCTTTTTACTGTCGTGATAAACTGATAGCGGTCCTTCGCCTCAGGACTTGAGGGGTCTGCGCCTGCATAGCCCTTCTTCGTCCAGAAATCGTGGAAGTATTCCGGGCAGATCTGATAAATGTAGGGCGCAAGGACCATGAGGGAACCGTCGCCCATGAACGTGTGTGCAAACCATGCCCGCTTTGGGAAGCCCATGCATGTTGTCTCGCGGAGGACAGCCGCCTGCTCATCGGTCAGGCCGTCATAGAGATTGCCGCTTCCGCCGGGCTCCATGTTGTCGACAATTCTTTCGAGGCCCTTTTCTTTCAGGACATGCATGACGCGAACCCGCGGAGCAAAATTATTCGGAGCCGCCATCGGGTTGGCCAGTACATACGGGACAGCGCCGTCCCAGACCCCTTTCGTGTGCTCCATGCAGCCCATGGTTTTGAAGCTTCCGCCGGAGCCGCCATAGCAGTAGCCGTACGGACGGTGCTGATAGCCATAGACCTTCTGGGCCACCTTTCTTGAGAACTGAGCTGTATTTGCGCTCGAGCGGAACAGCCGCTCCGGGTCGTTCATCTGGAAGCCGCCCTGGTTGCTCACGACCAGATAGGCTCCGTGAGTCAGCGCAAAGCCGAGCCGGTCGTCCTCCCCGTGAAGATACTCATTGGTGTGTTCATTTTCCGGGGCAGGAGAGAGGTACTGATAAAACCTTCCTTCGTATTTCTCTTTTTCCGGAAAATAAAAGCTGAACCGGACCTCCGTTCCGTTTTCTGTCGTTCCGCGGAAGCCGCCGTGGATATACAGGTGGCGGTACGGCTTGTCACGCCACTCCTTCAAATCAATATACGGGTCCGAAAAATAAGGATCATTTTCCGGTACATACAGGTTTTCTTCTGCCATATTCGATTCCTCCTTACGCTATTTTATAAGCTGCCCCGGTTATTAAGCAGCCGGGGCTTCCTGCTTGGCATTTAAAGATGATCAAGATTTCTGAATCCGTCCGGCGAACGAGCTCTCCTTCCGGATTTCATCAGTTTTTCCAAGGAGTGCTGAATAATTATAAGTCATTAATTCTATCGTACTGCATCCAGAATGATGATGTGTGTCTCAGGTAGCTTTGCAAGTGTCTGGAATCGTAACATATGATAGCGATCTTCCTGCGCAGGGGATATTTCATTTTCGACGCTGCGGTCAATTCGAAAATAGAACTTAGGCAAGCTGAAACTTTGATCAAAATAAATGTAATAAAACTATTGACAACAATAAGTCTGCTATAGTACAACCATCAGATGAAACAAAACACATTACAACAAACACACGGAGGTAAATATCATGACAAAGAAGATCGCAGTTGTTGCAGCAAATGGACGCGTCGCAGGTAAAGTCATCGAGGAGGCTGTCAGCCGCGGATTCGATGTGACTGGCTTTGGCCGCAAGGCGAACAACACGAAGGCACAGCATTATGTACAGAAGGACCTTTTCGATCTGACGAAGGAGGACCTGCAGGGATTTGATACAGTCGTTGATGCGGCGGGTGCATGGACACTCGATACGATGTATGTGATTCCGAAGGCAGCTATCTACCTGGCAGATCTGTTGAAAGGAACAGAGATGCGCCTGGTTGTTGTCGGTGGAGCCGGAAGCCTTTATGTCAATAAGGAGCATACATCGACAGTCGAGCTTCAGCCGACATTCCCGGATGCCTATAAGCCGGTGAGCGCGGCACACGGCCTCGCACTTGCGGAGCTTCGCGCGTCGGAGAATGTCAAGTGGACGTATATTTCCCCGGCTGGCGATTTCCAGGCAGACGGTGAGAGAACAGGAAAATATATTCTCGGAGGTGAGGAGCCGACCCTGAATTCCAGAAATGAGAGCGTCATCTCTTATGCGGATTATGCAATCGCGATGGTAGACGAGATCGAGAAGGGCAACCATATTCAGCAGAGAATCTCGGTTGTGAGAGCTTGAAAATGAGCTGCCCGCAAACAAGTATCAGTTGGTCGAATAAGGAAAGCCTTGGGACCTTCGCAGCTGATTTATAACGATCGAAAATCATCGTAGAAGACAGCTGTCCGAATAAAAGAGGATCTGCAGATTCCGGCAGGTCCTCTTTTTGGTATGCGGAGTTGCATACTAGAGCAGCGGATTCAGCGTGAATATCCGAGATATGAAGTGTATGTTCTGGGGAGTTTCAGGCTCATGTGTACATATCGTTCCGAGGAGTGTCAGGTTCTTGCTGGCATAATTTTCACCGTGAAAATCCGGGGTAAAAGGGATTGAGAAATCTTCCAGACATGCGATAATAAGCTTGTTTTAAGCGGTGAAATCGCTTTGTCCGTCCGAAATGAAGAACACGAAGCGTATCGAGACTTAGGGAGTGCTGAGGAGTTGCCCAGATTTTATTAATTCACCGCTGAGCGCAATGGAAAGATTGACAATGTGCTGCACTATTTTTTTGGAGGATCGCATGAGGATTGTATTTCTTGACAGAAAGACACTGGGAGAGGATATTGATTTATCCGGCTTTGAACGTTTCGGCGAGGTGGTCATGTACGACTTTACAACGCCTGAGGAAATGCCTGAGCGGGTCAGGGACGCGGATATTCTGATCCTTAATAAGGCGCAGGTAAATGAGCAGACCTGCGGCGGCGCGGAGCATCTGAAGCTGGTCTGTGTCACCGCGACGGGGACGAATAACCTCGACAAGGATTTTCTTGACCGGAAGGGAATTGCCTGGCGAAATGTGGCAGGATACTCTACAGAATCCGTCGTCCAGCATACCTTTGCCATGCTGTTTTATCTGCTGGAGCATCTGCCTTATTACGATCATTATGTCAAGAGCGGCGCCTACATTAATGACAGCACCTTTACGCATTTTGAGCGTCATTTTCATGAGCTGCATGGAATGAAATGGGGCATCATCGGTCTTGGCGCGATCGGAAGCCGGGTGGGCGAGGTGGCCCGGTGCTTCGGCTGTGAGGTTCAGTATTACTCGACATCGGGCAGGAATCACAGTGCAAGATTCAGCGAAGTGGATTTTGACACACTACTTGCGACGTCAGATATCATTTCCGTCCACGCGCCTCTCAACGAAAAGACGAAGGGCCTCATGAACAGAGAGGCCTTCCGCAAAATGAAACCATCCTCCATTTTTATAAATGTCGGCCGAGGACCGATTGTTGTAGAATCTGATCTGAGGGACGCGCTGAACGAAGGCGACATCTCCGCTGCCGGTCTGGACGTGCTTGACACGGAGCCAATGGCTGCTGACAATCCGCTCCGCGAGGTCAGAGATCCGGAGAAGTTTCTGATTACGCCTCACATCGCCTGGGCAACCGTTGAGGCCAGGCGGCGCCTGATGAAGATTATCGAGGGGCAGGTAGAGGAATTCGTTGACTCATTCAGATGATGCATGGCCCGCGTAGCGTGAATTCTCCCACGGCTGAAGTCACGAGTGTGCGGCGGGCAATTATCAAATTTTCACCGTGAAAATTCATGCCTGAACACGCGAAAAGTCCGTATAGGAGTCATCGTTTTACAAACACGGCGCGGGAAGGCCACGACTTTAGTTGTGGGAGGATGTCAAGCGTGAGCGCTTCTCTGGAAGCCCTCACTTGTAATCAGATCTGCCATCTCCCTCTCGGAGGTGACGACAGCATCCGGCAGTACATCCCCATCGGGGATACTTCCATGCCTTCGATTAAACCACACGGCGTGCCATCCGGCATGTTTTGCGCCGGCGACATCATTGGCGTACGTGTCTCCGATATACCAGCATTGCTCTGCCGGGATGCCGAGGCGCTGCTCCATGAGATGAAATATTTCCGGAGCGGGCTTTGCGCATCCGGCAGCACCGGAGATCAGCGTATGCTCCTCCGGAATCCATTCTGAAAGGCCGAGTGTTCTGAGCTTTCCTCCCTGATGGGCGAGGCTTCCGTTCGTGATAATGCCGAGCGGAATGCCCCGGCTCTTAAGGGCTGTCAGCATATCCTTTACCGTGTCCGTGAGATAAATCCGTTTCTGAAAATGAAGATAGTCCTCCTGCAGGGCGATCGCATCCGCCCGGGAGATGTTCACACCGAAATCCTTGAAGGAGGCGGTGTTGCGGTAGATGTACATCTCGTCCGTGCTGATTGCCCCACTGGTCCATTTGTCAAAAATGGCGTCACTGTGCACGCGGCTTCGGATAAATACATTTTCCAAAATTGCGTCATAGCGGCTTCCGAACCGCTTTCTTACGGCCATCTCGAAGGGCCAGGCAAGGTCATAGAGTGTATCGTCCACGTCGAAGACGAGAGCAGAGGTGCATTCAGACATAATCAAAAATCCCTTCTGGTGTTTTGTTCTATGCTATCAGAGTATAGTATGAAATCTTCGATTCGACAATTAGTCATCTTAACCTTGCGTAAACTAGCGAGCTTTTGCAAAACAAGGATATCCAGTATGTCATGACCGGAGGTACGATTTCCTGCCATGGCGGCAAGGGTGCCATGGGCATCGCTGCGGTGACACGAATTTCGATTGTGTGATTTCCGGCGATACGATACAATGGTACCCAGGAGTTTTATCATATGGAATCTAACAAGGATATTAAGGTACCATCTCTTTCCAAGGCTCTGAGCCTTCTCGATTATTTCGATGACGAGCACAAGAGCGCCGGCGTGACGGAGCTCGCCCGGCACAGCGGGCTTCCGAAGAGCTCTGTACAGAACATTCTCTCGACATTCCGCGCTCACGGCTATGTTGTGCAGGACAGCCGCACCAGAAAATATATGCTGGGCGGCGAGATCGTCTCCCTGTTTTCGAGATACAAGAGCACGAGAAATCTGGATTATCGGGTTACAGAATACCTTCAGGCCATCCGTGACAAATACGATGTCGAGGTCTACCTCACGGAGCTTGATGCGGAGAACAGGTCGATCATTTATCTGGCCTCTGAACAGCCGAAGAACGGTCATCATTCCTTTGTGTCAAAGGTCGGGCAGGCAGCGCCTGTTCACGCGACAGCCGCAGGAAAAATACTGCTCGGCCTGTCTCCTGCAGAGACAAGGACCCGCTATTTTGACAGCGTGAAGGAGCATCCGCTTGAGCGCTATACGGATTCAACCGTGACAGATCCGGAGCTTCTTGCTCGCGATATCACGGAGGCTGCCTATCAGGGATATGCGTTCTGCGATGAGGAATACCACGAGCAGATCTATGCGCTGTCCGTCCCCGTGATCGTCGGTTTTGATGATGTGCGGTACGCGGTCGGTGCGATCCAGACGGGGCCGTTTTCTCCTTACATCCGGAAGCAGCTGATCGAAGATCTCCGGGACTGCGCCAGAAAGACAGGGAGTTTTCTCAGAAATGAGTAATTGTTCATCATTACAGGACATTTTTCCTGTCTGCCTGCAGAATTGGATGGGAATTAGAACAAAGTGACCGCTTACAGGGCTTCATTTTTCAATTTCCGTGTTTTTTATTGACAGGCAGATGGTTCCGCCGTATATTTTGTTCATCATTAATGAACATTCATTTACAGCAAAGGGGCTGGCTCGAAGGAGCCGGCCCTTTTACGTAAAGGATGTACCACCAGATAAGGAGGACAAATGATGAGCAGAAAAGTAGAACCATATCTGATGTCCGTTTTGTCAAGCAGGCTTTACAGCATCGGACTTGAAATGACAAACACACTGATGCGCACCGCGCGTTCACAGCTCATGAGCGTCTGCCACGATCTCTCGACTGCGATCTGCGACCGGAACGGCAAGGTCATCGCTCTCGCCGAGAGCATCCCGGTCCACTGCGCCAATATGGGTCTCACCGTCGGTCCGTGCTTCGATCACCCCGAAGGCATCCACAAGGGAGATCTGTTCCTCAACAACTCCCCTTATCATGGCAATACCCACCACGCCGATTACACATTTATCGCCCCTGTTTTTGCTGACGATGAGCTGATGTTCTTTGCTGTCACGAAGGGCCATCAGGCCGATATCGGTAATACGATTCCATCCACCTACGTTCCGTCCGCGAAGGACATGTTCCTTGAAGGCGCGATCGACTGGCCCTGCGTCAAGTTCCAGAAGGACTACAAGGACGTCGCCGATATGATCAAGATTGCGAAAATGAGAAACCGCGTGCCGGAGCTCTGGTACGGCGACTATCTCGCCTGCGTCGGCTCCTGCCGCGTCGGTGAGAAGCGGCTCGAGGCTCTCTGCAATGAGTACGGCAACCAGGTCGTCAAGGATTTCTGTGATGCCTACCAGGAATATGGCGCGACCCGCATGAAGGAGGAGCTGAAGAAGCTTCCGAAGGGCCATTACACTTATGATATCAAGGCGGACGCGATTGAAGGCGTCGTCCCCGAAATCAATATTCACATCATCTGCGACACAAAGCCGGAGGAAGGCGAGATCGATTTCGATATGACGGAAAATGCAGACTCCATGCCCTGCGGCCTCAATATGTGCGAGGCGACGGTCCTTGCCAGTACCGTGACCGGTGTTCTCAACCGCATGCCAAATGACATCCCCTGCAACGACGGCGCGATGAGCCGGATCAAGGTGAAGATGCGGGAGGGCTGCGTCATCGGTAAGGCAAAGGCCCCCTACTCCTCCTCGATGGCCACAACGAACCTCGCAGACCGCGTCATTTCCGGTGTGCAGGCCCTGATGAACCAGATCACCGCAAAGAACGGCATGGCCGAGGGCGGTGCGACGCAGTGCCCGGCCGTCTCCGTTGTCTCCGGTGTTGACTGGCGCAAGCACAATGATCCGTATGTCAACCAGATTTTCTGCGGCATGACCGGAGGCCCCGGTGTGGACGGCTATGACGGCTGGGTCACCTATCAGTACCCTGTGACCGGCGGCGCGATGAACTGGAACTCAACGGAGGTTCTGGAGCAGCAGTATCCGTTTGAGGTCGTCTCTGAGGAAATTATCCCGGATTCCGTCGGTGCCGGAAAATTTGATTCCGCGCCATCCTGCAAGTTCGTCATGACCCCGCGCCACGACCCGATGGTCTGCGCCTACTCCTGCGACGGCATCGACAATCCGCCGAAGGGTGCGCTCGGCGGGCACGACGGATACAAGTCAGCCGCCTGGAAATATGATCTGAAGACCGGCGAAGGATCAAGGGAAGAGCTGCCGGCCTTCGGTGAGCCGGAGATCAGGGTCGGCGAAGCAATCGTTTCTGAGAGCTCAAGCGGAGGTGGCTATGGAGATCCGCTCGACCGCGATCCGTACCTCGTCGCACACCGCGTGCGGGAGGGGTGGATCACAAAAGCATACGCAAGGGATGTGTACGGAGTCGTTGTTGATGACTCGAAGGAGACCTATGTTCCGGACATGCCGGCTACAGAAGAACTGAGACAGACCATGCGGGCTTCCCGCTGATCCGCTGCAAATGAAGCAGCATGTTGATCATGTATTCCGATGAGAAGGAGGACAAATCTATGTCAAAATATGCTTGTGTCGATGTTGGCGGTACATTTACGGATGCAGCGGTCATGGATGAGACGGGTGATGTCAAGGTTTTCAAGTCCCCGACGACGCCGCATGACTGGACGGAGGGAATTCTCGGCGCGCTGAAGGTTGCATCCGAATACTACAAGGAAGACTTCGAGAGTTTTATGAAGGATATCAGTGTGATCAACAGCGGTCTGTTCACTCATGGTTCCACGATCTCAACAAATGCAATCGTTGAGAAGAAGTGCGGCAAGGTCGGCATTCTCTGCACCGAGGGCTTCCGCGACGTCTTCCTGTTCCGGGAGGGCCCGAACAAGAACCCGTTCGATATGTTCCTTGACTATCCGGAGCCGTTCGTCCCGCGATATCTGACGCTCCCGGTCCGCGAGCGCATCAATTCCGAGGGCGGCATCGACATCCCGCTCGACGAGGACATGGTCCGTGAGCAGACGCTGAAGCTGAAGGGCTATCACGTTGAGGCCATCTGCATCTGCTTCCTCTGGTCGACCGTCAATACGGAAAATGAAGACCGCGCAGCCGAGATCGTGAAGGAGGTATGGCCGGAGGTGACCGTTGTCAAGAGCTACGAGGTCAACCCGAGCACGCGCGAATACCGCCGCTGGGTCTCCGCAGCCATGGATGCTTCACTCCGGAAGCTCATTTCCACCTATGCAAATGACTTGAACAGCCGTCTCGCGGAGAAAGGCTTTATCGGCCAGGTTGGCATGGTCAATTCGGCAGGCGGCGTCATGAGCACCGATGAGATCGTCGAGCGGCCGCTCTACTCGCTCGACTCCGGTCCGTCGATGGCGCCGGTCTCCGGAAGAAAGTACGCGTTCAATGATCTCGGAGAAAAGAATGCCGTCGTCCTCGATATGGGCGGCACAACCTTTGACGTCAGCTGCGTCATTAACGGAAATATCTCCGTCTCAAAGGAAGCGTTGATCGGTCACGAAATTCCCGGCATTTCCAGAGTCAATGTCCACAGCATCGGCGCCGGCGGCGGAAGCATCGCCTGGGTCGACAACGGCGGAATGGTCCGTGTCGGGCCGCGGAGCGCCGGATCCGTTCCGGGACCTGCCTGCTATAACCGCGGCGGCACCCTCCCCACCGTCACAGACGCGAACCTCGTGCTCGGCTATCTGAATCCGGACAATTTTAACGACGGACGCATGAAGCTGTACCCGGAGCTTGCGAAGCAGGCGATCCGGGAGCATGTGGCAAAGCCACTCGGCATCACCGTCATGGAGGCGGCGTACGCGATCTGGACGACCGTAAATGTCAACATGATCGCCGCCATCAAGGACATCACGATCTGGCAGGGCATCGATCCCCGCTCCTACGCGATGGTTTCCGGAGGAGGCGCCTGCGGTCTCCATGCGATCGCGCTGGCCGAGGGACTCGACATGAAGAAGCTCTTAATCCCGCGCACAGCCGGCGGACTAAGCGCAGTCGGCGGCATTTTCTCAGACATTGTCTCCGAGTACAACGGAAGCCTCTACACGAATACCGCAAGCTTCGATTTTGACGGCGTCAACCGCCTGATCGGAAAGCTGAAGAAGAAGGCTGAGGGCTTCTTTGAGCGGAACCACATCACGAAGGACCGGCAGAGCGTCAAGCTCTACATGGAGGCGCATTACCCGTCCCAGGTCTACGAGCTGTCCATCGAGATCACGGATTTCCTGAATGATGATTTCACCCTTTCGGCAGATGCAATCCCGAAGATGGAGGCAGCCTTCCATGCAGAGCATGAGCGCACCTTCTCCGTCAAGGATGACACATATATCGAGTGCCTGATGTGGCGTGTGAAGGCAATCGGAAAGCACGAGCGCCAGGCCGTGATCCGCGAGCAGGAGTGGAGCGAGCCGGAGGACCTCGCGGACGTAAAGGCAAAGAACTACAGTGCCCGCAAGGTTTTCTTCAAGAAGTACAATGACATCAAGGTCGTGCCCGTTTTCCGCGGCGGAGACCTGGGCTACGGCGACGCAGTCCACGGGCCGGCGATCATCGAGGAGCCGACGACAACCATCGTCGTGCTGCCGGGGTACGAGGCGAAGGTCACGAAGTACAACAACTACTGCGTGGAAAAAGAGGCCTGAAGTCGGGATGTCTGGTATCCGCGTTCGGGTGTCCGTTCGGATGGCACAAAGGTATAGCACGTCTCTCAAGCATCTCTGCGACATCCTCGGCGGCGAGGAGCTGACACTGAACGCGAGAAATGAGAGCATCATCTCCTATGCGGATTATGCGATTGAAATGGTAGATGAGATTGAGAAGGGACTTTTAAGCAGTAAAATGCCTGAAGGTCCTTTCTTTGTGATAAAATTTAAATGCGATGTAAAGCTTCACCGATCATCCGTAGCCTTGGGGCGACTTCCTTGGTGTGAAGTATTGGGCAAAAATCCGGCATCCGGAGAAATAAGCAGGAAATGAAATCTTTTTCGGAACCGTCACAGATTTCTATAATCCGCAGAGAGAAAAACTTGTTATGATGAAAAACAGATGAGAAAAGATTTCCTCATATCAGCGGCTATACTTTGGTTTTATAAGGATGAATGTAATTCATACATGCAGAAGGAGGTTGTCACCGATGGCTTTAAGACCCGTATTTTTTATACACGATGACAAGGTTATGCAGAGAGACGTGGAGTTTCAGTGGTTTAGCGGCTTTGCCATTAGTCAGAAGAGGAAATGTATTCGTTCTCTTCATGAAGCTTTAAAGACAGGTATGCCTGACGCAGTGCCCTTGGAGATCAGCACAAAATCAGAGACTCCACTTGGGAGATCTTTCAGCGCTTTCAACCTGCATCTTGATGGAACATATCTTGAAAATGTGTTCCAGTCATCGAAGGTCTTTGAGAATGGAGGCCCTTATCAGGAGCTTCTGAAAATGAATCCCAGAGATGCCAAGAGGGATCCAAGGCTGATAGAATCAGGAAAGCTGATTGGATTTCAGTATGATGGAAGGACTTTTCCACTTGAACCACTGACCGTCTTCTATGACTTCATTTACTTGAAGGCTGTTTTTTACAGCAAGGTTCCTTATGAGGAGCTGAAAAAGTATAACGCCTTTACTGATATCGAATTTAATTCCAAAAGATCCATCAATACCCAGGCAAGGTCTGTGGCAATCCTCAGACTTATGCTGGAAGAAGGAACTGATGTTTTGCAAATGGATGAAAAACCTGATGAGTTTGTCAGATGGCACAAGGCGCATGTGGAGTACGCCATTTCCAGCAGAAAATAATTATCTGGGCGGTGATTAAGGTATGGAGCAGTATATGATGTACCAGAAAGCAAGGTGCTTTGGTGATAGCGATGCCATGGAAAAAATTTACAGACATCCGATGTTGCAAAGCTCAAGCTTGAGATAGAAGAATATGATCTGAGTTAAAGTAAGGAGGCTGCCATGAAATACCATTCCACCCGTCAGCCCAAGAAAATGCTCCTGTATGACATCCTGGATATTTTGAAAAGGTATTCTGATGCGGACCATCGTCTGAGTCAGAAGGAAATCACAGATATTCTGGAACGGGAATACCAGATGAAAGCGGACCGCAAGTCTGTCCGGAAAAATCTGATGGAGCTTGTGGATCTTGGGTATGACTTGAACTACAGCAAGACCGTCCGGATGATGCCGGTCAGGAATTCGAAGACCGGCATCACACAAATAGAAGAGACAGAAATCCTGTCTGATTTTTACCTGGAGAGGGAGTTTACAGATGGAGAGCTCAGACTTCTGATTGACAGCTTGCTTTTCTCCAGACATATACCTTATAATCAGTGCAGGGAGCTGGTGGAAAAGCTGGAAGGTCTGTCCAATGTCTATTTTCAATCCAGAGTCAGTTACATTCACAGGATGCCGGCCGACACGATGGACAATCAGCAGCTCTTTCTGAATATAGAGCTGCTGGATGAAGCAATCCGCAAGGACCGCAAGGTGTCCTTCAAGTACTTGGAATATCGGACAGATAAGAAGCTTCACCCCAAACAGCGTGAGGATGGGTCAGAGCGAATTTATATCATCACTCCCTATCAGATGGTGGCCAGAGAAGGAAAATACTACCTTATCTGCAACTATGATAAGTATGATGATATTTCCAATTATCGCCTTGACCGGATCGCGGATCTCAAAATACTGGATGAGAAGGCAAAGCCCTTTAAGAGCCTCAAATGGTCAAATGGAGGAAGTCTGGACCTTGCTGATTACATGAAGGAACATCCCTATATGTTCGCTGCGGACAATATCCATGCGAAGCTTCGCATTACAAAGCCTATGATCGGAGAAGTTATTGATACCTTCGGCAAAGATGTGACATTCTCGGATGAAGACCAGGACGGTGTAACAGTTACTGTTTACAACAACGAGATGGCAATAGAAGAGTTCGTGAAGCGGTATATGCCGGATGTGATTGTATTGGAACCAGAACGTTTGAAGAAAGCTTTCGTGTCAGACGTGAACAAAGCTTTGGAAAAAATTTAAGGAGAGGAAATCTATGACTAATTTAGAAAAAAAGTGCATTACTTTCATTTTACAATGTGTATTTGGCAATATAGATGACCCTGTGACAGCTGCAATTGACAGAGCTTATGTTGACATGGCTTCACATACAATGCAGGGATTTAAGGAAGAGGAGTATCAGGATAAATGGAAATGCCGTTATGATGCTTCTAAAAAAATTAAAGAATCAGTGGAAAACTATGATGAAATATGCAAAAAGGGTTACGACAAGTGGCACGATGATCTTTGTTTGGCTCTAAAAGATATTTATCCAGAGAAAACTAAATTTTCTTATGGGCAGGCCCAGAAATGGGTTAATATGACAACAAAATATTTGACCGTACTTGCCGTTATCTTCAAGAGTGTGGGTGAGGACGAGCGTTTGGATGAGATTCCGAGATTTTTCAAAGAAGATCATGTAAATAGCCTTCACATTCCTTTGGATAGTTACATTATGCAGGAATATGGAATCAGCAATTATGGGCCTTGGAGCCAAATGGAAAAGGACGAATATAGGAAATGTCGCGAAGTCATCAAAGAACATGACAAGACATTGATGGATGAGCTTACAGATTGGGGAATTGCTGCAGCAAAACATCGAACAGATGACAAAAAGAGCTATGCTTACTTTGTAGAAATGCAAAGAACAAATAAAGAGAAGTAAACGTGGCAAGTCGTCCGGTATTTTTTGATGTTACTGATCCCGATATAAAGAAAGTGTATGATCACGAATGCAGGAGAATATAGTCTATGCCGGATGACAGAATCACCGTTGATTCAGGGGGGGATTTGTGGATTTGGATATACTCAGCTTCATCGACTCCCTGGATATTAGAAATCACCTTAAAGACCAGCAGTACCAATTCGGGACACCGGAGGCTGCCTTCCTTGTGTGGTGCTGCAGATCGAAGACGTTAAGGGAAAAGTTCCTTGCCTGGAACAGGATAATTCAGACGATGCCGGACTGTGGCATGACTGGACGATATAACATGGAGCAGATACCGGATTTCCATATGTTTCTGAATCAGTACATGGATCTGCAGAAGAGACAGTTTGAGAGCTTTAAAAATCCTGCTGGCTGTGTATATTTTAGCGATTTTTGCTATTGCAATTCTGCTGAGCGAAGAGATAAGTTCAGTTTCGGCCCTTTCAGTACCTATGAAAAGTGTCTTAACGCTGCGTGCCTCGAGGCCGGAAAAGAACAGGCAGATTATGGGAATGACGCCAGAGGAATTCTAATAACCAGGCGCGTTGTCGATGGAGCGGATGCGGAATCTGGAATACAGTCGGAAGATTTATGCTTTGTGAATCTAAAAGGCGACCCTACAGAGATTCATTGCAAATATTTGAATGAATCGGATCAGGAAATAGGTACTGCCTTTGATGGTATGTGGTTCGATTTCCCGACACCATTCCATGCCGGCGATATTGTCTGCAGCGTAAAAGACAGAAGTCGGCCGTTTGTGCTGACAGAGATTTCCACATGGGATGAGACAAAAGTACGTGAAGAACATTATGAGCATATTGCTCTGGAGCGGGGAAATGGATGGATCTCTGGCAGGAACCAGAAAATCTCCCGTCTCAGGGTAAAAGGTGATACTTCTGATATGTCGGCTTGTGGGTTTGGTATTGGGAGTGACCTGACAGGAGAAAGTTCATGGATCTGGAAAGACACGTTTCCAATCTGCAGTTATCTGGATCTTGTTTATTATAAAGAGCCGCTTTCCGGCATGAATTGCCTGCTCAAGCCACTGAGTGAGTTTATAAAAGGGAATATCGGAATTGAACTTCTGCTGAATGCCTGCTCTCTCCTGTATCAGAAGAATGATTACAGAAGTCAGCTGAAAGATTTTATCGGAATGTACTCAGAACGGACATTTGAAAGTATTGGGTTTCATATTCCAGAGATGAATGAGTAATGTGCGATAGACACAATCAAGTAACTGTACATTTAAGTAAAATATCAAAAATGTAGACAAGTCTCGGCGCTTTTCGAATATACGACTTTCAGCAAGATCGGCTGGTCGCACCGCGAAAAACGCCTTCAGAGGTTTATCCGAGTGGCCGTTACGGTCGACCTCGACAGAGGAAAGGACAAGTGAATAGGAATCCGATAATGGACGCGATTTATTGCATTCTCAATAAAATGGCGTCCTTTTTCTATGCAGGAAAGCAGAGAGGAGACGAGTCGGATATTAATGAGGCCTATCTGATCAGGGCCCTTCCTAATTCCGTGAATTCCATGGACTTCTACCGCCAGCAGGAGGTGAACCACGACATGAATGGCGTTCTATAGCCAAATAGAGAGACTGACGGCAGGACTTATTGGTATAAAAAGATCCTCAGGAATGCATCCGGACAAGGTATTTATTCTCCCACGCAGAGAAAACATAAATTTGTTCACACCTGTCCAGCATCCTTCAGATCACACGAACACTGATATCATAACAACTCACTTTGATTATCATTCTATAGTGAATATTCCGCGGTCAATAGATCGGGATCTGTTTAAAGTTGATATTCTCGAGTACGATGATCCGCTTATGTTAAAAATGATGCACGATTTAACCGGTGTAAAATTCATATGACATACCGTTGGATGATAAGAAAGTAATGACTCTTTTTCAGAGTACTGAGGCAGTAGAAATGTATTCCAGAGGAATCCGGATTTCTGATAGATAACAATGGATGGGCTGATTTTTTCTCATCCTCTCTGCTATATTTATTTCAGAGACAGAGAACTATGATGAATGTGAGATAGATGAGATGATTTGTTTCCATAATCCAGATGAAGAAAATGGATATCTGAGCAACTGGTGGCTGACATATGGTCGTATCTATCAATATAATACAAAGCTTAAAGTTCCTGCCTGACGCTGTCACATCCTGTCTCGATTGGCTTATGGCTGATGAATTTCAGGAAAAGAGAATATAAAACAAGTGGGAGGAAAATAAACAAAATGAGCTGTTTTCACAATCCAGGCGAAGAAAATAAATATCTGACCCATTGCCGCATTTCTGATTATGCTTTAGAAGGCAACAGGTCTTCAAGTAATGTCGAGAAAATTTCACAGATTAGAGCAAATGTGAACGGTATTTCCACCGGATTTACCGATTTAGACGATACGCTTTCAGGACTGCATCCGGCTGAACTGATCCTTGTCGCAGCTCGGCCGGCAATGGGAAAGACCGCATTTGCACTTAGTATTGCAGAAAACGTGGCTTTTAAAAGCGGCCTTCCATTAGCTTTTTTTAGTCTGGATCTGTCCTCCAGGCTGTTAGTCAGGCGGCTTCTTGCGATGAAAACGAAAGACGATACTCAGAATATCCGAAACAGTGCGTTCACGGATACAGACCGGAAATGTTTGATTGAAAGCGACGGCGTCATCACGTTTTCAAAGATGATCATTGATGATACACCGGGTATTACGATTACAGATCTCTTCAGCCGATGCCAGAAATATAAGTTGGATTATGGTATACAGCTTGTGATTATTGATTATATGCAGCTGATAACAGGGTCATGTAAAAGCAGGACAATTTCACGCCAACAGGAAAAATTTGAGATCTCCTGTGCCTTAAGGCAGATGGCACGCGAGCTAAATGTTCCGGTAATTGTACTTTCCCAGTTGAGCCGTGCGGCGGATCTTCGCCAAAATTCTCGGCCGATATTGTCTGATCTGTGTAAATATGATGATGTCATCGTGCAGGACGCTGATACTGTTATGTTTATTTACCGCGATGATTATTATCATGAAGATTCCGATGAAAAGGGAATTGCCGAGATCAATATTGCAAAGCATAGAAGCGGTTCAACTGGTACCGTGGATCTCATGTGGCTGGAAGAGTATATAAAATTCGCGAATCTGAAGAAGCAGAAGGTATAGAAACGGGAAAAGGGCATATAAAAAAAATTTGTATAATTCAGGAAAGACGTTTAAGCAGGAGAAGAGCATATGAATGAACGTTTTTATCATCATGATAAGAAAAAATTCCCGCGGGGATACATAAGTTAATGAATCTTTTCCTGAAGGGCTGCTTGAAGAGGACAAGGGATAGTGATGTCAGTAGAAAGGAATAAAAAGCGTGAAGAACATTGAAGATAATGAAGGCTTTGACCTTGACTGGGAAACTTCAAAAGACGAACTTCGGGTGGAAGGCAAATTCGATGTGATCAGGGTAAAACATCTGATTTATGATACCTACCAGTATTTTTATCAGTATTCAGGATACAACTCCGTGATGCGGGGAGACCTGGGTGTTTACAGAGATATTTGTGAACTGGCATGTATTGGCGAATATCCAAAAGACTGCAGACAGTATGAATTTGACTGCTGCATGGACTTCGTAGAAGGGCTCTTGTACGCGATAGAGCTTGGCTTCCCGCGAGGCTATAACCAGATTGCTCTGCACGTAGGGCTGAATGAACATATGGCAGGAGGCGGAGGCAGGGATGCGGATATGTCCAGCTATGAATCCTTCAGCAGGGATTTCTATAAAGAAATGAAGTTCCACCTCTCAGACGCGTTTGAAGACGATACGACAGATTATGAAAACATCATGGAGGAGATGTTTCCTGACAAATTTGATATCACTGACGCCGATATAAAGAAAGCGTATGATCACGAGTGCAGGAGAATACAGTCTATGCCGGATGATAGAATCACTGCTGGTTCAGGGAGGTAATCTGTGGATTTGGATATATTCAGTTTCATTGATTCGCCTGATATTCAAACTTACCTTAAAGAGCAGCAGTACCAGTTCGTGACAGCGGAGACTGCTTTCCTTGTGTGGTACAGCAGATCAAAGAGGTTAAAGGAAAAGAAGTTTGAAAAATTCAGATGGGATAAATATTCCGCATGCCCTGCCTTATTCTGGTATCAGCAAAAAAGGGAGGGTGCATGTTATGATGTTTTATAAGCTGAAATTCTTTGGCAGGTATGAGTCGGATCACCCCGAAGATTGTGAAGAAAAAATGATCAGGAATTCGCATCTGTCACGGGAAGACAGAGCCGATATCAGTTCTATCACTGACGATTTTAATGCCCACCGGACGGATAACTGTTTCATTACCGACATTAAGGAAGAAAAGATTATCGTTTGTCTGGCATGTGAAAAGAGGGTGGACATGGATCTTGTCCGCACATTCCTTAAGGAAGTAGGATTTCAAGTAGAAGAAAAAATGCCGGAGACAGAGGAGATAACATTCCAGGAAGCAAGGCATATGGCAAGACGGGCTGAGAGCCATTATTGGATTGATGATAGTTCAGAACTTTCCTGGATGGCAGAATATGAGATCCACAGCATGTGTGTTCAGGAAGAGGTCGTAACAGACAGCCTTATTTCCAGTACAGAGAGTGATTTTTACACTTCAAGTTCTTTATCAGAAGAACTGCAGAGAATTAGTGAGCAGGGAAAACAGGAATATTTTTATGGGCACCCGGTTCATTACCTGATTTCTACAGATAACGAAGAATTCTGCCGGAGGGCCTGCTACATGCTTGTGAGAGCTCTGCGTGAAGCAGGACGCTTGTATTCATCACGCGTAGCTGTCTTATCGACAAGGAGGTGGCGGTTTTTGCAGCCAAAGCAGGTTTTTCAAAACTTGGATGGCGGGTCTGTACTCGCCTGCGCAACATCTGACGAGCTGCGGGATCAGGATCTCGCGGGGGCAGAGATGAGAACCCTTGATGCGGTAACAAAGGCTGCAGACCGCTACAGAAATCAGACACTGCTGTTCATGATGGTGCCACCGGCAAAAGAAAAATTTAAAAAGGAAGTTTTTGAAAGACTGCCGGGATGGAGCTTTGTTGAGATCCGTGATGACCCCATTTCAGAGGAGAAAGCTCTGGAGGTCCTTGAAAAAATAGCTGATGAAAGGCATATGCAGGCAGATTCAGACCTTCGACAAATGATGCGGGATGAAAATCTGGAGACATATTCTTCTGGAGATCTGACCAGGATTTTTGCAAGATGGAGCACCCAGTATCTGAAAAAGAAAATATATCCTCAGTATGCAAAAATCGGTCAGACAGATGATTTTCTCGTAAAGGAAACCGGAAAAGGAAATGCATATGATGAGTTGCAGAAGATGATCGGATTATCAGAGCCGAAGAGACTTCTGGATAAAGCCCTTGCCAGCTACCGTCAGCAGAAGCTGCTGGAGTCCAGAGGAATCAAACTGGACCGTCCGGCAATGCATATGGTGTTCACCGGCAATCCCGGAACGGCCAAGACCACTGTGGCCCGTCTGTTTGGAAAAATCCTGAATGAAGAAGGAATCCTGCCCAATGGACATCTGATAGAAACAGGACGGTCTGATCTTGTTGGTCAGTATGTCGGATGGACCGCCCATCAGGTACATGAGAAGTTCAGGATGGCAGATGGCGGCATCCTTTTTATCGATGAGGCCTATTCCCTGGTGGATGACCGGCGTGGTTTGTATGGGGATGAAGCGATCAACACAATTGTTCAGGATATGGAAAATTACAGAGAAAGTCTGATCGTTATTCTGGCCGGGTATACAAAGGAGATGGAGAATTTTTTAACCATCAATCCGGGATTGCGTTCGAGAATCGCATTTCATGTGCAATTTCCGGATTATACGCCGGATGAACTGGTCGAGATTACGGACCTGACAGCCAGAAAGAAGTCCTTTGCGCTGTCAGACGGTGCCAGGGAAAAAGCCAGAAGGATCTGTCAGCTGGCAGTGTGCGAACCGGACTTGGGAAACGGACGATATGTCCGTAATATGGTGGAAAATGCTATTATGAATCAGGGCGTGCGAGTTCTGAAAGACGATTATCAGAAGATGTCCAGAAAAGAACTGACGACTCTGAATGCAGAAGATTTTGAAGAACCCGCTCGAAATACGCAGCCGAAGAAAGTGATCGGCTTTCATTGAAGATGGATGACAGATACGATCTGGGAAAATGACCGGATAAGGGAGGAATACGTATGCAGATCATAAGAGGCAAGTACAATGAGGCAAAAGTATTCACTGACAACTGTGAGGACTCCTGTCGGGATCAGATCCGGGAACTGCTTGATCAGGAACCCTTTCACGACGCAAAGGTCCGAATCATGCCAGACTGCCATGCAGGAAAAGGCTGTGTGATCGGGTTCACGGCAGATATGAATGACAAGATCATCCCCAATGTCGTAGGTGTGGATATCGGATGTGGTATGCTGACCGTTGAGCTTGGTCGGATTGATATCAATTTCGAACGGCTGGATGCTGTGATCAGGCAGTTTGTTCCATTCGGAAGAGAGGTGCATTCCGGAAGGCTGATGCATTTTCCGGAAATGCAGGAAATGAACTGTTACCGGAACCTGAAGGATTCCAGAAAAATCGAGAGAGCGATCGGGAGCTTGGGCGGCGGAAATCATTTTATTGAGATTGATGCCGACGAAGACGGAAACAAATATCTGGTGATCCATATCGGAAGCCGCCAGCTGGGAAAGCAGGTCTGCGAATATTACCAGGGTATAGCCCTTGGCCTTCATACAGGACAGGAGAGGCTCTGGAAAGAAGAGGAACGGATCAAAAAAGAATATAAGGCCGCAGGCAGGAGGAAAGAAATTCAGGCCGTCATCAAAGAGCTGCATCGAAATTTTCATCAGACTGCACCGGATCTACCACCAGATCTCTGTTTTCTCACAGGAAAATACAGCCGCCAATATCTGCAGGACATGAGGATCTGCCAGAAGTTTGCGGATGAAAACAGGAAAATGATTGCCGAACTGATCATTGAAAATTACGGATTTCACCCGATTGGAGCATTTTCTACCGTCCACAATTATCTTGATTTGGATTCGCATATCATACGGAAAGGGGCTGTCTCTGCGCAAAAAGGAGAATGCCTGCTGATTCCCATCAACATGCGTGACGGATCTCTGATCTGTATTGGAAAAGGCAATGAGGACTGGAACTGCTCCGCACCGCATGGTGCCGGAAGAAAATACTCAAGAAAAGAGGTTGTAGAACGGTTCTCTGTGGAAGAATATGTCAGAACCATGGAAGATGCCGGTATCTATACGACCTGCGTGAACGCGTCCACCCTCGATGAAGCACCTTTTGCCTATAAGAGTATGGGCGACATTGTTGCTAATATCGCACCGACAGCGGAGATAGACCGGATCATTCGACCAATCTACAATTTCAAAGCTAACAGGACGCATTGACATACCCACGGGCAAGCCCGTGGATTTCAGAGAAGTCTGATGTCTTACGACACCCTTATTCTCTGTGGACTAGCCAAAAGCCCACTACGCAGTCCTTCCATACGGAAGTTCTGACTACTTTTACGGATGATATTTGCTGCACCGTTGATGTCTGCATTGACGCAGGTTTCATCTGCGGAACAGTACAGTCCACGGCGGACCCGCTTTCCACTGAACTTTTCAATGTACGGATGTTCCGTGCTATTGGCATGCTATTGGTGTCAGGTTCGGATAAATAATTCGTAAACATTCATTGCGATTTGTTTATGGAATTTTTATAGGAACCTGACACCCCGAGCGTATGACTTTATATTTGCAGGCTGACACCTCTCGGGACGGACACCGCGCAGGAGACACCTCTCGGGACGAAATCCCGGGCCGGCTGCTTTCATGTATGGCTGGGAAGCGCTGAGGCAGCGGCCGTATTTTCATTTTCCTTCCAGTGTCTCAGTTCATAATACACATGTCCCTTGCCGATGCGTGATGCCACATGCGCGCCCCAGACGCCGAGATTTGTCATAAAGGCAAGTCCCCAGCGGCGCAGGCCGTATTCTCTTCCGAACAGCTTCCCGATCGTTTTCGCGTCGGAATACTGATAGAACGAAGTCGCCGCGTGATAGAATTCCTCCTGGAGTTCCCATGGCGTCATATGCTTCGGCTTGAATGTGACATTCATCATGTCGAACCAGTCCCACTGATCGGTGATCATCCGATTTTCCTTTTTGAACTTTTCATAGACCGGCGTTCCGGGATACGGCGTCAGAATCGCGGGCTGCAGCTGGTAGGCATGGATCGATTTTGCAAATGCGACGCTGCGGTCCATATCCTCTTTTGTATCCTCATCGAGACCGAGCACGATGCTCGCGATGACCCGGATATGGTATTTCTCGCAGGCCTTGCCCGCGCGGCGGATATTTTCGATATTCTGGCCCTTGTGGATGCTGTTCAGGGCTTTCTGGTTCAAAGACTCGATGCCGATCAGGACGCGGGTCAGGTGGGCATCGTGGAGGAGCTGCAGCAGCTCCTCGTCGCCGGCCATGTCCGTCCTGCCGAAGAAGAACGTCTCCTTAAATGTGAGGCCCTCCCGGATCATGCGCCGGCAGATTTCCTTCGCGCGCTCCTTGTCGGCCGTGAAGTTGTCATCTTCAAAATTCATGTACTGAAAGCCCATGCGCTTGTACATGCGGATCTCGTCGATGACATTGTCAATGCTTCGCTGCCGGTACGGCGCAAACATCCGTGAGGTCGTGCAGAATGTGCAGCGGAACGGGCATCCTCTCGTGGAGATGACATTAGCCGCTTTGCATGGTGTTTTCAGAATCGAGTAGTCCGGAAATGGCGCTTCATCCAGGTTTTCCAGCGGAATCCCCTGCACGATTTTATCTGTTTTCCGGCCTTCCACCACATCAAGAATAACTTTTTCCCCTTCGCCCGTAATCACCTGGTCGGCATGCTTTGCCGCCTCCTCCGACATCCATGTCGGGTGCATACCGCCCATGATGACTCTTGCATGGGATTTTTCATGAATCATGTCAGCCAGCTGGTATCCGCGCGGTGCATTTGAGGTCATGCAGGAAATGCAGAACACATCGGTATCCTTCAGAAGCTTTCTGTACGGGACGCCGGCGTTCAGCTCCTCATAGACCTCAACCTCGTGTCCGGCTTTTTTCAGAATTCCGCCGAGAATCAGCGGTCCGGTGATGGAATTGCTCTGGCCGTAAATTTTGCCGGCCCAGCGGTACATAGGAATCCGGCGCAGTCCTGCTGCCGGTGTAATAAAAACAATTTTCATATAGATCCCCGTCCTTCATTTGCTGCTCGTCAGAAACAGTCAGATTTAAATGAGCAGTTGTAATAATATCGATACATATGTATAATTAATATAACGGCTTACATCGAGAGAACAAGCACAGATTCATATGAGCGTTCGGATATCGATACGGATGGAGGATTTTGTTCAGATGGATAAGAGAATTCTGAAAACAAAGAAGTGTCTTCGCGACGCACTGCTCGAGCTGATGAAGGAAAAACCATACAAAAAAATCACGGTGCGGGAAATATGTGAAAAGTCCAATACAGGGAGGGTTACATTTTACAATCACTACGATGACAAATACGATCTCCTCCTCGACTGCTTCGACAATATGCAGCGGAATGCGACGGAACGATTTCGAACGCTTCAGAAGCAGAACAACCCGGACAACCTGCTGGTCCGGAATTTTGAAAATCTGATCGATGCGATCTTTGAGGAGACGAGAAAGTACAGAGGTATTGCTCTGACAGACGACATGGACCTGATGATGATCTATTACGAGATGGTTATCAGGGATCTCGAGGAAATGGAAGACAGCCTGGGCGGCCGCGTGCAGATCCGGTACGACAGAAAGCAGCTGAATTCATTTCTCGCGATGGGCTTCTGGGGCTTCCTCCACGGAAATGAAAAGCGCACGGACGAGGAGACGCTTCATGATGCGCACCGGCTGGTCAGAGATCTCGTGAGGAGTCATGTATTTTCGGAGAAGTGACGCGGGTGCGGTGTCTGGGGGCGGTGTCAGGTTCCGATAAAGGTGTGCGGGATTTGCCATAGCACTCAGCCCTGTTCAATTCCCTCAATACCGGCAGACAGAAACCGATGAAGAAATGCAAGCGCGTCATCCGGATTTTCTTCAGGATGCGTATACAGCCATTCAAGCGTGGCAGCAATGGCGTCTGTCGCGTATGCGCACAGAAGGTGGATTTGTCTGGAATCTGTTTTTTTGTCCATGCTGCGGCGGACAATCGGCTCCAGCTCTGTCCGGTATTTCAGGGAAAATGAAGGATCCCCTTTGCTGCTGAACAGCAGGCCCAGCTTTGAGTTGAAATTGAGGCTGATTCTTGAAATCGTCAGCATGACCTCTTGATCAGACTGATCCTTTACAGCATCACTGATCAGTGCCATCAGTTCGGAAAGCAGATTGTCTTCTGCCTGATTCTTCAGATCTAGAATATCAAGAAAATATTTATAAAATGTGGTCCGGTTGTAGCCGGCTCTCCGGCAGATCGTGCTGACATGGAGAGCCGGAAGAGCTGACTTGGACAGACACTGCCAGAAAGCCTCGATTATATTTTTCTTTGTCAGATCTGTCAGCTCCGGATGCTTTACTGCCATAGTGATGTATCTCCGATTATACCAGAAAATGTACTGCCGTCCGGCAGAGTTAACTTTTCATTTGCTTTGAAAAGTCAACATTCAGCGGGGTACCTGCTGATTGATGACTGCTTTTTTGTGCCTTACTCTACTATACAGAAGATTTTGCAGAGCGCAATGATTTACGGACGAAATTCATTTTTTGCGCGAAGGAGGCACATATGGGAACAAAGTACACGCATATTTTTCAGACAGGCAAAATCGGTAATCTCGTGCTCAAGAACAGGCTTTTCAAGCCGGCGGCAGCTGATTTCCCGAGTCAGGACGGCTACGTTCACGATGATATGATCCGCTTCTATGCGGAGGAAGCTCGCGGAGGACTGGGACTGATCTTTGTCGGCATTGTTGAAGGAGGGCGTTGAGGTTTATTACGCGGGCGACTGCGAGGCGCCTAAGAAGATTTTTGATGCCATCCACGCCGGATTTTCAGTAGCAAGAACGATCTGATTGTACTTGCCTTAATTTTTACATACCCGCCCCGGAGTATTCGATGACAGCCTTTCGGCCTGTCGGAAAGGAGACGTACGAAAATGAAATTCATCAGGGACAACTGGTTCAGACTTGGTCTGCTTGCATTTATCTGCATGGCATTCTGGGCTCTGTTCTATGGAGACAACCTGAATATAACACAGAAATTGTTACTGGCATCGCTGATGGCGCTGCCCCTCCATCAGTTTGAGGAGTACGCGCTGCCGGGCGGCGGCCCGGTTGTCATTAACAGAATATTCTGGGGCGAAAAAGAGCAATACCGGAACTATCCGGGCAACTGGAATTCTATCATGATTGTCAATCTGTCGGCATATGTATTTTACATTCTGGCAATCCTGTTCCCGGAGGTCATCTGGATCGGAATGGCCACCATGTTCTTCAACCTCTTTCAGGTGCTCGGCCATGTCCTGGAAATGAATATCAAAGGCAAAACGTGGTACAATCCGGGAATGGCAACCTCCATATGCCTCTTCCTGCCGATCAGCATAGCTTACATTCACCGGATGGCGAAATTTACGTCCGGAGCTGACTGGGCAGCCGCAGTTATTGCAACGATTGTGATCATGATTGTCTCTGTGATCCTGCCGGTGCAGCTCTTGAAGAAGAAAAATTCACCCTATGACATACCACAGTGGCAGCTGGATCAGTTTGAGAAGGTGTACAAAAAATTTCATTGGTAATTGGCATAGGATTCATATGTCTAAGGAACTCCCGGTGGACGATACAGTTCGTCCGCCGGGAGTTTTTTTGCATTTGTAGGAACGATGTTGACATACCCCGACAGTCGTAGTATATTATGGACACAGGATACTACGACAGACATAGTATGACAGACGTGGTATTCTGATCAATGTCCGCTATCGGGCAGGGAGGAGGGCGAAATGGGAATTAGCAGTGATGTCATCCGGGGCTGTAATGACATTATTATCCTGGACCTGCTGCTGGAGGCGCCGTCCTACGGGTACGAGATCTCACAGAACATCCGCAAAAAAACAGATGGCGCCTATGTCATTAAGGAGACGACACTGTACTCTGCTGTGACTCGTCTGGAGAAGGAAGGGTATCTACTGTCCTATCCGGGTGTCTCGGAGAACGGGAAGCGGAGGACGTATTACAGGGTCACGGATTCCGGAAAAGAGTATTATGCAGAAAGATGCAGGGAATGGAAGCTGACCCGAACAGTGGTTGATTTATTTGTCAGGGAGAGGGAAAAATGAATACAATACGGAACTATTTGGAATCGATGTTTGCAAGGCTCCCGAATACGCAGGAAGTGATCAGGGCCAAGTGCGAGCTCGGGCAGATGATGGAGGATAAATATTCGGAGCTTGTGCAGGACGGTAAATCAGAAAATGAAGCCATCGCGCAGGTCATTGCGGAATTCGGCAACCTTGACGAGCTCGGAGATACGCTGGGAATCAGCCATTTGCTTCATCAGGACAATGCGGGTAATGACGGAGACCGGGAGGTCTCGATGGAAGAGGTCCAGTCCTGCCTTGACGACTGCGCACATGATTCGCTTCTGCATGGACTCGGGTCGATGTTTGCGATCATTTCTCCGTGCGGTATCATCCTCACACAGGCATTTGGTTGGACATCCGGGCCGGGCATAGCGACGGGCCTTCTCTTTCTCTTTGCCATGATCGCGGCCTGCATCGGACTCCACGTATATGCCAGTCTGCAGATGAAAAAATGGGCTTTTTTTAAGCCGGAATCCTGCAGCATCGATTACGGGACGGTCAGCATGGTCGATGAGCAGCACAGAAATATGCACGATGCCTTGATACTGCAGCGGACCCTGGCAATCATATTATACTGCACCTGCTATATTCCGCTGTCGCTCCTTGCCGTGGCCTCCGGAAAAGGATACGAGCTTGCAATCGGAGTTGTCATTTTGCTTCTTATGGTCGGTGCGGCAACCTGCCTCCTCACGGTCAGCACATCCAGAGAAAACGGATATCGGCGCCTGCTTTCGCTGAACAACAAGCAGCGGATGGAAGGGCGGTACAGCGGGAGCCGGGAGACCTCTTCCCCTGTAAAATACACGAATCAGACGATTGCCGCTGTCATGAGCGTATTCTGGCCGACGGTTGTCTGCATTTACCTGATCTTGAGCTTTCTCACATTTTCCTGGGGCATTTCCTGGCTCATCTTCCCGGTGGCTGTCGTCATTGAATGCCTTATAAAAGCATTGTTCGGAGAAAAGGAAGGAAATGAGAAATGAAAAAACGTCTGCTTTATTTCATCCTGCTTTTTGCCATTACCATTGCGGCCGTCATTTACGGGATTTCGAAGCGAGGGCGTCTCACGCTTTCTACGGACGACGGCTTTTCCTTCAGCTTTATCGGGAAGGGTGACACAGAGGTTTCCGAGAGCACGGATTCATTTTCAAATCTTCAGATTCAGCTGTCACAGGATGATATCGAGATCGAGGCCGGGAAGAATTTCGGGTGGACATATAAAGGGCCGAAGACATCCGTACCCACTGTACATGTCGACAATGATACATTTGTCATCGAAGCTTCCTCAGGCGAGAAGAAGGCATCTTCCGGGGGAACGCTGACAGTTACCATTCCCTCAGATCACTGGGAACTGGGGCAGATCTCCTTATCTACGAAAAATGGCGATATTGCCATTGATCCGGACAAGAGGGCGTCTGCCGAATCCCTTGACATATCATCCGACAATGGCGACATTACGCTGTCAGACTGCACCGGAAAATCCATCGGAATAACCACCGGCAATGGGGATATTGATCTTGAAGACGCAAGCTCTGATGCCTTCGATCTGCAGACCAGCAACGGAGACATTACTCTTAATCTCGCAGATTCTCTGGACCACTACACGATCACCCCGTCCACAGCGATGGGCGATATCACGGTCGGCGAAGACACCCTGAGCAGCAATAAGAAAATCTCCGTCGGCGACGGGAAGAAAACAATCAAGGCCGTTACAGGGATGGGTGATATCAATATCGACGACTGACACCCCTGGCACCTCTCTTTTCAGGATGATGCGGGAAGCCTTCATCAATGGGGATGGTGTGCGGAGGCTCTGATGGGCGGAATATAGGGGATATCTTTGCCGTGCAGGACAGGACTTGTCAAAAGATAGATAAACTTATATAATGATATTGAACTTAGATAAACTTAGATAAACAGAGAGGCGGACTGGTATGAGTACGCGACAGAAAAATCCATTCATGATCTCGTTCAGCAGAAAACCGGTAGAATATATTGAACGGCCGGAGCAGACGGAGAGGATTCTGACAACCTTTCATGAGAGTCCGGTGACAGATCAGTTGTTTCTGATCATGGGGGTGCGTGGGTCTGGAAAGACAGTCCTGATGTCGTCGATTGCCAATATGCTGGCCGAAGAAAAGGACTGGCTTGTTGTAAGATGCACCCCGACAGGAGATATTGTACATACGATTGCCTCAGAACTCTATAACAGCAGCAAGCTTCATCAAATGTCTGTGGAGGCTCAATTCACCATCCCCTTTATTGGGCATGTCGGCATCAGCTCCTCCGTGCCTGAAGAGACAGATCTTTCCAGAATCGACAGGGTTCTTGCTGTTCTTCAGCAGCACGGCAAGAAACTTCTGGTCACAATTGATGAAGTAACGAATACTCCGCAAATGAAGGAATTTGCCAGCGTTTTCCAGATTCTGATCGGTAAAGAAAGGCCGATCTATTTTCTTGGAACGGGACTGTATGAGAATATCATGACACTGCAGAATGAGCAGAATATGACTTTTCTATACAGGGCTCCGAAAATTATCCTGGGCCCGCTTGATATGGCCGCGATTGCACAGTCGTATAAGAAAATTCTGAAGATTAGTGCGCAGGAGAGCCTTGAACTGGCTGCGCTTACGAAGGGTTATTCATTTGCCTTTCAGGTGTTGGGCTATATTTACTGGGATGCGATGCCGGTGAGCTCGGTCAGTGATATTCTGCCGGAGTATGACGCGAAGCTTTCGGATTCAGCCTATTCCAAGATGTGGATGGAGATGTCGGACATGGACCGAAAGGTTTGTCGTGCCATCGCAGCAAGTGAGAGCGGCAGAACGAAGGATGTCCGTTCTCTTCTTAAGATGGATTCGAGTCTTTTTAATGTCTATCGTGTTCGTTTGAAGAACCGCGGGATCGTTAATGCGGAAGCGTATGGCAGAGTTGCGTTTGCGCTTCCGCGCTTTGCGGAGTTTGTGCAGAATCTTTCAGGCTTGTATGAAATCTGAGTAAATCCGCAATCCGCTGCAAGGTCAAAGGTATCACCCTTACGGAGCTGATTTTCATAGTTAGTGCGCGCCATCTCCTCCGCCAGAAAGATGGCGCGGTCCAGATGGTGAAAGCAGTTACCATTATAGTCGTGCTTGTCCTCCAGAGGCAGTCTTTCTCGGATAAAACGGGGATCTCGGCACTTGCTTCTATCTCTTCCGCATTTCCAGCTCTTCCAGATAGGCATCATGTTCTGCCTTCGACATGCAGACCGGTCCGATCGGTGTGCTGTAGATCTGTCGGTCGCCAAGGGCCGCGGGCGCTTCATTTTGCAGAATTTGAAGAGTCCTTGTATCCCGCCTTCCGGCGTAAAATTTATCAAGAACCCTGGAAAACACAGGTATTTCCGGATCCGCCTTTTCGAATAAGGTCATGCAGGACCGAAGCTTCATGTCATCCGGCCGGCCAAAGACCTCGAACGGATCGTCTGTTTTCAGCTCAAGCAGCGCGCTGCTGATCTCCACCAGGTGACTGCCGAGAACAGGATCCTTCAGGTAATCCCGCGCTTCCTGCAGACTCTGGACCGCGTAATATTGGGAAATGCTGCTGCGCCCCAGGTCGTGAATCTGCGGGAAGATGTACCACATCCAGTGGGAGCGCTTCTGTCCCGCCCGGACCTCTGCCAGCGCCGTCTGATAATCCTGCGCCTGTGCCTTTCGAAAACGTTCCAATGTCAGTTCGTTATTCATTGCTAATACCTCCAGAGAGGGGTACCAAGAAGTGTTGGACCAAGAAGTGTCAGGTTCTGATAAACATCATAACAGATTCCTGCCATGTCGTCTGCCGGGGGTTTTTGCGTCCTTTCTTCTGCCGCATCCTGCCAAAGACAGTCGCATTTTTGGACAACGGATTGGACAGGAAACTTATACCTGCTCGCATTGCCTGAAAATAACGATTTCACTATCATAAATCTTATACATGAAAATAGGGGGGACTCTCGTGTTTTTATCACCCCTAAAATCTGCTAAAGGAGTATATGCCCATGAAAATCTGTCAGAGTTGCGGCAATCAGTTAGAAGACGATGACTTCTTCTGCCCCGAGTGCGGAACGAAATATGAGGAACCGCGCAAATTTTTCTGCAGGAAATGCGGAGCGAAGCTGCCGGACGGTGCCAATTTCTGCATTGTATGCGGCACACCGGTCCGGCCTCAGTCGGCAGATACTACCCATGTACAGCAGCCGACGAGAATACAGCACAAAAACGATACAGAAGGAAACCTCATTTTACGAAAGAGGCAAATTCCGGGGGTAGCGGCGGTTCCTGCCGGCGTTGTATGCAGTGACACGCGAACTGGGACGTATCCGGTGGAGGTGTCTGGCCAATGGGGCGCAATATCTGGCGACACGCGGACTGCGACGAATCAGACGTCTCAGCGCTCGTCTGTGAATGCGGACGGCCAGATCGTCCAGAGCGATTCCTCCTTCTATCTGGTGGACTTTGTGAAGTCCCTGGTAAAGGTACACAGGATACCGGTGATTATTTATCTGGTTCTCAATGTGCTTATCATCTGGTGGCTGTTTACTCCGATATTTCCAGATAATGCTCTCCTCAGCTTTGTGTGTGCAATGGCGTGTTATACCGTTTCTATTGCCCTTGCGCTGTCACCGTTCGGAGAGATGATCCTGCGATGGCATAGCGGATGCAAAAAGCTGGAGAGAGAGGAGATCATTGACAGAATTGAACCGCTCTTTCAGGAAGCGAGAAATAGAGCTGCGATGGCAGCCAGAGCGGAGGGGCTGTCCATTCCGGATGATATCCGGCTGTTCATGAAGGACGATGAGGCACCGAATGCCTTTGCGACTGGCAGAAGAACGATCTGCTTCACGAAGGGGCTTCTGTATTTTCCGGATGATCAGATCATTGCGACTCTCTGCCATGAATTTGGGCATATCGCGCATCATGATACCGATTTCCTGCTGCTCATTACGGTCGGCAATATGATCGTTTCCATTATTTATACAATCATCCGGATTACCACGAAAATCACGGGTGTTTTCCTGAGCATTTTTATTTTTTTGTTTGGCGGCAGGGAGAGTCTGCTCGGGGGCCTCGTCAGTTTGCTTGTCACGCTGCTCACAGTGGTGCTTCTTGATGCCATGATGTGGCTGTGGACGGGGCTCGGAAGTCTGCTGGTACTGAAGTCGATGCGGTCAGATGAGTACAAAGCAGATGAGTTTGCATTCCGCTGCGGCTACGGTAGTCCTTTGTGCGCGCTCCTTGATGCATTCAGCACATGCTCCTACAAGGAAACAGGCCTGTTTGCAACGCTGGCAAGCTCGCACCCGAGTGAAGACAAGCGGATTGCGGCGCTTCAGAGCCTTGGCGCAACTTATAGGGCTTCCTTTTACTAAATGAAGAAAGGGTGATCCGGAAAACGGATTATATGGCAATGCAATGTTTTGTCCCAACTGTTGTGGAAATAAATTAAAATCGTCAACTGCAATGAATACATCACACTGCGGACCAGCCCATACACCAGTGCAGATGAAATCACCAGAATTCCTCTGGGAGCAGAGGTCGACTACATAGAAGCAAAGAAGGACTTTTATCTCGTTTCCTACAATGGACAGATCGGATATGCCCTTCAGTCATATCTCACATTTATTTGAACCTGACGGAGTATGAAAAAGATGCAAAGAAATGACAGAAACAATATCATTCCCGCTCTGATTATTCTGGCAGAAATCCTGGCGGGCGTGGCGTGCTTCCTTGCCGTTTATCTGCATTTGCCGGCGCAGCGGTATAAGAGTGCGCTACGGCTTGGCAAAAAATATCTGAATGAAATGAATTACGACGAGGCCGTCAATATGTACCACAAGGCGGTCAGCATCGAGCCGGAGCAGGATGATGCATACATTGGTCTCGGTCAGGCGTACACAGCGAAGGCGGATTCTCTGGCAAATGCAGAGAATACTAAAATTTCAGATGTGACTTTTGTATATGATGAGGCTACCGATGCGTACCAGAAAGTGATTGATCTTGATCAGGAGAACACGGACGGCTACTACTACCAGGCAGAGGTCTATACAAAGGCAGGAGACGCGGCAAAGAGCACGGATGCGGATCTTGCAGCCAATTACTACCAACTCGCGATCGAGGTATATGGGAAGCTTCAGACGCTCGACCGCAATCAGGTGGTGACGAAAGAGATGACAAGGCTTGTGGCAGCGGGCGGCACGGATTCCGATACAGCGGATACAGAACCGGAACCTGTACCGAAGTCCTCAGATGATAAGCTGACGATCACATTGGTTCCGCACAGTCAGGCGCGTGGCGAGTTTTACAATTCAGACGTGGCTTATGGGCAGACAGCGACGATTTATTCAGAGACGTACTCCACGATACGGATCGACACGGAAGGTTTTGATGCACTGAAGGATACTGTTAAAGATTTCAATGATACGACGAAGACGAACGCTGACCAGGCGTACAAGGAACTGTCCAGCGAATACGGTGCGCAATACACGGAGAATATCGACGTGCTCCGCGCGGATGCGAAGGTATTCAGCTTTGTTGAAGACGTGCATCAGTCTGTTTACCCTGACAGTGATCCCTCGCCGAAATTCTGGAATTTTGACAGTGAGACGGGAGACAGTGTCACACTGAATGAGGTCCTGTCAGATACGAGCGATCTGCCGTCTCTTCTCATGGACGCGATCCCGGATGATACGGACGTTGAGTCGCTGTCAGAGAGCAGCATTGCCTCAGATCTTGCGGATGATAGTCTGAACTGGGGCATCGGGTACGATGGTCTCCATGTCCTTCTTGCAGATCAGAAAATGGGAGCAAACGGAAGAACATGGATAACATCGATCGAAGTTACGCTTCGTTTTGAAGATTACCCGAATTTATTCACGGACACATTTCAGTCTCTTCCGTCCTCCTATGGAATGCCACTGGAAAATAACCGGCCATATACGCTGACGTTTGCATCTGATGGAAGCACGCACACTGTTGAGGTGATGACGGAGATGTCCGAGGATGATTACATCGAGGATGTGTCGATCGAGCTTGATGGGATGGATACAGAAATGCATTCAGAAATGCTTTCATTCGAGGGCGAGTATCAGATTCAGTCGTACTATTTACACATGGAAGATGGACGAGACTTCTTGTATCTCAATGGAACAGGTGATAGCGATATTTCAACGGTGTGGGCTATCCGGCTGGATAATGGAGTACAAATTCTCGGGACACCGACAGACTATATTGATGGTGATGCGTTAGAGGCAGATTCCCGGTATCTTGAGAATCCGTCAAGGTTTTTGATGGTCCATCGCATGAATCTCTTGGGAACTCATTACGTGTATCGTTACTGTCGGGTTGGAGAAGATGGAAGACCGGCTGCGACGGATGCACTGTATGACTGTCAGTCTGATTTGCTGCTGTCAGTTCTTCGAGCAAAGACAGATGTACCGGTTCAGCTTCTCAACACGCCGGGAGGAAAGGTGACTGGAAATGGGATCGTCTCCGCCGGTACGTATCTCTATTTCCACAAGACGGATGGACTCTCATTTGCCGACTTCGTAACCTCGGACGGCCAGGCTGTGCGGATCACATCGAACACGACAGGATATCCGCACACGACGAATGGAATAGACGAGAAAAAATTGTTTGATGGTATCGGGTATGCAGGATAAGGGTGTCGATGGGGCCAGGTTCCGATAAACAAATCATAAACTTTCGCTGCGATTTGGCCCGGTCATGTAGGTGGATCCGCCTTGGTGATATGTAATCGAGAATATTTGCATAAAATCCGCTGGAAATATATGCAGAAACGCTTGACATTCTGCATAAAAATAGCTTATTTTTTATGCAGAAAGGAGATGCTTATGCATCATTTTGATTATAGCTTTTTGGATAACGGGGTGCTTCCGACTGGCCTTTTAAATATTACGGCAGATATTTATTCCCTGCGAGCTATGTCGTATGGCCGAGGCGAACAATTTAGCGGCATCTATTCAGCGCTTGCAGAAATAGCGAAAATCCAGTCGGTCAAGAGTTCTAACGAGATTGAGGGAATCGTTACAACAGATGAACGTATCAGGGAAATTGTCAATGAAAACAGCGCACCGCTCAATCATAGTGAGCAGGAAATTGCCGGATATAGAGATGCACTTGCCGAAGTCCATACCGGTTACAAAGCTATGGACTTTACGGAAGGCGACATTAAAAGGCTTCATGCCATTATGCTGAATATTGCAGGATACAATTTTGCAGGACAATACAAGTCAGTTGACAATGATATTATTGAAGAAGACAAGTATGGCAGGAGATGGGTGCGTTTTCATCCGGTCTCGGCAGCAGAGACTCCGGAGGCCATGAAGCAGCTCACTCTTGCGTATCAAGTGGCCAGGGATAATCCGAATGTGAATCAGCTGCTTCTGATACCATGCGTGATTCTGGATTTTCTTTGTATTCATCCATTCCGAGATGGTAACGGAAGAATCTCCAGATTGCTTTCTCTAATGCTTCTTTACAAAAATGAGTTTGATGCGGGAAAGTACATTTCTTTTGAGGAACAGATCAATAAGAGAAAAGGAAATTACTATGATGCATTAGGAAAATCTTCTCATGGCTGGCACGAGAACGAATGTGATTATTCTTCTTTTATCATGGAATTTTTGACGACCGTGTACATGTGTTACAAGGAACTGGATAAACGGTTTGCTGTTGTCGGAAGTAAGCGGGTTACCAAGCAGACACGAGTGGAAGCTGCTGTCTTAAATAGTCTTACGCCGGTTTCAAAAGCTGATATTGTGAAAATTCTTCCTGACGTTAGTGCAACTACAGTTGAAGCTGTACTCGGACGGATGGTTAAAGAAGGCGCAATACGCAAAATTGGTTCAGGAAGAGGAACAAGATATATCAGAAACTAAGATATCAATATCGACGACTGAGGTTGGTGAGGTCTGACACCACTGACGTAAGACCCCGTTTTATTCGTGAGTTTTCACGGATAAGACGGGGCTTTTTTCTATGAATTGCGCCCGTAGAAATCGGTGAGCTATTGGACAACAGATTGGACAGGAAAAATGAACCTATCCACATTGCCCGCAAATGGTTCTTTCACTATAATATGGATTCATAAGGACGAAATGCAGTTTTGATTTATCCAAGATAGTGCCAAATAACGTACTGAGAACGTGTGAATTCAGTTATTATGTGCGCACTTTGGTGTGAAGGGGAAGTTTATGGGCGATAGTGAGTTCAGCCGTCTCCTGCAGGAGCATATGCGGAGAAGGAAGGTCAGCCGCGGCGAACTGGCAGCGGCAGCTGGCATCGGCCCTGTTATTTATAAGTATGTCGATGGGACGAGACCAGTCCCAAATCTGGAAACTGTTGAGAAGATGGCAGACTGCCTCCAGCTCTCGATTCGTGACCGGAAGGAACTGATCCATGCGTGGCGGGTTGACACCTACGGGCAGGCACGCATGGAACGATGGAAGCATGTCAGTGAGTTTTTTCGCCATTTTCAGGCGGATCCTATGGTAGAGCCGATCTTCTCATTTCAGCCCGCAATTGAAGAACGAAAAGAGAGCATCTCATTTTTATACAGCGATTTTGATGTGCAGCAGGCAATTCTGGCCGTCATAGAGGAGGAGTCTCACAAAAACGGGGGGGGCAATATTTTTGCTGTGATGTCCGCAGATGACCGGAAATTGATTGAATGTTTTTATATCGCGGAGTCGCATTTGAAACAGCTTCACATTCATCATGTTCTGAAGCTGTCCGTGCATGCAAAAGATGCGGACAGGCAGGAAGCAGGGGAGAAGAAAGTGCCGGAGTCCCTGCAGCTTCTGCAGCAGACTATCTCACTGAATTTAAAATCTCCGAATTATGAGTCCCGCTATTTTTACTCCGACAATGTGCAAAGCGAGCACTGGCCGTTAAATGCAAGCTTTATCCTTTCGGACAAACGCGCCGTGATCTATGGAGAAGGCAGCCGGGGGTTATGCGGCATTTACGCAAAGGATCCGGGGCTTGTCCGCTATTTAATGAGCCTGTTTGATGAGATCAATCACGAGACGCAACCATTTCTTATCAGATCAATGTCGCTGGAAGAAGTACTTGATAACCTGTATCCATATGGGGCTGCGGAAGAAATACGGCCGCTTTATGCTTATACTGAGCAGCCGTGCCTGAGCGACTATCTGACAAAATATCTGATTGAAAAATATGGCGGGATGGATACAGTTTCGCTGGAAGTTTTGCAGGCTTACATGAAATTCCTTCAGAGCTATCAAAGTGAAGGAAGATTTCCGGTGCGGGAATATTCTTATATTTCAGGCATCGAGCGGTTTTTAAAGACCGGCCGGATCGATGAGATTCCGGAACATTTATATACGCCGCTGGAAATGAAAGACCGGATCGCCATTGTAGAAGCCTGGCAGAAGACGCAGAAAGATCACCGGACAAAATTTCTCAGAGAAACTGTTCACAGAAATGCCTTCCTGGAGGTTGTGCTCTGGAAGCGGGCGATGACGATTGATTTTATAGAAAAAGGTGAGTACTGCAAGTTCATGACAGAGGAGCATGACCTGATTGAAAGCTTCACGGACTATTTCGAGCATCTGGATCCTGAGCTGATTCTGTCGGACGAAGAGGCGGACCGTCAGATCAAGGGGCTGCTGGATGAGGCGAGGAAGAGCCTGTGAAATCGCTGCCGCATTTCCGCACGAAACCAGTTTACATCCCATCCACACTGGCTGGGGTGCGGCAGCTTATATTCCTTTTATCCCTCCTGTGCATCACCGTTCGCTGGTTGGTGGTGCACAGGACTCTTATGCAAGACACGAGAAAGATTTCAGATTCTTTATCTGAACCTGTTCCTCGAAATTATACCCATTATAGAAAAAGCTCACAGCCGTGGATGTCAATATTTTGAAGAAGTGGATCTTCTTACTGGCTGCCAGGTTATCTGTACTATCTCAAATACGTATTAGGAGGAGTTCGATATGAAGATATCGGATGATCGTATAGCGCATATGCATGGTGTCGCTGAATATATGTATAAACACGCGGCAGACTATAATTTAGACCCGGAAGAAATGTACCTGCTGGGATTGCTGCACGACATCGGGTATCTTGAAGGTAGAATAATGCACGCGCAGCACGGGGCCGCTATATTGAAGAAAATAAAATTGCCTCACAAGTACCAGATTGCGGTCGAACATCACGGGGACATTCTGAAAGAGAAGGATCATCCTTCTCCGGAACTGATGCTTCTGATCGAGGCGGATATGCATGTCATTCCCGGATCATCCAAAGAGGTCAGCTATCATGACAGACTGGAAGAAATAGCGGAAAGGCATGGTATCGAAGGCAAAGCATACCGGATCTGTGCGGCAAATATTCGATATCTGACAGAGCATGGCAGGCGTTCGTAGTGTGAATAAATCCTTGGACAGCCGATTGGACAAAGAAACTGCCTGCGTTTGCATTGCCTGCGTGCGGCTGATTCGCTATAATTGCCAGCTGTAAGGCTGAAGAACATTTTGCATTTGTGAAAATCCACAGAAATTGGCAGAAGTATGTGGAATTCAGTCGCTGCCAATATACTTAAAATATGAGGGGAATTATTCAGTACCCAGACTCGGAACGCTTCGCGTTCCTCGTTGTGGGCGAACAGAGCGGCTTCGCCGCTTGTACGCCCCTTGAAAAACTTCTGAAATCGTCCGGCGAGCAAGCTCTCCGTCCGAATTACATCAGTTTTCCAAGGGGTGCTGAATAATTACATATGAGGGAAGTATATGAGTGAGATCTGGCATTATGTCTTCAGCCGTTCAAAGGCTGAACGAAATCTTTCATATCCTGGAATTTCAAATTCGAGTGCTCCATATTCCTTCAGGCTTTTTCTGTTTGGGAAAACGGCCATTTTTGACTTCGTGACGTAAAACCGCTGCCGTATCTCTGTACGAAGCCGGCCTACGACTCCCATCCACGCCGGTTGGGGTGCGGCAGTTCCTTTTATTTATGACAGATTTCTCTTTTCATGCGCGATCTCATCGCGAATGAAGCCGCACATGAACGGAGAGCATAGATGAAAAAATTTCTGTATATTTTAGGCGCCGCGATTATCCTTGGCGGACTCTGAGCTGAACATGGCGCTTGTCTACAACCAGAGTCTTCCGTTCGCATTTTCGGCGGACCCGTTCACCGGGATAAATGAGACGGACCTGTCGGGAACGGAATTTGCTGATTTTGATATGGTGCAGACAGGTCAGTCTGAGAAAATGACGAAGGAAGGCAAGACGGTGACCGCGGAGCCGTTCTTCATTTCCATCCCACTCGCGGTGGGCCGGTCTTATGATTGCGGCCGCGGCGGCAATCGCGGGGGTGGTCATTTTCAGAAAAAGGAGCAGTAAACTTCAGAATGATTTTACAGAGGTCTTGCGCAATGTGCAGGGCCTTTTTGCGTGGTGATGCAATCTGGCACATCAGTCGAAAAAAATTATAGAAACCTTATCCGAATCTGGCTCCGGAAGACGGCGTACCATGGAAAGCAGGCCCGATAGGTGATAAGATGTGGTAAGAACTTTACCGCGTGCCTTATCTGTCTGCAAATGTGCTTTGCATATGAGAGGGAGAAGGCAATTCGCCGGCATTGTGAAATGGAGGGCATGAGAGAATGAAGCAATATACGTTAAAGGTTTATCCCAAGGGGCAGGCAAGAACGGCATACAGAGTTATTGAGATATCGGGAGACGATACGCTCGACAGGCTTTGCGATGTGATCCTTTACGCATTTGATTTTGACCGCGATCATCTGTATGAGTTCAGTATGAGCGGCAGGCTCTATTCCGATGACAATTTCAGCAATACTCAGGATTACGAGGGACAGCCATCCACCGATATCAAGCTGGATCAGCTTGGCCTTCAAAAAGGACAAAATTTCATTTTCCATTATGATTTCGGGGATGACTGGGTATTTCAGATTCATGTGCAGAAAATGCAGGACGAGAAGGCTCGCACAATTGCTCATGTAACAGACGCGAAGGGAAGCGTGGAACAGTATCCGGATTATGATGAGTGGGATGATGAAGAGGGTGAATGGGACGAGGAAGACGGCGATGATTTTGATGAGGAGCCTGAGGAAACCATAAAAGCCAGAAAGGCAAACAAGGAGTTTATGGATCTCTTTTTGAAGGACTTGACATCCGCCGGACTTTCGCAAAAGACAATCCAAAAGCATATGGATAATGTCGATTTTTACCTTACGGACTACCTTCCATTTGCGGACGTGGATGAGGATGAGGATGGGGATGAGGAAGCGGAACCTATGGACATGAAGGATGGCGTTGAAATCTCGAATCTTCGCAGGTTCTTCTCGGACTATTATATTTATCACTGCCTTTGGTCCACGCCTGGTAATTTAAAGACAACCGGTGCCAGCATAAAGAAATTCTACAAATGCATGGCGGATCATGGCAAGATCAGCAAGGATCAGTATAAGGAGCTGTGCGCTCTTTTTAGGGAAAATATGGCGGATTGGCAGGAGGAATGCCGCCAGTTTAATGATGACGACGAGGATTTCCTGTGGTGAGCTTCGCCTGTTTGTCTTAAACTGGAAATGACAAACGTATTGGTGCAGTCGTCCGACTACAGCTTTCGGGAGGATAACCAAATGGAACTTACAACTGACCGCCTTTTCCTTCGGGAGTGGGAGGAAGCAGACGCCGCGAGGCTTTTTGCGCTGGCCTCGGACCCGGAGATCGGACCGGCAGCGGGCTGGAAGCCGCATACATCGGAGGAGGAGAGCCTCCATATCATCCGGACCGTTCTGAAGGTGCCGGAGACGTACGCGGTTGTGCGAAAAGAAGATAATCTTCTGATCGGCGCGGCGGGACTGCGGATGGGCGCGGATGCCTGCTCGGAGAAAATGGATGAGCCGGAGCTCGGCTACTGGCTCGGCCGGGATTACTGGGGCAAGGGATATGCCACAGAGGCCGGAAGACGAGTGATCCGGCACGCCTTTGAGGACCTCGGAAGCAAGGCGGTGTGGCTATGCTACTATGAGGGAAATGAACGATCAAAGCGCGTGCAGGAGAAGCTGGGCTTCTCTTATGTGCGGAGGGATCCGGAGGGCGATACGCTCCTCGGGTACACGCTTCCGGAGATTTTGAATGTGCTTACTTTTCGCAGGAAGGAACCGGAACATGAACATTGCAGATAAAATCGCAGCGGAGCTGCACATTCAGCCTTGGCAGGCGGAGGCAGTCATCCGCCTGATCGACGAAGGAAATACAATCCCATTTATCGCCCGTTACCGCAAGGAAATGCACGGCGAGCTGGACGATGAACAGATCAGAAACTTAAGTGAGCGCCTCTCTTACCTCCGGAATCTGGAGGAACGCAAGACGGCAGTCCGGTCCTCCATCGAGGAACAGGGGAAGATGACGAAGGAGCTGTCCAGGGCAATTGACAGCGCGGAGACCCTCGTGGCGCTTGAGGACATTTATCGCCCGTATAAGCAGAAGCGCAGGACCCGCGCAGCTGTCGCGAGGGAGAAGGGGCTTGAGCCGCTGGCACAGACCATTCTTGCTCAGAAAATAACCCATCCCCTGGAGGAAGAGGCAAAGACCTATATCGATGCGGACAAGGGTGTCGTGTCTGCTGATGAGGCGATAGCCGGGGCGGAAGACATCATAGCGGAACTCATTTCCGACAACGCGGAATTCCGCAAGGGCATACGCGATTTTACGAGAAAGACCGGCATTCTGACGGCAAAGGCGAAGGACCCGGAGGCGAAGTCCGTCTATGAAATGTACTACGATTTCGAGGAGCCGGTATCGAAGGTCACCGGCTACCGCGTCCTCGCGATCAACCGCGGCGAGAAGCAGAATTTCCTGACGGTGAAAATTGACGTTGATACCGACAAGATTTTTTATGCGATGGGCCGCACGCTGATCCGTGGGAGAAATAACTATACGGAGCCGGCCATCAAGGCGGCCATGCAGGATTCCTACAAGCGGCTGATCGGTCCGGCCATTGAGAGGGAAATCAGAAATGAGCTGACGGCGATGGCGGAGGATGGGGCGATCCATGTATTTGACAAGAATCTGGAGCAGCTCCTGATGCAGCCACCGATCACCGGGCAGGTAGTGCTCGGATGGGACCCGGGATACGCCCATGGCTGCAAGCTCGCTGTCGTGGATGAGACGGGAAAGGTGCTGGATACGGCGGTGATCTATCCGGTTCCGCCGTCCTCCGGAAGCAGGGCAAATCCGCGAAAGGTGGCAGAAGCGAAGAGTCTGGTGACGGGCTGGATCCGGAAATACCACGTGACACTCATTGCGCTTGGAAATGGAACGGCCTCCCGTGAGTCCGAGCAGTTCATTGTGAATATTCTGAAAGAAATTCCTGGATGCCGTGTTCAGTATGTGATTACGAATGAAGCCGGCGCGTCAGTCTACTCCGCCAGCAAGCTGGCAGCGGAGGAATTTCCGGACTTTGATGTGGAGCAGCGCGGCGCCGCGTCGATGGCAAGGCGCGTGCAGGACCCGCTCGCGGAGCTGGTCAAGATCGATCCGAAGGCGATCGGAGTCGGCCAGTATCAGCACGACATGAACCAGAAGCGGCTCGATGAGGCGCTGGGCGGAGTCGTGGAGGACTGCGTGAACCGCGTCGGCGTGGACCTCAACACGGCGTCGGTGCCGCTGATGGAGCACGTGTCCGGCATCAGCAAGACGCTCGCGAAGAATATCGTCGCATTTCGCGAGGAAAATGGACGGTTTGTAAGCAGGAGAGACCTCCTCAAGGTGCCGAAGCTGGGGCCGAAGGCCTTTGAGCAGTGCGCCGGCTTTATGCGGATTGCCGGCGGCCGTGAGCCTCTCGATAATACAGGCGTGCATCCGGAGAGCTACAAGGCGGCGGATGCCCTGATTCTTGACCTCGGTCTTGATAAGCGCTCTTTATTTACCTCCGGGAAAACGGATGCGCCGCGGGTGGTTGTCAGGGACTACAAAACCATGGCGGAAAAGCTCGGAATCGGCGTTCCGACGCTGAAGGATATTGTAAATGAATTAAACGCGCCCGGAAGGGATCCCCGGGAGGATATGCCGAAGCCGATTCTCCGCAGTGATGTGCTGACCATGGAGGACCTCAAGGTCGGCATGGTCCTCAAGGGAACCGTGCGCAACATCGTCGATTTCGGTGCATTTGTCGATATCGGCGTGCACCAGGACGGACTGGTCCACATCTCGGAGATGTCCGATAAGAAATTCGTGAAGCATCCGCTCGATGTGGTGTCCGTCGGGGATGTCATTTCCGTGCGGGTCATCAAGGTTGATCTTGCGAAGAAGCGGATCGGACTTTCGATGAAGATCTGAGGTGCCAAAGGTGTCTGCCAAAGGTGTCTCCAAAAAGGTGTCAGGTTCCGATAAATAAATCGTAAATATTCGGTAACTATTCAGCACCCCAGACTCGGAACGCTTCGCGTTCCTCGTTGTGGACGGACAGAGCGGCTTCGCCGCTTGCCCGCCCCTTGGAAAGCTTCTGAAACCGTCCGGCGAGCAAGCTCTCCGTCCGGATTTCATCAGTTTTCCAAGGGGTGCTGAATAATTACAATATTCGATGGATTTTGTTTATAGAAATTTTATCGGAACCTGACACCTTCAGGTATCGGAACCTGACACCTTCAGGGGGCACCCTCAGGAAGACACCACCAGGAAGGGAGGCGGAACATGTCTGTCGAGGGCGGAGAGTGGATTATGCGGGGTGTCTCGCCGGATGATCTGACATGCATTCATACCATAGATGAGCTGGAGCAGCGAGTGGAGGAAATCGGCTTTCTCCCGCTGTTTGCGGGCGATGTGGCTTCATTTTCCGTGGAGGAGCATACTGTCCCGGAGGACTGGTGGACGGGTGATCCGGCAAAGGATCCGTGGGAGTGGCGGGCCATGGTCGCGAGGCGTGGAAGAGTGGCCTATGGGAAATTCTTCGATAACCGGGCGGGGTTCATTTCCCGGAAATGGCTGCCGGTCTTTGCAAATTATCGGCGGGACGGCTACGACTTTGACGCGCGCTGGGACGATGAGCTGGCGAGCATCCGGCAGAAAAAGATTATGGACCTCTTCCTTGAGGAAAATGAAGACAGCGAGCTCCTCTCCAGCGAGGTGAAAGCGCGCGCCGGATTTGGAAAGGGCGGAGAGAAAAATTTCGAGGGTACCCTGACCGGCCTTCAAATGCAGACGTACCTCATTTGCAGGGATTTCCGGCAGAGAAAGAATAAAAAGGGCGAGCCCTATGGATGGGCCATCGCGGTTCTGGCAACGCCGGAGCACGTATTCGGCCGGGAGCTTGTGACGGCGGCATACAGTGAGGAGCCGAAGGATTCCCTGAAGAAAATTGTGGACAGGGTGAAGCTTTATTTTCCGGAGGCGACGGAGCGGGAGATTCTGAAGCTCGTCGGCTATTCTGAGGACAGACCCTCGGGGAGAGGCAAGGTGTTGCCTTATCCGCAAAATCTCCTGAAAATGATTGACCGGAAGAAGGATCCGTGGAGCTGGACAAAGGATCAGATCAGCGGCCTTTATGTGGCGCTCGGGCAGCTCCGGCCGAAGCAGCAGAAGGTCCTCTGGGAGAAGTATCACGACGGCCGGAAAAACGAGGAGATCGGACTTGACATGAACCACGCCGCCGGCACGATCAGTACGTATCATGGAAAAGCGATGCGCCGGCTCCGCAGCCCTCTGATTGCGGCGTGGTACACGAACGGGTATGCCGTGAATTTGAAGGCTTGCGCCGCCGGAGAGCAGTGGACATTTCCGATTACAGATCCGCAGGAGGAGATTTCTGAGGATGACCTCTGTCTGCGGCTCGGGCTGAAGGTAGTCATCTTCGAGCGCCTGGCCGGAAAAGGAATTATCAGCATTCGGGATCTCGAAGCGGCTATCTTGCGGAGTGAAACGTGGTACAAGAATATTTATGGTGTCGGTGCGAAGACGGCAGAGGACATCGAGTGGAAAATGAGATACTTCGGGTTTCTTTGAAAGATAATCGAGAAAAGAGAATTCAATGGAAATACCTGATTTCAGATTTGGCAGCATAGCCGCCATGTACTACAGCTTGAAAAATGAGAAGATACCGAATAAGTAAACCATTTGTTAGGCGGGATTGGAAAAGCCCGATAATTGTAAATGACGATCATGTTGATGGTGGCAGATCCGGTAAATATTTTCCGGATCCTGCCACCTTTTTCTGCAAAATCAGAGAGACAGGTTTTCGTGACTGCCCAGAAACTTATAAAGAGGGAGGACTTCGATTTCGGTGTCCTCAATATGAAGTCTGCTTTCTTCTTCAAGCGTAACGATCTGCAGCGTTTCAACATCAGCAAATGTATGTGCAAGCTTTACCAGACTGCCGGTTTCTCTCTTTTGCGTTTCAGGATTTTCGAGATTATAGCAGACCTGGATGGCTGTTTTAATATCCGGGACATAGAAGTCAATATCGATTCCGGTTTTTGCTGATCGGAAATAAAATAATCTGTCCCCGAATTTCTGGTATAGATGAATACCGACCATATTTTCCAGCAGGCTGGTGTCCTTATTGATCAGAAACAAATTCAAAAGCCCGTTATCAGAGAAATAATATTTGGGTGTACTCTCTTTTTCCGCGAATTTTGATACATAGTTCTGAATGTGGAAAATGAGATAAGCATTCTCTGCAAATCGGGTATAATCTGAAGCGGCTGATTTACTCAGCTTGCATCCGGCCGCAGTAACTGCACCGCTCAATTTTCCATAAGAGATTTCACTGGTGATAGTCTCAGCAATTTTTTTTATTAACAGACGAAGCGATTCGGGGTTTCGAATACCATTTCTGGCAACAATATCACCATATAATATTTTCTGATAGATATTTTCGACATAATCCCTCTTTACTGGGAATTTCAGCGATTCAGGAAATCCGCCATCGTGCAGGTAGTTTTCAGCTGCGGCTCTGATTCTTCCATTCAATCTGGTTGTCAGATAAGCAGGTTCATCATGCTGCACGCCTGTCGCATCCATGTATTCGTTGAAATTATATGGATATACCTGCATCGTCATGTAGCGTCCGCCAAGCCGGGATTCCATTTCGTGGCTCAGCATGACTGCGTTGCTGCCGGTTATGTAGACATGCTCATTTGAATCTGCCATCCTGCGTGCGAATCGTTCCCAGCCGGTAACATTCTGTACCTCATCAAGAAAATAGTATGGTTTCCGCGGGGTCATTTCGCTTGCAGTCGCAACGATATCATTAAAATCGGCAAGAGTAAATTCTGCCAGTCGCTCATCCTCAAAATTAATATAAATGATCTGATCCCAATTAATGCCATTATTGACCATTTCCTGGATCAGCTTGAAAAGAAGCGTGGACTTGCCTGCACGGCGCAGTCCGATCAGGATATAGTTTACATTTTCCACGAAATGATAATCTCGCGGTACAATTTCTAATGAGCGGATCGTTTCGTGCGCATCATAAATAACTGCCTTCAGAATCTGGTGGTTCATATGCCGGGCACCTCGCTTGATTCGAATAAATCGTTTGTTACGAAAATCATTATAACATAAAATTGACTGTTATAAAATACAAAATAACGGATATATGAATTTTATAACAGCCAACCACCTCCTTCAGGCCTCCAGACCCTTCTTCCAGCCTCCGCTCCGGTACCGCAGGTAAGCCATAAGAGCCGCAACGATGACGGTCGGAATATGGCTGAACCAGATGCTGTTTTCTCCCAGATGGAAGACGTGGAGAAAGAGCATCAGGAAGAGAATCGAGCCGGCGACCTCTGCGAGGCCGTTCCACATCGTGAAGACCGCATCGCCCGCGCCGTTCAGTGTCGCCTTGTAGAGGAAGACGAGCGAGCTGATGAAAATGCAAAGCCCGTACACAATGAGGCCCGGCACCGCTGTCTGAATCACATCTGTGTCTTTTACGAAGATGCCAGCCAGATTTCTTCCAAACAGGAGAATCACCATAAGACAGACAAATGAATACAGCATTTCCACGAGGAAGCATTTGCGGACGCCTTCTGCGATGCGGTCGAAGCGCCCCGCGCCCGTGTTCTGACCGGCAAAGTTGGCAATTGCGACGCCGAGACTGCTGAGCGGCAGCAGAAAAAGCTCATTTACGCGCCCGGCCACCGTGTAGGCGCTCATCATTTCGCTGCCAAATGAGTTGACCGCCCGCTGGATGATGACTCCCGTGATCGAGCCCATTGCGTTTTGGATCGCGAGTGGAATTCCGAGCAGGCAGATCATTTTAATGATGCGGCGGTTGTCGGGACGATGGATTTTGGGGCTGGTGGTGTCAGGTTCCGATAAACAAATCGTAAATATTCGATGGATTTTGTTTATAGAATTTTTATGGGAACCGGACACCTCCTGGGACACCTCCTGGACATAACACTGGAAAGGCCCCGCGGCGTTGCCGCGGGGCCTTTCGGTGTTGGAACAAATCAGGGAAGTAGTGAGGTGTATTTGTAATTATTCAGCGCCCCTTGGAAAACTGATGAAATCCGGACGGAGAGCTTGCTCGCCGGACGGTTTCATTAGTTTTCCGAGGGCGGACAAGCGGCGAAGCCGCTCTGTCCGTCTACAACGAGGAACGCAAGGCGTTCCGAGTCTGGGGCGCTGAATAATCACTTTTCATTCAAGAGTCCGACCGGTTATCAGATACCGACCTTTACTCCGAAATGACTGAAGATCAGGCGCTCTGCCTCCGGATTCCAGAGGCCGTTGTGCTCCTTGCAGCACTCATCCAGCTCCTTGAAGAACGGATCCTTCTCTCCGAGCTTTCCGAAGTCCTCGATTGCCGTCATCGGCATATCGAACTGCGTATAGGCGAGCTTCTTGCCGCCCGGGATGTTCGGCAGATTGCAGGTGCACTCAGCGACGGAATTGAGGCCGCCGACATGTGTGACCATGATGGCCGGGTCGATGATGCCCTTGCCTGTCAGCGTGTTCGCCTCGATCAGGTCATCATTGTTGCCGCCTGTCGTGCCCATGATATGCGTCGCGTTGTAGTGGCAGTCATAGAGATTGACCGTCGCGCTGAAGCTCTTGTCTGCCGGGCCGGAGAAGAAATTCATGCAGCCGTCATAGGCAAGAACGGAATTGGCAAGTGTTGCGACAGCCGGGATCGGTACGTAGATCATGACATCGTCGTAGCCGTGACCCTCGCTGATGTCCATGAGACCCTTCTTCGGATCATCCATCTTTGCGGTGTTGACATACATGAGACGGATGCCGAGCTCCTCAGCCTTCTTCGGCGGAAGAACCTGCTCAGCCCGCGCGATCTTTTCGTCATTTACATCTGTGACGACGATGAGGTCCGGATGATACTTCGAGACGAGCGCGTAGGAGACAGCGCCGAGACCCATCGGGCCGCAGCCGCCCATGATAATGAGATTGCCGTGCGGCTTCATGCCCATCTCGTGATGGTAATTTGCCTGCTTTGTGTGGTACATGGCGTGCATTGCACCGATCGAGCAGGAGAGCGGCTCGCCCAGCGAGGACTTGTAGAAGCTGTCGCCCTCGAACGGCATCAGAGCGCCGACTTCCATGGCCTCGTGCGGGAAAATGCAGTACTCTGTGTCGCCGCCGAAGTACTCATAGGAGTAACCCGGGGATGCCATGCTGCCCTTGTAGTTCAGAGCCGGCTGCTGTGCGAAGCGCTCGCCCGGCTTGAACTGGTCCTGCCATTTCTTGCCGACCTTGACGATGATACCGGAAAACTCGTGGCCTGTGATGATCGGGTGTGTGTCGACGTTCTGCGGGCAGCGCTTGTGCTTCTTGCCCTGCAGCGCCAGCTTGTAGGTTGACATGCACAGGGAGTCACTGTAGATCTTCGCGAGAATCTCGTCGTCCTTAATTTCCGGGAGCTCAAACTCCTCGAGTCTTAAATCCATCTTGCCATACATTCTGACAGCTCTTGTCTTCATAATAGTAACCTCCTTAAGGTTCAGGTGCGGCCGCGTGTGCCGCGGCTGCGATTGTTGTTTTCAGGAAAACCTGTGCGGCACGGAGTTTATCAGCTGTGGTGCCGCACAGTGGGAATGGATGATTTTGTTACAGATGTCTTGTGAGGACCTCAGACCTTGAACATGTCGTAGATCTCGTCGACGCTCTTTGTGAGGATGGCGTCTACATCTTCCTGATCCTCACATGCTGCAGCGATCTTGCTGAGAGTTGCCACATGCTCATCGCCGGCTGATGCGACGGCGATCACAAGCTTTACGACCTCTCCGTTGCCCCAGTTGACACCGGCCGGATACGTGAAGATCGCGAGACCTGCATTTTTAATCTCGCCGACGGCGCTTTCAATGCCGTGCGGGATGGCGAGAGAGTTGCCGATCGCGGTATTGAAGACATCCTCCTTCGCAATCATCGCGTCGACATAGAGCGGTGTGACATAGCCGGTCTCCACGAGGGCATTGCCGATGTCGCGGATGACCTGGTTCTTCGGCGCCGATGGAAGGTTCAGGCGGATGTTCTTCTTGATGAGTACGCCGCCGTGATAGTCAGCTGCCTCTTCCTTCGGGCTGTGCTTATTTTCCCTGGAATCAAGGATCATCTGGACGATCTCCTCGTATTCCGGTGCCGTCATGAAATTGTTGATTGTGACAATCTTTGCCTGTGGTGCGCTCTTTCTTGCGCGCTCCACAAGATCCTGATGACATACGACAAACTGTGTTCCCTTCGGAATCTCAGACACAGAGGAGTGCGTCACCTTGATGTTGCCGAGGCCGGCTGCCTCGAGCTTCTTCTGCAGGATCGCAGCGCCCATGGCGGAAGAGCCCATGCCTGCGTCGCAGGCGAAGACGATGTGATCGAGAGAACGAAGGTCTACGGTTCCCTCCTGTGCCGGAACAAGAACCGGCTGTGCCTGTCCCTTAGATGCAGCCTTGCTTGCCGCAACCTCCTTCTCTGCGTCGCTGAGGCTTGTCTTTGTGCCGGCCAGTCTCACGATCGGAGCAGCAATGGCAAATGAGACGCCTGCGGCAATGACCACGCTCAGCAGGACGGCCAGTGTCTGTCCCTTCGGCGCCATGCCGACGAAAGCGAAGATAGATCCCGGAGAAGCCGGTCCCTTGAGACCGAGGCCGAAGATGGTGTTGTAGAACATCGCGGCCATGCTGCCTCCGATCGTGGCGAGCAGAAGGAGCGGGTTCATCAGGATATACGGGAATGAAATCTCGTGAATGCCGCCGAGCAGATGGACGATCAGAGCGCCCGGTGCGGACTGCTTTGTCGCCTTGTCCTTGCAGCAGAGCCAGTAAGCAAGAAGAACGCCTGTGCCGGGGCCCGGGTTCGTCTCAATCATGTAGAAGACGGACTGTCCGAGCTTCTTGGCTTCCTCCGCTCCAAGAGGAGTGAAGATGCCGTGGTTGATCGCGTTGTTCAGGAACAGCACCTTCGCCGGCTCGACGATGATGGACACGAGCGGCAGGATGCCATGGTTTACGAGGAAATCGGCGCCTGCCTGAAGGCCTGTCAGGATGCCGGCCATCAGCGGTCCGAACAGGTAGTATCCGACGATTGTAAGAAGCAGACCGATGATGCCGATCGAGAAGTTGTTCACCAGCATCTCAAAGCCCGGGATGATGTGCCCCTCGACTGCCCTGTCGAATTCCTTGATCACGAAGCCTGCCAGCGGTCCCATGATCATGGCGCCCATCAGCATGGTTGTGTCCGGGTTTGAGAGGATGACGCCCATGGTTGCGATGACACCCATGACCGCGCCTCTTGTGCCCGCCACCATCTTACCGCCTGTATAGGCGATCAGAAGCGGAAGGGCATACGTTAAAAATGGTCCGACGATAGTATTCAGCTGCTTGTTCGGCAGCCAGCCTGTGTCAATAAAGAGTGCCGCACACAGGCCCCATGCGATGAACGCTCCGATGTTCGGCATGACCATGCCGCTTAAGAAGCGTCCAAAGCTCTGAACTTTTTCCTTCATGATGATCCGTAACCTCCGTTTGTTTGCCAGATCAAATGCCAATAAAATCAAATGCGTAACATTGCGATCGCTTGTTGTTGAATACATAATAACTTGCGATACGTTGCTTGTCAACAAGAAAATGCAATTTTTCACAACTAAAAATGTTGGCATTTATTGTGAAATATGCTATAGTCAGATTTGAAAACAGGAACTATCCCAAGTTCATGGTGCGGATCCTGAAGAGAAAGGACAGCAGGGCGCCAGGAACCGGGTCTGCGGTTACCTGAGGATAGCTGTACACATGAGCTGGACTTGTGACTCTCTGTATAAATTGGGAACAGCATTGGCTATTTCTGTGAATAGAGGAGCATAAAGTTCATTGAGCTGCAGAGCAAGGAGTGACGTATATGGCAGAACTGACAGCTGACCGGCGCAACCAGATTGCACAGATCCTTCTGCGGGACGGGAGCATCAAGGCCACGGAAATGGCCGAGCTCTTTCATGTCTCAACTGAGACAATCCGGAAGGATATCATTTACCTCGAAGAGGCCGGCATTGCAGAAAAGAATCACGGAGGCGCCATTGCGAAGGTAAATGCCGTCGAAAAGACGCTGAGTGAGAAGGACTTCCTTAATAAAGATGAAAAAGCGGAAATTGCGATGAAGGCGATGGATCTAATCCCGCAGAATGCGACCATACTTCTGGACGCGGGCAGTACGACAAATGCGATTGCCCGCCAGCTTACGATGCGGAAGGGACTCACGATCTTTACGAATTCCGTGAATCTTGTCAACATTCTGGCGGAATCGGACAACGACATCTATCTGATGGGCGGAAAGATCCGTCACAGCAGCAAGGCCACCGTCGGCGGATGGACATTGGAGGTCCTCGCGTCGCTCCACGCGGATCTTGCATTTCTCGGATCGGACGGATTCAAGAACGCGGCCGGACCGACATCTATGTCCTATGAGGAAATGAACCTGAAGCAGCTCGGCGTCAAGTGCTCCGACCGGACGTATGTCGTGGCCGACAGCAGCAAGATCCTGAGCGAGGACCGCTTTTCCTATGCGCGCTGGGAAGAGGTCACGGGCATCGTGACTGCCGGGAAATTTACTGACCGGGTCAGAGAATTTCTGAAGGACAAGACGGAAGTGCTCTGAGACGGGTCTGCGGCTTACGGTTCAGTACCCGACCTAAAGAGCTGCCAGGCTGTCAGATATCGTGAATTCAGAAAGTCTCTGAGCAATACAACAGAATAAAAAGGCGCATGCCTGATGTGCAGATAGGAAAGAGTCAGAGAGTGCGCCATTCATATCAAGAGATTTATAAGGAGGATTACATATTATGTGTGGAATTATAGGTTTTACCGGTTTTCATAAGGCGCAGCCCATCCTGCTCGAGGGCTTGAAGCGCCTTGAGTACAGAGGCTATGACAGCGCCGGCATCGCGTATTTCCGTGACAACACGACGCATATTTCCATCCGGAAGACGGCGGGCAAGGTGAGTGACCTCGCAGCTGTCTGCGATGATGAAAATGACAGCACCTGCGGGATCGGGCACACGCGCTGGGCGACGCACGGCGGTGTTTCCACGACAAATGCTCATCCTCACAAGTTCGGCCATGTGGCGCTGATCCACAACGGCATCATCGAGAATTACCAGGAGCTGACGGACAAGTACGGCTTCGGGCCGAAGCTTAAGTCACAGACCGATACGGAGGTCGCCGCTGCCGTCATCAGCACGAAGTACGACGAGCTCGGCGATCCGGGGAAGGCTCTCAAGGCAGCTGTAAAGGAAATGAAGGGTTCATTTGCGTTTTGTGCACTCTTTAAGGAATATCCGGGCAAGATCTACGCAATCCGCAACGTGAGCCCGATGGTCGCGACATGGACAAAGGAGGATGGCGCCTTCATCGCCTCGGATTTAACTGCATTTATCGATTACTCGAAGCGGTATTTTGCGGTTCCGGAGTATCATCTGCTGACGCTTTCGCCTGAAGGCATCAGACTTGAGGACATGGACGGAAATGAGGTAGAGCCTGAATATCTGACAGTCGACTGGGATGTGTCCGCTGCCCAGAAGGAGGGATATCCGCATTTCATGCTGAAGGAGATCCACGAGCAGCCGGACGCGATTGCCAAGACAATCGCGCCGCGCATCAAGGATTCGCTCCCGGATTTTTCGGTCGACGGCATTGATGATGCTCTGTTTGAGGATGTCAGAGACATCACAGTGATCGCCTGCGGCACGGCTCTCTATGCAGGCATGGTCGGCGCGCAGATGATCCGCGAGAAATTCGGCATTCCGGTCAGCTGTGAGATCGCCTCTGAGTTCCGCTATGAGAGGCCTGTCTTAAATGAGCACACGCTTGTCATTGTCTGCTCGCAGTCCGGCGAGACGATCGATACGCTGGCCGCGCTTCGTTTGGCGAAGACACATACGCAGAAGACGCTTGCACTCGTCAATGTGAAGGGCTCGTCGATTGCCCGCGAGAGCAACTACGTGATGTATACGCACGCAGGCCCGGAGATCGCTGTTGCCTCCACGAAGGCGTACACCTCGCAGGTCGCTGCATTTTACCTGATCGGCGTGAAGCTCGGTCTGACAGAAAAGAAGATTTCAGTTCCCGAAGCGAAGGAGTTCATCGAGACTCTGCGCACGGTTCCGGACATGATCCGCACGATGCTCGGTTATGAGGACAGAGTCGCCACACTCACAAAACGGTTGATCCACGCAAGAGATGTCTTCTACATCGGCCGCGGCCTCGATTACAGGGTTGCGATGGAAGGAGCTCTGAAGCTCAAGGAGATCTCGTATATTCATGCGGAGGCCTATGCGGCGGGTGAGCTCAAGCACGGAACGATTTCCCTTGTTGAGGACGGTGTTCCCGTGATCGCGATCTCCACGCAGAAAAATGTCCACGGGAAGGTCATTTCCAATATCCGTGAGACGAAGGCGAGAGGCGCCTATGTCATCCTTCTGAGCCGGGATGAGAGCGTCACCGATCCGGCACTGTGCGATGTTCATTTTCATATCCCGGATGTACCGGACGAATTCACGGTGTTTGAGGTGATCGTGATCTGCCAGCTGCTGGCCTACTATACATCGACCGGACGCGGCATCAACCCGGATCAGCCGAGAAACCTCGCGAAGTCGGTGACGGTGGAATAAGCAGAGAATAACCCGTTGTGGAATGAACGCACATTCCCGCTCAGCTCTTAACGATTAAACGGCATATCCTGATTTCAAAATCGGGATATGCCGTATTTTTATAATATTGTGATGCTTAAGTTCCGAATCTTTATTTATTTCTGCGCTCCAGTTCAAGCAGTGCCTGTTTCATTTTAAGGCCGCCGGCGTAACCGACGAGGCTTCCGCTTGAACCAATGACTCGGTGGCAGGGAACAACGAGGGTAATCGGGTTCCGGTTGTTTGCCATGCCCACCGCGCGGCTCGCCAGCGGATTTCCGATTGCTTCCGCGATCTGCTTATACGTGCGTGTCTCACCGTAGGGAATCTGAAGCAGCGCATTCCAGACCCGCTTCTCAAATTCTGTTCCCCGAAGCGTGTACGAAAAAGAAAATGACGTGCGCCTTCCGTTAAGATATTCCATAACCTCTTTAAAGACGCGGTCTGTGAATTCCGTTTTTACTCCGTACGAGTCCGTCTCTTCCACCCGCTTCAAAAAGACGACAGAATCATTTTCATATCCGATTCTGAGCAGACCGAATGGAAATTTATAAACCGCAAATCCGTTCATACGCATTCCTCTTTGACAAATGAAATCCACGTCCGCACATTCCGGTTAATATAGCCGCCCTTTGCCCAGACGATTGCAAATGTACTGGTGATTGCCGGGCGGAACGGGACCGGGACAACTCCGGCAGGCACAGGCATCGTGCTGTATAAAAATGCACCGCCGAGATTCTGCCGCACGAAGCTGAGAATCGTCATCAGCTGACTTGAATAGAGGATAACGTGCGGCTGAATGCCCGCGGAATCGAAAACATCCGAGAGTCTCGCGTTCAGCGCGGAGTCACTGCTCTGAAAGATAAGCGGTACATCCTTCAGGTCCTTCGGCGCGACAAATCGTTTTGTACTGAGCGGAGAGTCCTTCGAGACGATGAACACGAAATGATCCTTCAAAAGAGCTGCGCTGTTGTAGTGGGAGAGCACTTCGTCTTCTACATTGACCATGCAGCAGTCGAGCTCCCCGGCTTCCAGTCTTTCGAGGGCACGCTTTGTGCTGTACTCATGGAGCACGATCGGAATGGCATGCTTTTTCTGAAAATCAGCCAGAAGCTTGGGGAAGAGGACTGTTGAGCGGATCGGCGGCACGCCGACGTGAACGCGGTAGCTGCTCTCCGGACGCTTGGCAAAGTCCGCGTACATTTCATCGCAGCGCTTAAGAATGGCCTGTGCCTGCCTGTAGAATGCAGCGCCGTCGCGCGTCAGCGTGACCCGGTTTCCTGTGCGCGTAAACAGCTGGATGGAAAATTCATTTTCAAGAGATTTAATGGCAACGGAGACGGTCGGGTGTGAGACGAACAGCTCCGACGCGGCGCCGGAAATGCTGCCGCAGCGGCAGACACTGCAGAAATATTCGAGCTGCGTGATGGTCATGATCAGGTTCCCTTCAGATATTAAGCGTAATAAAATTACTACGGTTGATAACTTATAATTAACTTTTCATTTTACAGTGTAGCACATATAGTAGAGAAAGAGAAGCGATCAATCTGGATTCTTATCAGGAGAAAACATATGGCAAATACAAATCAGGAGAAGAAGGCGGAGCTGTTTCAGGATATGCACAGAAGCGAAGGGATGTTTGTGATCCCGAATTCATGGGATGCGGGCAGTGCGTACATATACGAGAAGGAGGGCTTTGACTGTGTTGCGACATCGAGCGCAGGCGTCGCGTATGCGCTCGGCTATCCGGACGGCGAGGATATCACGCTGGATGATCTGGTGCAGGTTGTCTCCAATACGGTGAGACGGGTCGATATTCCGGTGTCTGCGGATTTCGAGAGAGGATATGCGGAGGACCCGGAGGAGGTTAAGGAAAATGCAAGGCGCCTTCTTGAGGCAGGTGCCGTTGGCTTCAACATTGAAGACGGTGTCCCGGAAGCGGATAAGGAGCACAAGCTCTCCCCGATGAGTTTGCAGCTCGCGAAGCTTGAGGCGCTTGTTGATCTCAAAAAGGAGACCGGCATCAATTTTGTTATTAATGCGCGGACATGTGCGTACTGGCTGCATGTCGGAACGCCGGATGAAATGATGAAGATTGCGATCGAGCGCGGCAATGCATTTGCAAAGGCAGGCGCGGACTGCGTCTTTGTTCCGGGACCGATGGACGAGGAGACTGTGAAGGGACTTGTCAGCGGCATTCATGCGCCGCTCAATACCATTCTGAACGGGAAATTCCATGACTTTGACAGGCTCCGAGAGATCGGTGTCCGCAGACTGAGCGTCGGCTCCGGCCCGGTCCGGTATATTGCGGACAAGGTGATCGGCGCGGCCTGGGACCTGAAGGCGGGACAACCGGAGACAATCCTTTCCTGTACGTTCAACTATGGCGATGCCAACCGGTATTTCGAGAAGTAAAATATGAATGAGAAAGAAAGGCTGGCACTGAAGGAGGAAGGATTTTTTGCGGTGCGCGGAAGTGACCGGCTGTCGGTGCGCTTTTCATCCGGGGGCGGTTCATTTTCAGCGGACCAGCTGATTGAGATGGGACAGCTTGCGAGGGAATTCGGGAACGGGAAGCTTGTAATCTCAAGCCGCCTCTCCGCAGAGATCGTCGGGATCAGAAAAGAGGATATCGGGGAGATCAAGAAGCGGGCTGACCAGGCGGGACTTGAAAGAGGTCTGTCCGGTCCGCGGATCCGTACAGTGACGAGCTGCATGGGGACGTACTGTGTCAAGGGTACATACGACACGCTTGCGCTTGCTCGCGAGATTAATGAGCGATATACGGTCGGCCGGGTGGACGATCTGTTGCCGAACCGGTTTAAGATCTGCGTCGGCGGCTGTCCGAACAGCTGCATGAAACCGTCTCTCAATGACTTTGGCATTGAAGGCCATATTGTCCCGGAGTATGATGAGAACAAATGCCGCGGCTGTAAGGTCTGTCAGATCAAGCGGCACTGCCCGTCAGATGCGATTTCATTTATTGACGGGAAGGTCCATGTCATGCCGGACAAATGCAAAACCTGCGGGATCTGCCGGAACAAGTGCCCGTTCCATGTTTTTCATGAGGACGCGCGGACAAAGTATCAGATTTATCTGGGCGGGACATGGGGCAGAAACAGCCGGATTGCTGACAGATATCCCCGCCTTGTTGAAAGAGCGGAAATTTTCCCTCTGCTTGACCGGACACTCGCGTGGTACAAACGGAATGCTGCGGGGCATGAGCGATTTGGCATGACACTTGAGCGGCTGGGCTTTCAGACGTATCTTCGGGAGGTCAGTCCGGATGATGGAGGTATTTCTTGTATTTTCAATATGACGAGACACAGACCGACTATCTGAAGGCGAAGGATAAGAAAATAGCGGCAGCGATCGAGCGAATCGGCCATATCAATCGCGAGGTTGATGATGATCTGTTCGCTTCTGTGGTGCATCATATCCTCGGCCAGCAAATTTCAACAGCTGCGCAGGCGACGGTGTGGAAGCGGTTCACGGATGCACTTGGAACTGTTGATGCCGAGGGAATTCTGTCTCTCGGACGGGAAAATCTGAAATCGATCGGAACGACGTATAAAAAGACGGAGTACATTCTTGACTTTGTGACGAAGGTATCAGAGGGCTCCTTTGATATTGACGCCTTGAAGTCGATGCCGGACGAGCAGGTGATCAGAGATCTGTCGTCTCTGAAGGGAATCGGTGTCTGGACTGCGGAAATGATCATGATATTTTGCATGCAGCGTCCGGACGTGGTGAGCTACGGCGATCTGGCGATCTTAAGAGGCATGCGCATGCTGTACAGGCACCGGGTCATCGACAGGCAGAAGTTCGACCGTCTTCGCAGGCGATATTCTCCCTGCGGGTCTGTGGCAAGTCTCTATCAGTAACAGCAGAGTCCCACGTCCAAACGTCGCAGAGACGCCTGGGCGTGGATGAATGCCTACTGGTTTTTGATGTAATGGTCAACAGCCTCAAGGCTGTTGTACCCGACAGTCGTGACAAAATAGCTGTCCGTCCAGAAAAGGTGCCGGTCTTTGCGCCAGTAAAATTTCCGCAGCTCATCCGGGTATCTCGCCCATGTCATGCGGGCCGAACGGGTCTTTAACATATTGACAAGCTCCGTCAGCTTCTTGTCCGGCGGGGCTTCAAACAGGATGTGGACATGGTCTTCCTCCCCGTTCATACGGACTACGCGGCACCCCTGATTTTCCAGCCCGTCGCGCAGTGTCTTGTACACGCACTCCCTGACTTCGCCAACGAGCGCTTTCCGCCTGTATTTCATGACCAGTACCAGATGGTATTGAAGCAGGAAACAACTGTGGCGGTTTTTGTAATAGATTCCGTTTGTTTTCTGCATGATTA
>Ga0256404_1001326_pt1 | contig 60893 bp, 61 predicted proteins | sample RumenRJG_01DNA_FD_185990 | JGI IMG/M metagenome (GOLD analysis project Ga0256404, IMG submission 185990) | Bovine rumen microbial communities from Lethbridge, Alberta, Canada - RJG_01 | ecosystem: Host-associated > Mammals > Digestive system > Stomach > Rumen | place: Canada: Alberta | collected...
ACATACAATCATGTGAGACCGCATTCGTATAATAATTATAAAACACCTTTTGAAGCACGATACGAACAGAAGTAAAAAACATAATTTTAACAGTCAAAAGTGTTACAAAAATGCTTGACCACAACAATAGTTTTTGCTGTATCTAATGTGGAACATTTTATATTATGTTCAATTTCAGTAACTGTGTAAATCGCGCTTGATTTAGGTTTATTTAGTTCTTCTAATTTTTGCTGAATTTCAATATTTTTTAATTTTATATCCAATTGAGCCTGCTCTTTTTGGTATTTAAATAGACTATTTTGCTGCGAAATATGTATAGCTTCTGCAACATTCTTATATATATCAACAAATTTATTTCCTACACTAAGAATACCATATAATGCAGATAAAAAAGTCAATATAGCAGGCAATGAATCTATACAGGTGACTAATAATTCATAAGGAGAATTATGACGCAATTCAATAAAATCAATATGTTGTGCCGAACATTTATCACGTATAATACCATTTATATCATTATACAATTCATTAATTAATGTCAAATCATCTTTATCAATATTCGTCTTTATCAAAACTTCAACACACTGTTTATCATCATTTGAACTATTCAAAAGAATTTCTCTAATTGCACCTATATGTAACATATAAGAATGTAATGTATTTAAGTCCCAACTGCTTGTATATGATAATTGAGTAATCAAATTATATAAGCATTTTAATTGATGGGAATTGAATACTTCTGAAAAACAAGCTAATCGACAAAAGTGTTTTAACATTCGGAAATCAAAATAATCACAGTTTTTTTCAATTCCTAATTTTATATATTCATATGCCTCATCGTAATTGTTTAGGGCAATAAGTAAATTGGCTACTGGAAAATATTCATTTTGCTTTAAATAATATCTGCATAAATCTTCATACAATTTGCTGTATTCTTCATAACTAATTGTTCCGTTATCTGTATAGATATCTATATTATCAGAAGAATTCAATAATGTTTTAGGTGCGCCAATAATATATGCGACTTGATATGGTGGCAGTGTGACATTATTTAAGCGAACATTTTTAACTTGAATATATTCAATGTTAAGATGTGCTAAATTTGTATTGTTAATTCTACAATTATACAAAACTGAACTTTCTGTCGTATCTGAATATATTTCGCAAGAATCAAATTTACAATTTTCAAAACGGCAATCAAAAAAAGTTGATCTTCTAATAGTCATATTCTCAAATACACATTCAACAAATACACCATTGCTAAAATTTGCACCTTCAATCATTGATTTATTATTAAATTTACATTTATTAAAGTAACAATCCTGGAAATTAGAACCAGTAAAATTACATTTACTAAATTTTGCATTTGAAAATTTTGATCCGGTTCCAGCAGCGGCTTCAAATGAACAATTATTGAAAATTGTATCTTTTACATTAATCTTTTTTAAGTCTTTTCTTGTAAAATCACCAGAAACTTTTGTATTGCAAATTTGTTCAAAGAAAATCTGTTCAAAAATATCTTTATCTGGTAACAAAGTTTTAATTTTCTCTACCGATTGCTCAATACTTTCGTTATCATATTTATTCATTATGCTCCCTCCCTATTTTTAAAAAATACATATTTTATTATAAACATTGCTAAATCATATTAAATAACTAACGGATAACTAAAAATTATCCATCACTTTTCATATATCCGAAATCTTAAATTTCTATCTAGTATGATTTGCAGCAAGTAAGTGTTTTTATTTTGAAAGCACATCATATACATATACACTTCAGTCATATTATTGAATAATGTTATTGAATATTGACAAATGAAGCAGAGAAAATTATAATAGTCCTAAAATGAGACTTACAAAGGAGGCAAGAACTTGAATATAGAGTCAAAGACAAGGATTTTTTGTAATGCATGGCAGAGTATAAGTATTATTTATGAAGATTATGCCAGAAAATCGGGAATTTCTTATAATAGTCTTTATATTTTGAATGCGATTCTTTATACGGAGAATTGTACACAGAAACAGATTTGTGACAAAACATTACTGCCAAAACAGACAGTGAATAATGTGATTACAAGTTTCTTTAAGAATGGCTATATTGAGCTTAGAGAGTTTCCGGAGAACCGCAGAATCAAGACAATACATTTAACGGAAAAAGGTATGCAATATGCAAATAATCTGATACCACATATACATCAGGCTGATTGTAAAGCAATGGAAGCATTGTCGGAAGAGCAGCAGGATACACTCTTGAAGTTGATGGACATTTACGTTTCGACATTTCGTAAGGAAATGCTTGGTGAATAACCTCTGTGCAAATAGCTCAGAGGGATTATTTTTGAATAATTAGTCCTAAAACAATACAGTATTATATAAGGAGAATGAAATGAATACAGTAGATATGACAAAGGGAAGCCCTATTAAATTGCTTCTTCAATTTTCAATTCCAATACTAATTGGAAATCTATTTCAGCAGACATACACACTTGCTGATAGAATTATAGTTGGCAGATTTGTTGGTGATAATGCATTTTCAGCGATTGGAGCAACCAATGCGTTATCAATGACATTTATGTCTATGTGTATGGGTGTAGCAATCGGAACCGGAGTAGTGGTTTCTCAATATTTCGGAGCTAAAGATGAAAAAGGTACGGCTGCATCTATTGCAAATGGCAGTTATACGTGTTTGATAATTTCAATAATAATGACTTTAATTGCACTTGTAACAACGAAACCTATTCTAGTATTATTAAATACACCAAAATCACTTATGCATGATGCGTTGATATATATGTATATTTTTATGGGTGGACTTATTGCAGTATCAGCATATTTTACGCCTTTTTCTATTTTAAGAGCGCTTGGTGATTCAAAAACACCACTTATTTTTCTTGTGTTTTGCAGTCTGTTAAATATTGTTTTGGATATATTGTTTGTAGTTGTTTTTAAAACAGGTGTCGCAGGTGCAGCATTTGCAACAGTATTATCGGAAGCCATAGCAGCAATATTGTGTATTATTTTACAGCGTATCGTAAATGGTTTCGGAGAAGCTGTAATTGGTGCATTTACAGCAACAACACAGATTGAATTGTTAGTTCAGCAGATATTTTCGGCATTGGGAGCAGCAATGGTAACTTATACAGGTCAGAATATCGGAGCAGGTAAACAGGACAGAATCTCGCAGGGAGTTGCCGCTGCCATGAAAATAAGTGCGGTTGCTTCGGCTGTTTTATTAGTAGTGTTCTGGTTGTTTGGCAGACCTATTATGAGCATATTTGTTACAAATACAGACATAATTTCAATTGCTGCAAATGGTATTCGTATCACAAGTGTGTTTTTGATGGGCTTAGGTAGTGTACAGATATTGCGTTATATGTTAAATGGCGCAGGCGATTCTATGTATGCGTTGATGAATGGTGGCGTTGAAGTTATTGCAAGAGTTGTATTTGCTATAAGTCTTACAGCAATTCCTTTTATTGGAATGTTGGGAATATGGATTACCACAGGACTTACCTGGACAGTTACAGCCATTTTTGCATTAATCCGTTATAAACATGGTGCCTGGAGAAATAAAAAGTTAGTATAGCAGAAATAAAAATATGGGAATATGATTGGGTAGTAATTAATTTGAATAATTTGCTATATTTGTATATAATATAATCGTCAGCAGGCTGGAACGTTATCGGGAATTTGAATCAGAATATATAAGCCAGCCATTAGAATAACATTGGAATAAGACGGTCAGAAACGAGGATTAAAGTAGATGAAAAAGAAGATTGCAGTATTGTTTCCGGGAATCGGATATCATACAGACAAGCCATTGCTTTATTATAGTAGAAAATTGGCAATGGAGCGTGGGTATGAGATTATCGAAGTAAAGTATGGAGAATTGCCAGCTAATGTGAAAGGAAATGCTAAGAAGATGTTAGAAGCATTTAATAAGGCATTGCAGTATTCAAAAGAGCAATTAGACAAGATTGAATTTAATGTATATGATGAAGTTTTATATCAAAGAGTGTGGGAACTGCTGTTGCCGCAGCCTATGCGAAGAATAATAAGATAAATGCACGACAGATATATTACACACCGGTTGCAGAATCATTTGAGGTAATCGGTGAAAATGGAATTGTATTTCAGGGGACAGCCGATCCATGGGTAGATACAGAGATAGTCAGAAAAGAGTGTGAAAAAAGAAATCTTCCATTATATATTACAGAGAATGCTAATCATTCAATGGAGACCGGAAATGTTGAAAAGGATATTGTAATTATGGAAGAAATAATGAAAAAGACTGCAGAATATATGGATGCAAAATAAAATTATTTTGAAGAAATGAGGTATAATATGAGTTTTAAATCAGTAAATGAAGTTGAAAAATTTAGATATGATGATTGTTGTATAGTTAAAAGAAAAGATACTGAAGGGGATTTGGTATTAGAGGTCGAAGCACTTATTGTTAAAGGGAATAACTCACAGAATACTAATTATACTGAAAGTTATGCAGATGTGACACAAGTTATTTTTAAAGATGCAACGATTGTTAAAGGTATTAAAGATGGAATGAGAAGATATGATGCAGATGATAACCTTATTGAAGAAATTAAGGATATTGATTTAGATGATACAACCCTTAATCAATTGTGCAATAATCTTTCAGGAATGTATCTTCAGGGAATTGAGCGCGTAAAAGATGCGGATGACTATGTGCTTTTTGTCGAAAAGGCAAATGAAGATCCATATGATACATTGCCATCTGACACTTATCAGATTAATGTACATTGTGGAGATGTAATAGTTAAATGGGACAGATATCTTAATAAGGTACAGCAGATGTAATAATTAATGGAAAAATATATTTTAATTTAATAAGGTACAACAAATGTAACAGTTAGTGGAAAAAGATATCTTAATAAAGTTTAAAGTATGTAATATTATGGTAGTTTGATGATTGCAGAAACTTTATGTATTTAAAAAGTACACCTCATTATTTACTAATACACATAATACATATAAATGAGAAAAAACCACATTTATATGTTGAAAATGAAGAAAAAATGTGTATAATATTAAGTAGAAAAGAAGGTGAGGTAGCAATTATGTTAATTCAATTTAATTTCAAAAACTTTAAATCATTTAGAGAGGAAGTTTCACTTGATTTATCTGCAACTAAGATGACAGAGTTTGAGGAAAGAGTAGTAACTATTGGAAGTGAGAAAATTTTACCGGTTGCTGCTATCTATGGAGCAAATGCAAGTGGAAAATCAAACATATACAATGCTTTTGAGTATATGTCAGAATATGTTGTTGATTCCTTTAAATATGGAGATGAAGATGAAAAATTTGAGGAGTTCAGACCAACTCCGTTTCTATTTGATTCTAAATCAGCTAATGCAGAATCAAGTTTTGAAGTGTATTTTACTTTACCGGGAGATAAATTAGAAAAAACGTATAACTATGGTTTTTGTGTTAACAAAGAGGGCGTAACAGAGGAATGGCTTAATTCCAAGGCGAAAACGGCAAGAAAGTATAGTACCATATTTTATCGTGGAACAACAGATGAAGAACTTGATTTATCAGGATTTCCTAAGAATAGAAGAGATAATATTCAGATTGCACTTGAGAAACAGGTGTTGGTTATTTCTTTGGGGGCAAAATTAAAAATAAGTAAATGTAAGATGATTAGGGACTGGTTCCTTACAAATGAGTTTGCAGATTTTGGAGATCCATTTACAAATATATTTATGTCACGTAGATTGCCAAAGGGATTTGTTAAGGATAAAAATGTCCGACAGAAAGTTGTGGAATACTTTGCATCATTTGATGAACATATTAAGGATTTTAAAATAGAGAAAGTTCCGCAAGAGGGTGAAGCAAAAGATGAAAGATATAAAATCAGTGCACTTCATAAGATGATAGATTCAGATAAGATGGCTGAAATTCCTTTAGGACTTGAGTCGGCAGGAACGTTGAAAATGTTTGCACTTTATCCTGAATTACAGGAGGTTTTGAAAAAAGGAAGTGTATTCTTTATTGATGAATTGAATGCACGTTTACACCCATTGCTTGTAAGAAACTTTCTGCTTACATTCTTGAATCCTGAAATAAATACTAATCATGCACAGATTGTATTTACAACGCATGACACATGGCTGTTGTCAAATCAATTACTGCGCCGTGATGAGATTTGGTTTGTAGAAAAGGATAAAAGAGGAGTATCTAATTTATATTCACTGGCGGATTTTGTGGATGAGAGTGGCTCACGTATTCGTAAAGATGAAAGTTACGAGAAGAATTATTTGATTGGAAAATATGGAGCAATTCCTAATTTAAAGAGTATTGATATGTTTAATAGTGCTAAATATCCGGATAATATTTAGCACTGACCAGAGAGGAACGGAGAGAGTAAGTATGGCAAAAAAGGACAGAACAGGTAACAGAAAAACACGAGAACAGAGAAGACGTTCTCAACCATTCAATTTAGAATATTATTTAATTGTAACAGATACAGAAGCAACAGAGAGGTGTTTCTTTACAGGACTTAATAAGACGATATCTAAAGAATTAAGTAACAGGCTTGTAATTAAAGTAGTAGAGACAAAGACACGTACAATGATTGATAAGTGTCTTGAACTAACTAATTATGATGCACAGTATCGTATTCCCTGGATTGTATTTGATAGAGATCAAGTAAAAGGATTTGATGAGATTATTGAAGAGGCTGCAGGTAAGGGAATACAGATAGGCTGGTCAAATCCGTGCTTTGAAATATGGCTGTATGCATATTTTGGTTCTATGCCGTCAATACAAGATTCATGGAAGTGTTGTTCTGAATTTGGACGGATATATGAAACTAAAACAGGACAGAAATATTCTAAATCAGACGAGAATATGTATAAAAAAATCTGCAAAGCAGGAAATGAAGAAAAGGCGATTCAAATAGCTGAGCAGAAGTTAGAACAGTGTATCAGAGACGGTAAAACGAAACCATCGGAGATGTGTCCGTGCACAACGGTACATAGACTGGTGGGGGAGATTAAAGAAAAATACAATGATTTGGAGAAAAGATAGATTAGGAAGGATATTATGTTGTAAAAATAAACATTTAAATTTACATTAAAAATGTATGGTGCAAATTTATAAAAATATGATATTATATATTTGTTAGTTTCTAGAAAATAGAAATTAGACTCCGCTCTTGAGAGGTCATTATTTGTAGGGATAATTCATAAAATAATGATATTTATGAATTCAGCTTAGAAGGTGATAAAGTGTCCGCTATCTACTACATAATGATTTATGGAATCAAGAAGAAAGGAGAAAATTGTATGTCAAAAGGTAAAGGAGTGTCAGTTAAGACACATACAACACAACAACTTAACGATTATGCTAATCAAAATAATCCAAATAATAAGGCTTACAGAGCAAGAGAAGCAAATAATTGTGAAATGAAAAAAAAATAAACAGAGATATTCATATGATAATGTAGTTGATTTGGAATGGTTTTGCTATGGCTGGAATAATGACTAGAAATATTGTTGTATCGTAAGTGCTAAAGATAGACATTAAAACAGACAGGTGGCTCATAATAAAGTCACCTGTTATTTAATATTTACTATAGATAAATAAATTTCACATAGAATTACAACATTCCCAAGTTGTAATTAAAAAATACAGAAAAGGACTTAAATATGATTAAAGACACAACACAACCAACACTCCCATCTAATTACACTGCCATAGTATTCGATATGGACGGAGTAATCTTCGACTCAGAAGTAGCAGTAATGAATTGCTGGCTTGAACTTGCTGCCAAATACGGAATTAAAGATATTATGAAACCGTATATGGCATGCATCGGAACCACAGTTGCAAGAACCAGAGAGATAATGTTAGCCGAATATGGAAGTTCATTTCCGTATGATGAGTATGCGAAAGAGGCATCAATAATGTATCATGAGAAATATGATGGTGGAAAACTTCCAATAAAAAAGGGTGTAGTTGAATTACTTGAGTATTTGAAAAATGACGGAAAGAAAATTGCCCTCGCATCATCAACACGCAGACAGACTGTTATGAATCAGTTGAGAGATGCGGACATATTGAAATATTTTGATGCTGTAATTTGCGGAGATATGGTCGAAAAGAGCAAACCGTCACCTGATATATTTCTAAAAGCCTGCGAAGAAATCAATGAATTACCGGAGAATACTTATGCTATCGAAGATTCTTATAATGGAATAAGGGCAGCACATACAGGTGGGCTACGTCCGATTATGGTACCTGATTTATTACCGGCAGATGATGAAATGGAGAAATTAGCAGAAGTAATTCTTACAGACCTTTTAGAGGTTAAAAAGTATTTAATAAATATAAAATAAATTTAAAGCTAAACAATTGTTTATAAAACGTTTATAAAACTTTAAGTTGTGGATATTTAAAGCCTATAATATAATCTAAGTCGGAATAAATAATACTTCAGGATAAGAAGTAATCAGAATACAATGTAATTAAGAGAAGAAAATAGGAAAATATGATTATGGAAAATGTATTAGAAACACAAGATTTAGAAAATTTAGGAAATAATAATTTATCGGGAAATAATTTACCCGAAAATAATTTACCGAAAAATAATTCGGCTAAAAAGGACTTAACGTATGACAGGCTTTTTATAATATTTATGATTGGAAATATACTGGGTGTTCTTTTAGAAGGAACATTTTGTTTTATTGCTAAGGGACACTGGGAGAGCCACGTTGTAACAATTTATGGTGCATTTAATCTGCTATATGGTTGCGGAGTGCTTTTATTCTACGTGGGTGTGAAGCTGTTAGGCGATAAATCAACGATTTATAAAGTTATTGTATTGATGTTGAGTGCAACTGTATTAGAATTGATTTGCGGATTGTTGCTTAGAAATGTACTTGGAATGAAAGCGTGGGATTACAGCCATAAATTTTTGAATTATAAAGGCATCATATGTCCGAAGTTTTCGATGATGTGGGGTGCTATTGCATATTTATTCTGTAAAATAAGTGTACATATTGATGAAGCTTTAAGAATATGCCATGGAAGATTATGTCATATAGTATGTGTAGCAATGGGAATTTTTATGGTTATCAACATATCCTTAACAGCAATGTCATTAGTAAGATGGAGCGAGAGACATTATGGTTTTGAGGCTAAAAGCTCTTTTGAACATATACTTGATAAAGCAATGCCGGATTACTGGATGAAATCACGATTCATAGAGTGGAAATTCTTAGATGACAATTTTGACAATTAATTTTAGTAATAAACTTTGATAATCAATATCGACAATTAATTGCAGAAATAATTTTAGTAATAAATATCGGCAATTAATTTTAGTAATAAATTTGACAATCATTATCTGCAATTAATTGCAGTCATAATTTTGATAATTAACATCTGCAATAACAACACCGCCCTACGATTTTAGCAATTTAAAATAACTTCTATTCGTTTCGATATAACCCTGTTTCTGAAGTTTGCTGATTTCATAAGACATAGCACTTCGTTCAACACCCAGATAATCGGCAAGCTGTTGGCGGTTAAAAGGTATCGTGAATTCTGATGAGTGGCGGGCTTTGGCTTGGTCCGTCAGATAAGCCATTATTTTTTCAGAAGTAGTTTTGTGGGAATGATAGCTGAGTTTCTGTGTTAAAAGGATATTTTTATTAGAAACAATGTAAAGCAGATTTCTTACAAGTGTATTGTGAAATTTATATTCGCTTGTATAAGAATTCAGCAGGATATTGCTGTCAAGAAACATAATCGTGCTGTCAGCAGATGACATAATATCGATAGGAAGAGTCTTGATTTTACTGCATACAAATGCTTCAGCGAACATCGAACCCTTAGAAAATGAAGCCGTAATGCTGCGGTTTCCGTAATAATCATCTTTAAGAATCTGTATTTCCCCGGATAAAACAATTCCGATAAAATCTACCGGGTCCCCGGAGACTCGAACATATTCATTTTTAGAAAAATTCTTTGTATAGGCATTTAATTGCTTAAGTACGTCTTGTATATCAGCTTTATTTATATTTGAAAATAATGGTAATTTAGCGAGTAAATCAAAATAATTGTCCATAATAATCCTCGTTTCTGAGCGACTTGCCTAGAAGAGGCGATGAGAAATTCGCACAGGCGATTTCTCATCTGCCATAAAAGCTATTTGTTTTCGCTCCGAAACAAATAGCGGTGTGAAAAATAAGTGTATCAACATTATTTTTCACACTAATCCTCGTTTCTTTATGTTGGAAATCCAACATATTTATTTTCTATATTCTAGTATTATTAGTTTAGATTGTAAAGGAGGATTTTAAACCATGGTAAGAAAAATAATTAAAATTGATGAAGAAAAATGCAATGGTTGTGGTATTTGTGCCAATGCCTGTCATGAGGGCGCAATTGATATAGTAGATGGAAAAGCTAAGTTAATGAGGGAACATTTCTGTGATGGCTTAGGTGATTGTCTCCCAGCCTGTCCAACGGGCGCGATTACATTTGAGGAGAGGGAAGCACCTGAATATGATGAAGCTGCTGTTATGAAAGCAAAGCAGAATAAAAATATACACTCACAATTATCAAACTGGCCGGTGCAGATAAAGCTTGCACCTATCCAGGCACCTTATTTTCATAATGCAAATCTTCTGATTGCGGCAGATTGTACAGCGTATGCATATGCGAATTTTCATCAGGAATTTATCAGAAATAAGGTGACATTAATTGGCTGTCCTAAGCTTGATTCGATTGATTATAGTGAGAAATTTACCGAGATTATCAGAAACAATGACATTAAATCAGTGACAATCGTGCGTATGGAGGTTCCATGTTGCGGTGGACTTGAGATGGCTGCTAAGAGAGCATTACAGGATAGTGGTAAATTTATTCCATGGCAGGTATTTACTATTTCGATTGATGGAAATATAATTGAGTAAATATAAGCAATTATTCAGAAATGTGTATAGATGGCAGATGAGAAATTGCTTGTGCGAATTTCTTATCGCATCTTCATAAGTAAGTCATTCAGTAGAAATGAGGTAAGTATGAAAGGTGAACAGATAATAAGTGCATTAATCGGATTAGCAGGTGCAGTATCTAACACTGGTAAATCAGAGAATACCGATGAAGTAGTCAGAACTGCATTACTTTCGATTAGACTAGAAGTCGCTGAAACAGAGACAGCTAAACCAGTGACATATACATCGGAGATGGTTAAGCCGAAAGCCGATACATCAGAGACAGCTAAACCAGAAGCCAATACATCAGAGATGGATAAATCAGAAGCAGACGAATCCGAAATAGTCGACCTTATTCATAAAGAGAAATTCAAAATATCCCCTAACTGTGCAACGTGTCAGTTCCCTTGCGGAAATACGTCTGATTATGATATGGCAAGATTTAATGAAAGTGAAGAGAATATTAAAGCGTGGAAGATGAAATTAATTGCTGCTATGCAGGATTATTTAACAGAGGGTAACGAGGTTACAGAAATGATATATCGGGGTATATCATTTCTGGGTTATGAGCTTGATGAAAGTGCATATGCAAATCTGATTAATAAGATAAATGAAAGTAAGAAATGATTGCTGCGAAGTCAGGTTCAGCAAACAGTCCTATCTTAGGCGGATAAAAAGTAAATATGAAAAATGCAATTGTTAATATAAGCAATATGATAAACGAGGTACATTCAGATGGAATGGCAGGTTTGTTATATTGCTTATTTTCTATGACGAGCGCAAGGATTACTCCGACAAAATAAATGGCTATATTTATGAAATCATAGTTTGTGCCGATTACACCGAGAATAGTATAAAATGCGGCTACAATGAAAATCATACCTGAAATTATCCCGATAACCCTTGCAGACAGAAAGTTAGAGGGAAGCTTAGAAGAATTAAAGAATATTTCTAACATAGTAAGAATAAGCATAGGGAAGAATAATAATTTCAAATGCTCCCAGGTGGACTCATTTGTTGCGGAGAAAAGTCCGACAATCGGATTATTGCCCGACCATTCATAGGTGAAATGAAGCAGGACACCAAGGACAGAGATAAAGATAAAACGGAGAAAATTAGTTTTAAAAGACATAAGCACCTCGTAAATATTTAGAATAAAGAATGTCGCTTGCGACATTCTCCGCCTGCGGCGGGTTGCTATAGCAACATTTTCTGCTCCGCCGCAGTGCGATCCTCGCGGAGCGTTTTTTACTTACCAGGACAATTTCAACGAAATTTCCTGGTAAGTAAAAAATTATCACATAAAATATCATATATATAATTATATTCAAAAGTGTAGAAAATATAAATTCTATGTAAAAAAGGCAGATGAGGAATATGTCAGCCAAACTTAGACTTTACACAATTTTAAGAGGAATTTAAGGGAAATATGATAGTTCATAAATATACGTTTTGTTACAATCTGAATCGTGCAAAGAAGAGAGCATAGAAAAATAGAATGGAGCATAATGTAAAAAATTGCATTGATACGCCAATTTTTTACATAGCAATTTGTGCCGGAGCGTCACAAAATTGCATTGATGCGATAATAGAAATTATATTCATAATTTCTATTACGCGAATATCCGCTACGCTTCAGAATGGAGACGTATATGAAGAAGAAAAATCTCGTAAGAAAAGCAACGTGTTTAGCAATGCTTGCAACAATGACATTAAGTTACACACAGGTTAATGCATTTGCATATGGCGAATATCAGTCAGCAAGTACAGCAGCACAGACAGATGGCAGTACAGAATTTCAGAGTTGGAGAGACAATATCTGGCATACAGAGGGTAATTATGATAATTCAGCAAAAATTGCTTTGACACCTGGAAAGACAGAGAAAGATTTGAATTTCTCATGGTATTCTAAGGATAAAGGAACACCTGCAGTAAGAGTATGGAAAGACGGTAACAAATCAAATGCAGTAATTGTTACAGGCGAAGCAAAAGACATAACAGCCGAAAACTGGCAGGGAAATATTTACACAGCTAAGAATCAGATATCAGTAAATGATTATTTTGAATATGGTAATACATACAATTATGAATATACAGATAATTATACAGATGATGCTACAACTAAATGGTCTGAGACATATAAGTATAATACAGCTAAGAGCGAAGAGTTCTCAGTAATTCTTACAGGAGACCCACAGATTGGTGCATCAGGAAGTTCAGATGATAAGACAGCAACAGATTCAAGTGTTTCAAGAGATACATATAACTGGAATAAGACAATTGAGACAGCTATGAAAGTATGTCCTGATGCAGCATTTCTGTTGTCGGCAGGTGACCAGATTGATACCTCAGGAACTTCTGACAGTAACCTTAAGACAAGAGAAAGTGAGTATGCAGGTTATCTCTATCCGGTAGCATTTAGAAGTCTTCCAATAGCTTCAACAATAGGTAACCACGATACGGCAGTATCAGATTATAGTGCGCATTTTAATAATCCAAATTCAGAGAAGAACTTAGGAAGTACAAATGCAGGAAGTGATTATTATTTCAAATATGGAAAAGTTCTTATCATTTCATTAAACAGTAACAACAGAAATCAGGCAGAGCATAGAGCATTAATGCAGGAAGCAGTTGATAATAATACTGATGCACTTTGGAAAGTAGTAATATTCCATAGCGATATCTATGGTTCAGGTCAGCCACACGCTGATACAGAGGCAGCTACAAACAGAGTTATATTTGCACCACTTATGGACGAATTCGACATTGACATATGTCTTACAGGACACGACCATACATATTCCAGAAGTTATCAGGTATTAGACGGAAATGTAATTGATTACGATATTTCATCAGGCAGCGTTACTAATCCGGAAGGTACTTTATACATTACAACAGGTTCAGGTTCGGGTTCAAAATACTACAATCTTTTGAATTACACACCATATTACATTGCTGAGAGAACAAATGCTTTATTACCATCATTTTCAACGATTGATTTTACAAATAATTCATTGACAATCAAAACATATGATTACGATGGCAATAAATATGCAGATGATTTCACAATCAATAAAACTTCAGATGACATTTCAACAGATGATTTATTAAGTCAGGCAGAAGATATCCTTGCAAATGATACTTCTAAATATACAGAGGACAGCATTGCAAAATTAAAGGCAGCATTAGAGAAATTGAAAGCACTTAAAGAATCATATACAACAGAAAAAGATGCATTTATTGATGAAATAACAACTAAATATGGTACAGAAGATGACAGGGTAAAAGGTTACGGTTCAGTAGTAAATGCAGAAGATAAGGACATTGTTAATGAAACTTCAGTTAACCGTTTCAAACAGGGAATCTCAACATTACTTGATAAGACAATATATTTACAGATTAGTAATGGTGTAGAAATCGAAAATGCAAATCTTCCAATTGTTAATGCCGAAAGTGTAGAAGCTTCAAAGGCAGAGGTCATCAATGCAATAAAGAGCCTTGAAGAAATCAAAAATGATGATAAGTCAGATGACAACAATAATGGGAATGACAATAATGGCGGTATTAACAATGATAATAATAGCGGTACTAATAATGATAATAACAGTAATGGTAACGACAAAGACAGTGTAAAAGTAGATAACAAAAATGCTTCAATAAAAGGTAATGATAATAATACTGTTAAAAGTGCTGATACAAATGTTAAGGCACCAAAGACCGGAGATAAGTTAAATAGCATTATATGTGTAGCAGGTATGGGAATTCTGTCAATAGCAGCAGCTATGTTATCACTTAACAGAAAGAAGGAAGAAGAGTGCGAAGAATAATATCAAAAACAGGAAAGTACATATGTATTGTTCTGATGTTGATATTAGTAATCTTCTTTAGCAACAGCATTAAAAGAACTCCGTTACTTGCGGAGGATAAAACAGAATATGTTAAAGCTGTAGTTACAAAGGTAAATAACCTTCAGGCAGGAGAAAGCGGAAGCGACTCCAGCCAGGAGGTTACTTTACTTATCAAATCAGGCAGATACAGAGGACAAAAAGTAGATGCATATAGTCTTAATGGATATTTATATGGTGCTGACTGTAAGGTTGGAACAAAGGTAATTGCAAATATAAGTGAATACGGTGGACAGTTAACCGCAAATGTGTACAATTATGACAGAGAATTTGAAATCGGTGTATTAGTGTGTGCATTTCTGGCTGTAATGTGGTTAGTCGGTGGAAAGAAAGGAATAAATTCGTTATTAGCACTCATTTTTACATTTGTTGTGATAATAATGCTCTATATTCCGATGATGTATATAGGCGTGTCACCATTTGTTGCGGCAATCATTACCGTAATACTTATTACGGTTGTTACTCATATACTGTTAGCCGATTTACAACCGAAATCAATAGCGGCAATGCTTGGAAGTATAGCAGGTGTTGTAGTGGCAGGAATTATCGCGCTGATATTTGGTAAGACATCTCACATAACAGGAATGAATGTAAATGAGATTGAGACCTTGGTCTATGTAGGACAGAATTCTAAATTAGACATTGGTGGTATGCTGTTCTCAGGCATATTGATTTCATCACTTGGAGCAGTTATGGACGTTGCAATGTCAGTCGCATCATCTCTTAATGAAATAAAGCAGAAAGTTCCTGATATTGATAAAAAGGAAATGTTTAAATCAGGCATAACTATCGGCAGGGATATGATAGGAACGATGTCTAATACACTTATTCTTGCATATGTGGGCGGAAGCATTAACCTTATGATGATTATTTATGCGTATGTATATCAGATGCATCAGGTTCTTAATATGTATTCGGTTGGTATTGAGATAATGAAAGGTATTGCGGGAACGATGGGAATAATACTTACAGTTCCGTTTACTTCGTTAATTGCGACTGCGATGCTGTGTAGGAAGAAAAAATAATAAAACATACAATTCCTATTGACATAGTATGAATAAGATGTTAAGATGTCATCATCTTATTTATACTATGTCATTTTATTACTTACCAGAAAATTTCGTTGAAATTGTCCTGGTAAGTAATAAACGCTCCGCGAGGATCGCACTGCGGCGGAGCAGAAAATGTTGCTATAGCAACCCGCCGCAGGCGGAGAATGTCGCAAGCGACATTCTTTATTCAATAGATTATTATTTTACGATTAGCAATGTTTGACAGTATAGTGGCTGGATACATAATGATTAGTAGAATGACGATTCAGGAAAGGAGACGGGCAAATGAAGAGAATTTTATGTTTTGGTGATTCGAATACTTGGGGCTTGATAGCCGGTACTAATAGACGATATGAATATAATGAACGCTGGACAGGACGTTTACAGAAAGCATTTAACAGGGAAGAAGTGCAGATAATAGAAGAGGGCTTGTGTGGAAGAACAACTGTTACGGAAGATACATATCGTGTAGGAAGAGCAGGTTCAAAGCTGCTGCCGGTGCTTCTAGAGTCACATTCGCCACTTGATTTAGTAGTGCTTATGTTAGGAACAAATGATTGCAAATATGCTTATAATCCAACAGCAGAATCAATAGGTGATGGAATAGAAGTCTTACTTAAACAGATTAGAAATTACTCTAAGGATTGTAAAATTCTGCTCATATCTCCAATTGAATTAGGCAATGACATAGGACGTTTCGATAAAGAATTTAATGACTATTCAATAGAGGTGTCAAAAGGACTTCCGAAAGTGTATCAAAACATTGCTGGTAAATACGAAATCGATTATCTGAAAGCTTCTGATTATGCTAATTCAAGTGATACTGACAGAGAGCATTTAGACGAAGAGGGACATAAGAACTTAGCTAAAGCCATAACTGATAAGGTCAGAGAAATTATATTTCCGCAAAAAACTTTGTTAGATAATTACTCATCTGCCGCATACTTTCAGAGAAATAGTGCTTAATCAGAATTTATGAGTAAAAAATCGTGAATGAAATATTTTCGTTGAAATATATTGAATGAAGTATATTTTCTTTGACATTGGTATATATTATGATATATACTAATCTAAAAGGAGGTGTTATATTATGATGACTGCAAAAATATTTAAAAATGGTAGAAGTCAGGCAGTCAGATTGCCGAAAGAATGCCGTTTTAATACAGAGGAAGTAGCTGTAAACAGGGTAGGAGATATTGTAATGCTTATACCGATGGATAATAAATGGGATAATTTTATTCAGGCAATAGATATGTTTACGGAAGATTTTATGGAGAATGGGAGAGAAAATCAATTAATACAGGAGAGAGAAGAAATATGAGATATATGTTAGATACAAATATTTGTATTTATTTAATTAAGCATAAACCACCTCAGGTTTTTGAAAAATTACAGGAACACAATCCGGACGAGATATGCATATCGTCAGTTACATATGCGGAATTAGTACATGGTGTTGAAAAAAGTAAGGCAGTTGAGAGAAACAGACTGGCACTTACCATTCTTCTGGCTAATATAGAAATACTTGATTTCGATATGAAGGCGGCAGAAGAATATGGAAGAATCAGAGCAGATTTAGAGAAAAAGGGTACGCCAATAGGTCCATTAGATATGATGATTGCAGGGCATGCAAAGTCACTTGGGTATACCGTCGTAACCAATAATGTAGGAGAATTTAAACGGGTAGAGGGTTTGCAATATGAAAATTGGGTATAGTATTTCATTAGATTTTCATAGATTTTTAAAGAAATTTATAAGATAATTACTCATCTGCCGCATACTTTCAGAGAAATAGTGCTTAGAATTTGCCTGAAGAATTATGTATCTTTCGCACGAAACAGAAAGAGGCTTGAGACATATATTTTCATCATTAATATATGGAGCCCAGGTCTTAGATGGAATCAGTGCGACACCCATACCCGTTGAAATCAGTGCAAATATAGTTTCCCTGTTATCAAACTGCAAATGTGAGATAGGTGTAAAGCCGGCATTTTCACATAATTCGTAGGTTAATTTATATAATGGCAGATGATTCTGCATAGTGAGGAAATGCTCATCTTTAAGCATTGCAGGGGATATTACATCATAAGAAGTAAGGGGATTATTAACCGACATACCTATATAACACTCTTCCGCAAGGAGGGGTGTTATATTTTCGCCCTCAACAGGCATATTAGACGAATATAGATACAGGTCACTTTTGGGTTCTTTCGTATTAGGTTTGTCCTGATTAATATACATTTCCGTATCGGGATAGGCACTCTGAAAGCCAAGAATAATTTCAGGCAGAAATTGTGTGGCGGCAGTAACAGAAAGCGACACTTCACGATATTGGTGGTTCTTATCCTTGATTTCGGCAAGCCCATAGTCTATCTCGTCAAGTGCTTTAGTTATATGTTCTAATAGAATTTTTCCATTCTGGTTTAATCTGATTCCTTTGCCCTCCCTATCGAATAAAGGTACTCCGACTTCCTCTTCAAATTGATGAAGAGATTTAGAAAGAGATGGTTGTGATATAAAAAGCTTATCTGCTGCTTTAGTTATATGTTCTAATTCTGCTACCGTTTTAAAATATTTAAGATGAAGTAGATTCATAAGTTTCTCCTGATAAATGCTTAAAGTGTCTATAGTTTAAAAATTATATTATATATTTTGTCACGTAATAATTTCGCCGTTCGTTAAGAGTATACAAGTTCTTTTTGTCTATCTTTCATTCATTATATCACAATATTTTAATTATTCATAGCCAAATGGTTATGAATATATGCATATAAATATATTTGAAAATGCATATATAATGAATTATTATATGTGCCATAAGGAAGTAATAAATCACATCAGGATAAGGCACTTTAAGATATGTATGAAATGAAGGTGATAAGATTATGGAAGAGAAAGTAAATACCAACAGGGAATGTAATGAGATGTCATTACAAAATGCAGAAGAATCAAAACAGCAATCAGATAGTCCATCAGAGTTTAAAGAGCATTATGAAGAACTTAAAGATGATATCGTCAAAGCATTTATCAGGGACTACGACCTGATGGACAATCCGGAGATTTCATTACTTAAGTTCTCCGAAAATATTATTTGCCAAGTAACTGAAAATGAACTTAAGCTGGTGCTTAGAATTAACAGGTCAGGCTACCACACAATGGAAGAATTAGAAAATGAACTCATATGGATTACAGAGATTAAGAAGCAGACAGATATTAATACCGCCACAATTTACAAGGGCATAAACGGTAAGGTAATACAGCAGTTTAAGTCAAAGGCAGGAATTACTTATACATATAGTGTTCAGTCATTTGTAAAAGGCATTTCCATTAAAGAATTAAAAGGCGAAAATCTTTACAGCCAGTTAGAAAATGTCGGTAAAATCGCAGCAAAACTTCATAAGATGGAAGAAAATAATCCACATAATAAAGAGACATTTAAGAGATTTGCATGGGATATAGAAGATACTCTTAGTGAAAATGCAAGATGGGGCTGTTATCTTAAATTTCCTGATATGACATCAGATGACAGGATAATATTTAAAAAGGCAGCAGATAAGATAGAAGCAAGGCTTAAGAAATATGGAAGAGGCACTGACAGATATGGACTTATCCATGCTGACTTACATTCGGAGAATCTGTTAGCAGATGATGATAAAATCAGCCTGATAGATTTCGATGATTGTGGATTTAGCTGGTATCTGTATGATTTAGCAGGTGCGATAAGCCAGCAGTCAAAGAATCTCAAAGAAATGACAGCAGCATATTTAAAAGGTTATGAAACAATCCGTAGTCTTAGTCTTGAAGATAAAGCAGAAATAGAAACATTTATTCTGTTAAGAAGATTAGTAAGACTTGGCTGGCTGACCTCTCATAGTGATAATGGAATCATTGAAAGAGAGGGCAGAGAATACTACGAGGTAACTAAAGAAATGGTTATTATGTATTTAGAGAATAATTAACAAATCACAGAAAAGTTAAGGAGGATACGCTATGTTAGAGACATTACAGGATATCACAAAAGAGGAAATAATTGATTACAGTATGAAATATGTTAATCCCGGCAAGACACAGGAATGGATTGACAGAGGAATAAACATAGTTATCGGCAAAAGAGAGGGCTATACTTTCTGGGATATGGATGGAAAGAAATATTTAGACATTCATCTGAATGGTGGTACATATAACTTAGGACACAGAAACCCTGAAATCATCGAAGCTATGGTAAATGCGTGCAAAGATTTTGACATAGGTAATCATCATTTTGCAGCAATTGGCAGGGCATTACTTGGCAAGAAAATGAACGAAGTCACACCAGAGGGCTTACAGTATTGCGTATTCTCATCAGGTGGCGGCGAGGCAGTTGATGTAGCTATTAAGAGCGCCAGATTTGCCACAAAAAGAAAGAAAATAGTATCTATTAAAGGTTGTTATCATGGACATACAGGTTTCGCAGTATCTACAGGCGATCCTATTTTCAAAGATCCATTTTTAGCACAGGGAGAACCGGGATGTTTCGTACAGGTTCCATTAGATGACTTAGATGCCATGGAAAATGAATTAAAGAAAGGTGATGTGGCAGCAGTAATAATTGAATCAATTCTTGCCACATATGGTTTCAAGATTCCTGCACCAGGCTATCTTAAAGCTGTTAAGGAATTATGTGAGAAATACGGAACATTGTATATTGCTGATGAGGTTCAGACAGGACTTATGCGTACAGGCAAGATGTGGAGTATCGACCATGAGGGCTTCATACCTGATATGCTTGTAACAGCCAAAGGCTTCTCAGGAGGAATGTATCCGATTGCTTGTACTGTACTTAACCGTAAGGCAGCAGCTTGGTTATTCGAAGCAGGAAGAATGCATGGCTCAACAACAGGTGGTTCAGAAGTAGGCTGTATGGTTGCCCTCAAAATGCTTGAGATAATTACAAGACAGTCAACAATCGATTTAGTACATAAGAATACCGGATTAATGACAGAATTTGCAAATGATATGATTAAAAAGACCGATGGTTTCCTTAAAGGCTACAGCCAGAGAGGTGTAATTATGGGAATGGAATTCGATGTGGAAGATGCAAGTAAGACAGTAACCAAAGCATTATTTGATTGTGGTGTATGGGCACATAATTCAAGACTCCGTCCATATGTATTACAGTTTAAGTTAGGTTTATTAGCAGATGATTCGTACATCGATGAATTATTTACCAAGATGGAAAAAGGTATTATGTTAGCTGCCGAAAGAGCAAAAGCCTAAGCAGAGAAAGAAAAATAATTAAACAGATATATGAGGTGAAATGCTTATGTTTAGTTTTGAAAATCAGGTGTGCCTAATTACAGGTGCGGGAAGTCCTACAGGAATCGGTTTTGCAACAGCTAAAGATTTGGGACTTCTTGGCGGGAAAATATATATGATTGCAACAAGCAACAGAATATATGAGCGTGCAAATGAATTAAAGGAACTTGGAATTGATGCAAAAGGTGTGATATGTGATTTGCGTGATGCAAGTCAGGTCGCTAAGACAATTGCAGAAATTGAAAAAGAAAGTGGAAAAATTGATGTATTAGTAAATAATGCAGGAATTAATTCAACCTCTAATCACACCGTATACGATAAGAAGAGCCAGCCTAACTTTGCAGAACTTGAAGATGATGACTGGTACAGAGTCCTAGACATTAATATGAAAACTAACTATAACGTGAGTAAAAATGTTCTAAAGATTATGAAGAAGAATAAATATGGAAGAATAGTCCACATTTCCTCGGTTACAGGTCCTATCGTTACACAACGTGGTCTGGCTGCTTATGCAACCGCGAAATCAGCGATACTTGGAATGAGCAAGACGATAGCCCTAGAAGAGGGCATAAATAATATTACAAGTAATGCAGTTTTACCGGGATGGATTAACACAGGAATTCTAGATGAAGCATCACTTAAATATGGCGAACATACACCGATAGGCAGACCTGCAAGAGCAGAAGAGGTGGCAAGTGCGGTAGTGTTCTTTGCATCAAAAGAAGCTTCATATGTTACAGGACAGGAATTGATTGTAGATGGTGGAAATGTAATTCAGGAGTGTAAGTAAATAGTTATAAATGTTTCTAAATTCATTGTAATATATATTTGTCTATGTTAATATCAGATATATAAATAGAGGTTCTTTTAGCCTATGGTTGAAGAACCTCTTAGCTTATGAAATTTGTGTGAGTGATATTAAATGTTGGGTATGCAGAATTGACGAAAGGTAATTATATAAAATATGGATGAAGAGTCAGAAGTTATAAAAAAGAAAAATAGTGGTTGCCTGATACAATTATTAATTATTTTATTATTAATCATTGTTTTATTTATTGGTGGAAAAATTCTATACAAGAGATTAAATGAAAAGGTTGTAGATAAGCAAAGTAATGATGGATATACAATTGAATTAGTTGCAATTGATAATATTAAATGGCCGTTTGGAAGTTGTAAAGGCCGTCTGATATTGAAAAATAAAGATAATAAAGAAATATGCAGGCAAAAAATAGAAGTTAATAATGATGGGACAACAATTGATAAGTCGAATTGGAAAGTTGAATGGAAAGCAGATAGAGTGGTTGTAACGATAAAGGGATATGATGATTCAGAAGAAAAAATATATAACTTATTTTTTAGTGAGTAATTAATACTTTGAGCATACATATGTATTTATTTATATGCATATGTTAAAGCAAATTTGATATGATACCTTTAGGCAGAAAGATTAAATATAAAATCTGTTACTTTAGAGGTATCATATATTTGGTTTAGGGTGCTTTTTTATTAGAATTGTGGTAGAATATATTAATAATTCAGCAGGATTATATTGGGAAGTAACATAAAATAATGTATATAATTAATTATGATAGTGTCAAATAATATATGAAAAATGAAACAAAGAAAAAAGGCACTTTGAAAGGAGGCTTTATATGACAATTGTAAGTACAAAAAGTGGAAAAGTAATAAAAGTTGTATCACAAGAAGAGGAAAAAAGTACATTAACAGTGTCTGATAACGAAATGGACGAACGAGCAGTTGAAGCTGTTAAGGCGGCAATAAACAGAGCAAAAATATGTAAAAAGCCTATAGCAGGTTATGACAAAGAAAAGAAAAAAGCTTATATTGAGTATGCAAATGGGGAAAGAAAGTATGCAGAATAGAAAACTAATGATAATACTGAAACCCCTAGAAGAATTATTCGTAAACATAAAGATGATTTATCAATATATCCTACTGAATATTGGAGCGAGCAGGATATATTAGAATTGTTAGAATAATCACTGGGATTATGAAGTTTTACAAGTGAATAATATTTAATTTATATATATGATGTAAGAAAAATTGACAAAAATGTATTGGGAAAGGAACGTATAAGATATGAGAAAAATTATAGCAACAATTATTATAGTATTTGCACTCATAGTAGTTGGAGTTACCGGCTTAGTAATTAAGAATAATAAATCTGAATCAGACATCACAGTTATGAAAGATAATAAAGAAATTAAGTCTTTTGAGGTACAGTATAAAAATGACAATGTGAAAATAACGGATAGTGATACAGTCAAAACAATGACAGAATTATTAGATGTTAAGGCAAGAAGAGATAAGAAATCAGATGACAGAAAAGGTTGGATATATAGAATTGATGCATTTGATAATGATGGTAAGACAATTACATCTGTTACAGTTATTAGTGATACAATGATAATGATAGGCGAAAAAGCCTATACTTGTGATAAGATAGATATTTCAAAACTTGATGAATTAACAGGAATAGATAGAGAAAAATAATACAATCAGATATAACAGAAAGGACAGGTAATAGAGTTGGATACAAATAAATCAGATAAAGAAAGATTAGACAAGCAGTTTGCATTTGCAAGGGAATTAGATAAGGAAAAATTAATAGGCAGGCAGACATATTTAGCCAATGGTGAGAGAAAAGAAAATGATGCCGAGCATGCGTGGCATATGGCTATAATGGCGTTAATCCTAAGTGAGTATGCCAATGAAGAGATAGATGTGTTAAGAACTATTTCAATGATATTAATTCATGATGTTGTAGAGATAGATGCAGGTGATACATATGCATATGATGAAAATGGTAAAAAGAGCCAGAGAGAGCGTGAAGTAAAGGCGGCAGACAGATTATTCGGAATGCTTCCAAAAGACCAGGCGGTTAAATTTAGAAATCTCTGGGAAGAATTTGAAGCACAGGAGACGAAAGAGGCTAAATTTGCAAGGACTATGGATAACATTCAGCCAGTCGTACTCAATGATGCCAGCGATGGTAAATCGTGGGTTGAGCATGGAGTTCATTTGAGCCAGATACTTAATAGAAATAAGAATACGGCTAAGGGTTCAGAGGTTATTTGGAATTATGCAAAAGAGAACTTTATTGATGAGAATGTCAGAAAGGGAAATATTATAAATGACTGATTTAATAATATATAAAATAAATGAGCCGTCAAAAGAAAAACAGGTAGTTAATCTGTGTAGAAAATTAGGTCTTAAGACAAGAAAATTAAAAGATTCTGATGCAAAGATTACAGTTGGTACACTTACAGGAAATGGTAAAATAAATGCCTCGCAACCTGCAATATCAAGTGTAAATGTGGCACAGAAAAATATAAATGCAACACAAAATACCAAGATAAGGCAGAATATAAATGTATCACCAAACAGTCAGATGTTGAATACTGCAATTCAGAATGTTCCAACGGGTTATTCACTTCCTGAATTAATTATATTTTCAGGACTTAAAGATAATAAATTAGATGAATTTCTTGCGGAATATAAGAAAATGGGAATTGCACCGATTGGCTTAAAGGCTGTAGTTACCATTCATAATGTCAACTGGACAATGTATGAATTGGCAGAGGAATTGGTAAGAGAAAGAATTTCAATTATGTGCGGAAAAAATTAATTCAATTATGTGTGGAAAAATTAATTCAATTATGTGCAGAAAAAATTAATTCGATTATGTATGGAAAAGATTAATTGACTTTACAGAGTAATTACAGAATGGTATAACAGAATACAGAAAAATTAAAATATAGAAGATAGTGTGCAGCAGACATCACATTTATTTCCTTTATGGGAAATATTCCTACGGCGTTTTCTTGTTACCTCAGGATAAATCTTAAAACTTAGGAATTTTATCTGCATTTTCAGAGATGTGACATGTCTGCGGAATGGAGATTATTATGATATCAGAAAGAATGAAAGAATATGTGCAGGGTAGTTCGGTAATCAGAGCTATGTTTGAAGAGGGAAAGAAGTTAGCAGATAAATATGGTGCTGAAAATGTATATGATTTCAGCCTTGGTAATCCAAATATTCCTGCACCTTCAGAAGTAAATCAGGCGATAAAGGATATACTTGACGAAGAAGAATCGACAATGGTGCATGGATATATGAGCAATTCCGGTTACGAAGATGTAAGAGGAACAATTGCAGAAAGTATCAATAAAAGATTTGGAACAAAATTCAATGAGACCAACATATTAATGACAGTCGGTGCAGCAGGTGGATTAAATGTAATCTGTAAAACACTTTTGAATAAAGATGATGAAGTAATAGTATTTGCTCCATTTTTCGGTGAATACAAATCTTATGTAACTAATTATGATGGTAAACTTGTTGTGGTTTCACCTGATACAGAGCATTTTCAGTTAAATCTTACAGAATTCGAAAGTCTTATTAATGAAAAGACGAAGGCAGTAATTGTAAATAATCCTAATAATCCTACAGGTGTTGTATATTCAGAAGAGACAATTATTAAACTTACAGATATTTTAAAGAGAAAACAGAAAGAATTAGGTACGGATATCTATCTTATTTCAGATGAGCCATATCGTGAACTTGTATATGATGATGCAGAAGTTGTATATCTTACTAAATATTATGATAATACAATAGTTGGATATTCATATAGTAAATCTTTATCATTACCGGGAGAGAGAATCGGATATCTTGTATTACCTGATGAATTATCAGACAGTGAAAATATTAAGGCGGCAGCAAGTGTAGCTACAAGAATTCTTGGTTTTGTCAATGCACCATCACTTATGCAGAGAGCAGTTGCAAGATGTGTGGATACAGAAGTAAATATTGCACCATATAATAAAAATCGTGAATTATTATATGGAAGTCTTAAAGAATATGGCTTTGAGTGTATAAAGCCACAGGGAGCATTTTATTTATTCGTTAAGACTCCCGGAGATGAAAAGACATTTGTCGATGCGGCTAAGAAATATAACATTTTATTAGTTCCAGGTAGTGCATTTGCATGTCTGGGATATGTAAGAATTGCTTATTGTGTATCATATGAGACAATTGCAAATTCACTCGATGGTTTCAAGAAACTTGCAAAAGAGTTTGGCTTGTTATAAAATAGTTAGCAATATGAAAATATAAATGGCAGATTTATTTGCAGAAACGAGGAAGAAATGCAGGCTTGGAAGAACAATATCAGAAAAGTTGTGCCATATGTTCCGGGTGAACAGCCACAACGAAAAGTAATAAAATTAAACACAAACGAGAACCCATATCCACCGGCAGAAGGTGTTAAGGAAGCATCAGAGAAGTTAGACACGGATTGTCTTAGATTATATCCTGATCCTGAATGTATGTCACTTCGTACGGAATTAGCATCATATTACGGAGTAAATACAGATAATATCTTTGTAGGTGTCGGTTCAGATGATGTATTATCAGTTGCATTTATGACATTTTTCAATTCCGATAAGAAGATACTTTTTCCGGATATTACATATTCATTTTATAGTGTGTGGGCAGATGTATACAATATTCCATATGAGAAAGTTCCTGTTAATGATACATTTCATATTATTAAAGAGGATTATTATAAGGAAAATGGTGGTGTTATATTTGCTAATCCGAATGCACCAACAGCAATATGTGAGCCGGTAGATTTTATAGAAGATATTGTAAAGCATAATCAGGACGTAATAGTCATCGTTGATGAGGCTTATATTGATTTTGGTGGAGAATCAGCACTTAGCCTGCTTGATAAATATGAGAATCTTTTAGTAGTCCAGACATTTTCAAAGTCACGCTCAATGGCAGGTATGAGAATAGGTTTTGCAATAGGTAATCCGGAATTAATTAAGGCAATGAATGATGTCAAATTCTCAATCAATTCATATACAATGAACCAGAATTCATTAAAGGTCGGAATAGAAGCTGTAAAAGATAAGAAATATTTCGAAGAAACAGTTGAGAAGATTATAAGAACAAGAGAAAATACTAAGAAGAGATTAGCAGAATTAGGCTTTGAATTCACAGATTCAAAAACTAACTTCATTTTTGCAACACATAAGAAATACAATGCTAAAGATATATTTGAATACTTAAAGAGTAAGGACATATTTGTAAGATATTTCGGTTCACCAAGAATAGATAACTATTTACGAATCACAATCGGTACCGATGAGGAAATGGATAAGCTTATCGAAGCATTAACAGAATTCGTGAAATAGGTATAATTTATTAAATTGAAAATATAATTTGAGAATATGCAAATTATATTCTTATATCATATGTATCATAAATCGAAAATGCATAGCAGAAAGACGTTATCACTAAGGTGGTTTCGTCTTTTTTATTTTTCTGTATAGAAAGTAGTGAATAGTAGAGTTATAGGACAGAACGTGTTGATGGCTGGGATTAGCCATCAACACATTTTGTTCTATAACTCGAATAGTAAATTAATTCGCATTTCTATTGACAAATTATAATTTCATATAAAAATAAAAAATAGTGTTGACAAATTTGGAGATTAGTAATACTATAACATATGAACAGATATTCATATGTAAATATGATAAATATAACAATAGATTTAATTTAACTGTTAAAAAATGAATTGTCAGATGCGAAAGGAGGGCTTGAATGTCAGAAAGAGAAGAAATTGATAATATCGAAGAAAACTGTGGAGTTGAACATCATCATGACAATGTTGTAAAACGTGTATCAAGCATTATGCCGGACGAAGAAATGTTGTATGATTTGGCTGATTTCTATAAAGTATTCGCAGATTCGACAAGAATTAAAATACTATACGCATTGCTTCAATCGGAATTATGTGTATGTGATTTGGCGGAAGTGCTTGGAGCGAGTCAGTCGGCAGTTTCTCATCAGCTTAGAATGTTAAAGCAGATGAAATTAGTTAAATTCAGACGTGAGGGTAAAGCGATTGTGTATTCACTATCAGATGACCACATTCAGAACATATTAAGTCAGGGATTTGAACATATAACTGAATAAATATTTATATGTCATAGAAATTAAAAATAAAATATTATGTAAAAAAGAAAGGTTGGTATTATTATGAAAAGAGCTTATAAAGTAGACGAATTAGATTGTGCAAACTGTGCAGCAAAAATGGAGAGAGCAGCAGCTAAGGTTGAGGGTGTAGATTCTGTAGCAATTAATTTTATGGCACAGAAAATCACATTAGAAGCAAATGATGACATCTTTATGGAAGTTTTAGACAAAGTTGAGAAAGCAATGCAGTCTGTAGAGAAAGACGTAAGCATCGTAAGATAGTCAGAAAATGAAATATATAGGAGGCAGCCTATGAAGAAATTAAAGAAGAGATTATATAGAATTATTGCCGGACTTATAGTATTTCTTTTAGCGAGATTTTTACCGCTTGACAGTATGCTTTCAGTAAGTGATGCTATGATAGACAACATTCAGCTTATTATATATTTAATAGCATATTTTATAGTTGGTGGTGATGTTGTAAAGGAAGCTGCAGAAAACATATTGCATGGTCAGGTATTTGATGAGAATTTCCTTATGACAGTAGCAACGGTAGGAGCATTTTTAGTATCCGAATATCCAGAAGCCGTTGCGGTTATGTTATTCTATCAGGTAGGCGAATTATTCCAGTCTTATGCAGTTAATAAATCAAGAAAATCAATTGCAGAACTTATGGATATAAGACCGGATTATGCCATAGTTAAAGAGAATGACGGAAATCTTGCAAAAAAGGATCCATATGACGTAAAAATTGATGATATAATTGTCGTTAAACCGGGCGAAAAAGTTGCACTTGACGGTATAGTTGTAAACGGAAGTGCAAGCCTTGATGTATCAACACTTACAGGCGAGAGCATTTTAAGAGATGTTGATGTAAATGACGAAGTAATCAGTGGTTCAATTAATAAGAACGGACTTATTGAGATTAAAGTTACTAAGGAATTCTCAGAATCTACAGTATCTAAGATACTTGATCTTGTTGAAAATGCGAGTGATAAAAAGGCAGAAACAGAGAATTTCATTACTAAATTTGCTAAATGGTATACACCAATTGTATGTGCCTGTGCATTATTAATTGCAATTTTCCCACCATTAATTTTAAATCAGGCATTTTCAGGCTGGATATACAGAGCACTTACATTTTTAGTTATTTCATGTCCATGTGCATTAGTAATATCAGTTCCACTTAGTTTCTTTGGTGGACTTGGTGGAGCATCGGCAAATGGTGTGTTAATTAAAGGAAGTAACTATATTGAAGCACTTTCTAAATGTAATTCTGTTGTATTTGATAAGACAGGAACACTTACTAAGGGTTCATTTAATGTAACTGAGATAAATGCCGCTAATGGTGTAAATGATAATGAATTATTAGAATATGCTGCATTTGGTGAGAGCTACTCAAATCACCCAATAGCATTATCTATAAAGAAAGATTATTATAATAAATTCAGTACAGATGAAAAGAGTCTTACAGATAAGACAAAAGATGCAAAAGTTACTGAAGTCGCAGGTCATGGTACAGAGATTAATGTAAATGGCAAAAATATTTGTGTAGGTAATGGTAAATTAATGAAGAAAAATAACATTACTTATACAGAATATGACGGAATCGGCACAGTAGTATATGTTGCAGTTGATGGAAAATACATTGGTAATATAATCATTTCCGATGAGATAAAAGAAAATTCCAAAGAGGCCATTGCTAAACTTGGCAAATTAGGAATAGATAAAACTGTAATGTTAACAGGTGACCGCAATGCAATCGGTGTACTTGTTGGAAAAGAACTTGGAATTAAGAAAGTATGTGCAGAATTACTTCCGGGTGATAAAGTCGATAAGTTAGAATCATTGTTAGAAGAAAACAAAGGACAGGGTGTATTAGCTTATGTTGGAGATGGAATAAATGATGCGCCTGTACTTGCAAGAGCTGATGTCGGAATAGCAATGGGTGCTTTAGGTTCAGATGCTGCAATTGAAGCAGCAGATGTAGTTCTTATGGATGATAATCCACTTGGAATTGTTAAAGCAGTCAAAATTGCAAGAAAAACAATGAGACTTGTTACAGAAAATATCGTGTTTGCAATTGGTGTTAAAATATTAGTTTTAGTCCTTGCAGCACTTGGTATAGCTAATATGTGGGCAGCAGTATTTGCAGATGTCGGAGTTGCAGTTATCGCAATTCTAAATGCATTAAGAGCATTGAAGATGCCTAAATAAGTTATAGAAATTGATTTATAATATTTTAAATTAACTTATGTAAATGCATTTTAAATGTTTAATCTTTTTAAAAATGAACTTTTTGTATGAAAATGAACTTAAATACAAAGAGTTCATTTTTGTTTGCAAAAATATGAAAATAAAATTGAACTTTTATAATTATTATGATATTATATAGCAAATGAACAAATAACAGTTTAGCAGAAATGGAGATAGTGAGAAAAATAATACCGATGCGATTATTTTTCTCACAGCTATTTGCTTTAGAGCGAAAGCAAATAGACTTTATGGTAAGTCAGAAATCGCATCCGCGAATTTCTGACTGCCTCTTCGCAACAAGTCGCTCAGAAATGGAGAATAGTGTATATGGATAGTTCAACTTTTTCACAGAGAATGAAAAGTGCTATGGATAGTAAAGGTTATAAACAGGTAGACCTGCTTAAACGAGCGGAAGAGGCGGGTATTAAACTTGGAAAGAGTCAGGTTAGTCAATATGTAAGTGGCGATGCAGTTCCAAGGAAAAATATAGGTGAATTTATTGCAAATGCACTTGATGTAGATTTAGATTGGCTATATGGAACAGATAATGCGACAAAACCAATGCAGAACAAAAAGGTAACAGATAAAAACAATAACAATATTAAGAAAAATGAATCAGGAGATGTTAATATGAGAACTTTTAATAAATCATCAAAATTAGATAATGTTTTATATGATGTAAGAGGACCGGTTGTAGAAGAGGCTAATAAGATGGAAGCAATGGGAACCAGAGTGTTGAAGTTAAATATAGGTAATCCTGCTCCATTTGATTTCAGAACTCCGGACGAAGTTATATATGATATGTCATCACAATTAACTGAGTGTGAGGGATATTCAATGTCTAAAGGTTTATTTTCAGCAAGAAAAGCCATTATGCAGTATTCTCAGATTAAGAATATTCCTAATGTATCTATTGATGACATTTATACGGGAAATGGTGTTAGTGAATTAATTAATCTTAGTATGTCAGCGCTTTTAAATGAGGGTGATGAAGTGTTAGTTCCATCGCCGGATTATCCACTTTGGACTGCCTGTGTAACTTTAGCAGGAGGAAAGGCTGTACATTATATCTGCGATGAACAGTCAGAATGGTATCCTGATATTAATGATATTAAGAGCAAAGTTAATGCTAACACAAAGGCTATTGTAATAATTAATCCAAACAATCCTACAGGAGCACTTTATCCTAAGGAAGTTCTTGAGGAGATTGTAGAAGTTGCAAGACAGAATCAGCTTATTATCTTCTCAGATGAAATATATGACCGTTTAGTAATGGACGATGAAGAACACGTATCAATTGCAAGCCTTGCACCAGATTTATTCTGTGTTACATTTAGCGGACTTTCAAAATCTCATATGATTGCAGGCTTTAGAATCGGCTGGATGGTTCTTAGCGGAAATAAGGCAATCGCAAAGGATTATATAGAGGGAATAAATATGCTTTCTAATATGAGACTTTGTTCAAATGTTCCTGCCCAGTCTATTGTACAGACAGCTTTATGGGGACATCAGAGCGTTAAAGAATACATTGTGCCGGGTGGACGAATCTATGAACAGAGAGAATATATTTACAAGGCATTGAATGATATACCTGGTATCAGTGCAGTAAAACCAAAAGCAGCATTTTATATTTTCCCTAAAATAGATGCTAAGAAGTTTAACATTGTAAATGATGAGAAGTTTGCTTTAGATTTATTAAGAGAAAAGAAGATTCTTATTATTCATGGCGGCGGCTTTAACTGGAAAGAGCCAGACCATTTCAGAGTTGTATATCTTCCAAGAATCGAAATATTAAAAGATGCAATGGAAAACCTTGAAGATTTCCTTAAATACTATAGACAGTAAAATACTTTTGACACCCTGAAGCTGGGACAGATATATAGTGTTCTTTTTATAATTGCCATAATAACACCTATTCCGCTGACGCATTTTCTTAGTTATTTCGGGATTGCAATCTGGACAGCAATAATGGCAGTAACATTATATGTTGCGATTATGGTTGAAAAGAAGAAAAAGCAGTTTGATATTCAGACTTACAGAGAGATTATAGCTTTTACCGAGGGAGAGGGGCTAGATGAGATTGCTAAAGCAAGAGAAGAGGGAAAAAGGATATATCAGAAAATTCTGCTTGCATTTGCAGCAGGAATTATTACTCTTGTTATTGCGATAGTATTTGCTAAAGTGTTAGGGTAAAGTATCATTACAAATATGAATATATTTACAAAGAAAAAGTAAAATGTTATCATTCAGAAAAAGGTTAGATTAATGCAGATGATTTGAATAATAAACTATGAGGATATGTGATATGACAATATATGAAGTCAAGGTTAGAACACCTGAGTTAATAGAAAATCTTTTAAATATCTGGGAGGCTTCCGTTAGAGCAACGCATCTGTTTCTTTCTGATAAAGAGGTTAAGCAGATTAAAGAATATGTTCCACAGGCATTAAGCGGAGTAAAGCATTTAATTATTGCTAAAAGAGAGCCTGATACGGCAATTGCTTTTATGGGAGTTGAGAATGAACGCTTGGAAATGTTGTTTCTTTCGCCGGAAGAAAGGGGCAGGGGAATCGGTAACCAACTTTTACAATATGGCATCAGGCATTATGGAATTCAAGAGGTAACGGTTAATGAACAGAACCCACAAGCGGTAGAATTCTACAAGCATTTAGGGTTTAAGATATATAAAAGAACCGATTTAGATGAGGAGGGTAATCCTTATCCACTTTTATATATGAAATTAGGATAATATATTATTATAAAAAAGAATGAACAGGATATGTAGAGAATGTTCCTGCTCATTCTTTTTGTTTATTTTTGTATAAAAAATATTTTAACAACTTGACATTTATAATAAATGAAAATAAAATAAATACGTTTATTAATAAACGTATTTATTTTATAATGCAAAAGGAGATGTCGGTATGCCTGCAAAAAAGCAAATTACAAGAGATATGATTTTGAATACTTCATTAAAACTTCTGAGGGAACAAGGATTTGATGCTGTTAATATAAAGCAACTTGCAAAGGAGTTAGGGTGTTCTACGCAGCCGGTGTATTTATCGTTTTCAGGAATGGATGAGTTGCGAAGAGAATTGATACCGATGGCTGTAAAGGAATTTGAAAATTATATGAGAAATAATGAAAATGGTGTGATTCGGCTTTATGATATTGAATATATAAGATTAGCTAAAAATGAACCGGGATTGTTCTGCTTTCTATTTATGCGTGCCAATGCCTTCACTGAAATCAAAAGTATGTTACTTCCAATTATAGAAAAGTCCATAAAAGAACTTATGGATACATATCATATTAGTCATGATGAGGCGGATTATCTACATGATAATTTATGGATGCATACACATGGAATTGCTTCTATGATTGCGACAAATTTCTGCGACTGGGATATGGACAAGATAAAATGTATGCTTGAGAATTGTAAAAGTGCTTTTACTAAGAAATACGAGGCGTAATATGTTTACAAATAAAGATTTGAAAAACTTAATTCTTCCACTTTTTGTGGAACAGTTTCTTTTGATGTTTGTTGGAATTGCAGATACTTTTGTAGTCAGCTTTTCAAGTGAAGCAGATGTTTCAGGTGTATCACTGGTTACATCTTTTAATACTGTTTTAATATTCCTGTTTACTGCATTGGCATCTGGCGGTGCAGTTATAATTAGTCAGTATATTGGAAACAAAAATAATGAATCAGCATCCCGTTCATCTGGACAACTTTTGATGATATCTACTGTTGTTTCGGTTGTTATGGCGATTTTGATTCTGATATTTCATACACAACTTTTAAGCATCCTATTTGGTAAGATTGAGCCTGATGTAATGGAGGCATGTGATTCATATCTTTTAATAACAACTCTTTCATTACCGGCTTTAGCTATATATGATGCGGGAGCAGCGGTTTGCCGAAGTATTGGTAAAACTAATGTTACTATGTATATTTCGATTATATCAAATGTCATTAATGTAGTTGGTAATTGTATCGGTGTATTTGGATTAAATATGGGTGCGGCAGGTGTTGCTTATCCATCGCTTATTTCGCGTATCCTTTCTGCTATTGCAGTTACACTTTTCTGTTTTCAGAAAAGAAATTTGGTTCGGTATAAAGCTCGTAATATCATTGAATGGGATGGAAATTTACTTAAAAAGATTATGGGAATTGCTTTACCTAATGGTATTGAAAATGGTGTGCATCAACTTGTAAAAGTAGCACTTTCGAGTATGGTAGCATTGTTTGGTACATATCAGATTGCAGCAAATGGTGTAGCACAGAGTATATGGTCACTAGCCTCTATTATGGGACTTGCTATGGCACCGGTTTACACAACTGTAATTGGTCAATGTATGGGAGCGCGTGATATCGAATCTGCTAATTTTTATTTCAAAAAACTTGATAAGATAACATTTGTGTTGTCTATAATATGGAACACCTTAATTTTTGTTATTACTCCTTTAATTGTACGATATTGTGCCATTTCACCAGAAGCAAAGAAATTAGTAATCTGGCTTGTTCTGATTAATAATATTTTCAATGGACTTGCATATCCATTTGCAGGGTCACTGGGTAATGGGCTTCGTGCAGCCGGTGATGTTAAGTTCACTATGATTGTGTCTATTTCATTAACTATCGGTGCGAGATTGTTATTTTCAGCATTATTTGGACTATGGCTTGGTTGGGGCGTTATCGGCGTAGCAATTGGTATGAGTATGGACCTTGTATTTCGTGGTGTAATATTTATATGTAGATTAAAATCACAGAAATGGACTAAATTTCAAATTATATAGATTTAATCAGTATGATAGGAATAGTCATTGCATACATCACATGCAACTAAGTTTCAAATTATATGCATTTTATCAGAGCATAAATTAACATTAGGGAAATATCAAAAAAGATTATGGTAAAAAGGCAAAATAGTGGTATTATAGTGTTGATTAGAAATAAATACAAAATGGAGGATTAAAATTTATGAACGAAGTAATTAAAGCAATGGAAGAACGTCGTAGTATCCGTAAATTTAAACCTGATATGCCATCTAAGGAAGATATAAACCAGATTATTGAAGCTGGTCTGTATGCCGCAAATGGTAAAGGTAAACAGTCAACTATTACTATTGCAGTAACTAATAAAGAATTAAGAGATAAAATATCAGCAGTAAATTCAAAAATTGGTGGCTGGCAGGAAGATTTTGACCCATTTTATGGTGCGCCTGTTATATTGATTGTTTTAGCAGATAAGAACTGGCCAACAGGTATTTATGATGGAAGTCTTGTAATGGGAAATATGATGCTTGCGGCTCATTCACTTAACCTTGGAAGTATCTGGATTCACAGAGCAAAAGAAGAATTTGAACTTCCTGAATATAAGGAATTATTAAAAGAACTTGGAATCGAGGGAGAATGGACAGGAATTGGACATTGTGCCGTTGGATATATTGATGGTGAGATACCTAAGGCTGCTGCAAGAAAAGATGGCAGAGTATACTGGGTTGAATAGAAAGCTGACTTGAAAATATATAGAATAAAACAAGGCTATATCTTAGTATCTCCTAAGATATAGCCTTATTTTAAATAACTACTTAAACTGGTTAGTTGTTGGGTCATAAGAATAATTAATGGATCTTAATCTTCCGACAACGTCATTAATGTCTATGCTGTTTGCAACGCAAAACTCTGTAAGGTCTGAATAATTATCTCTTAGCTGTGTGTTAACATAACTTAAAAGCATAACAGGGTCTTTAGGTAAATTATTAATCTGCATTTTGAATCTCCATTTCTAATTTCCAAAGGAAATATTTTCTAATAAATAAGTATAACCTATTATATTAATATTAGTCAATAAATATAAACATAACTTGTCAAAATTATATTACCAATCTGTTAAATTTATAGAGCATCTTGTTAAACAGCTAATTTCAAGGTATACTATATAGTATGATGATAAATTCAAAAGATGACATATGAATGATTTAGTAAGGTACGAAACCTTGAAATCATTTGTTAGTAAGGACATTTATGATATATCCTTTTGATTTAACATCATTAAAAATTATATATAAGCGAAGAATGGAGAAATTATGAAGAAAATAGCAAGTTTTACCATTAATCATTTAAAATTAGAACCGGGAATATATGTATCAAGAAGAGATTACATAGGAAGTGAAGTCGCTACAACATTTGACATAAGAATGACAAGACCTAATTATGAGCCGGTTATGAATACAGCAGAAGTTCATACATTAGAGCATTTAGGTGCTACATTTTTAAGAAATCACGAGAAATATAGTGATAAAGTAATTTATTTTGGACCAATGGGCTGCAGAACAGGTTTTTATCTTATTCTTGCAGGTAATTTAGAATCAAAGGATATCGTAGACCTTGTAACAGAAATGTATGAGTTTATGAGTGAATTTGAGGGAGATGTACCGGGTGCATCAGCAAGAGATTGTGGAAATTATCTCGATATGAATTTACCTATGGCTAAATATGTAGCTAAGAGATTCTTAGATAATACACTTAGAAATATTGATGAGAAACATTTAGTATATCCTGAATAAACAAGATGGAGGAATTTATGAGTAAATATAAAGTTATCGGAATTATAGGAGCAATGGACGAGGAAGTTAGTAAGATTAAGGAGAAATTATCAGACGTTACGATTAAAAGAATTGCTTCAATGGACTTCTATGAGGGTAAATTACAAGATTTAGATGTTGTAGTTGTACGTTCAGGAATAGGTAAAGTAAATGCAGGAATATGTGCGCAGATTTTAGCAGACATTTATAAGGTTTCAGCAATAATTAATACAGGAATTGCAGGCTCTTTAAATGCAGAGATTAACATTGGAGATATAGTATTATCAGAAGATGCATTGCAGCACGATATGGATACATCGGCATTTGGCGATCCTATCGGTGTAATTCCAAGAATGGATTGTTCAACATTTAAGGCAGATGCAGACCTCATTAAGATAGCAGAGGAATCGTGCAAGGAAGTTCTTGACGGAATAAATGTATTCACAGGAAGAGTATTAAGCGGAGACCAGTTCATATCAGGTAAAGAGAAGAAAGATTGGCTTGTCGATAATTTTGCCGGATATTGTACAGAGATGGAGGGCGCTGCAATTGCACAGGCTGCATATCTTAACAACATTCCATTTCTTATTATAAGAGCAATATCGGATAAAGCAGATGACAGTGCGCATATGGATTATCCGACATTTGAAGCAATGGCAATTGAGAATTCAGTTAAATTATTAACGGCTATGGTTAGCAGAATCAGTAAACAGCAATAGATTAATTAACTTTAATGAATTCATCGACAGTAACGAATTCGTATCCCTCTGCTTTCAAGGCATCAATGATTTGAAATGCGGCTTCAACAGAGGTATCAAATATATCATGTAATAGAATAATGTCACCACTTTTGGCACGTTTTAATACATGTTTAACAACAGAATCAGTATTAAGAACACTCCAGTCCCTTGGGTCAACTGTCCATAATACGGGAGTGAGATTAGTTTCACGTTTTAAGGCATCTGAATACATACCATAAGGTGGTCTGATATATTTAGGAGAGACACCGGCATAGGTAGTTATGAGTTCAGATGTCTTATTTATTTCTGTAATGGCTTTTTCTTCTGATATACAGGTCAATTGCACATGTGAGTATGTATGATTTCCAATCAGGTGACCATCCTCAGCCATTCTTTTAATCACATCGGGATTATTTGAAACATTTTCGCCGATTACGAAAAATGTTGCTTTAACATTTCTTTCCTTTAATCCATCAAGTAATTTAAGTGTATATTTTGGGTGAGGTCCGTCATCAAATGTGATGGCGATTTTTTTGACTTCATCTGTGTTATCCGTTTGTGAAGTATCAGATGAAGAACTATCTGAATTTGAATTATCAGAAGAATTACTGCTTTTTGAATTATCATTCGTGGAACTATTATTTGTAGAATTATCAGAAGTTGAAGTATCAGCTTTAGATGATTTACTATCAGAATTATTTGTATGCTTGTTACTGGAATTACTTTTAATCCTGGAAATATTTGTCTGTATAGTGTTGCTTATGGAAATCTGATATATAAATATTGCAGATAATAAAGTTAGAAGAAGTATTAAACTTAAATAAATATTACGTTTTTCCACACTAATCCCCATTTTTGAGCGACTTTTTTATAATTATATGCTGTATAAAAATATTAATGACGTACACAATATGTATTATCTAATTTCTTTGAAATGTGGTGAGTATGATAAAATATATTAAGATTACGGTAGCAGCTATAATGTATGCGGTAGGGGTAAGTCTGTTTCTTGATGCGAATAACCTTGTTCCGGGAGGAATTTCAGGAACAGCCATAATTCTAAACAGACTTACAGGTGTAGAAATAGGTACATTGGTATTTATGATAAATATTCCGTTATTACTTATAAGTATCTGGAAATTTGGAATAAGATTTCTGATTACGACAATATATGTGATAGTTGTATCTTCAATATTTATGAATATTTTTTCGCTATATGGTGGAATAACAGACGACCTTTTAATGGCGGCACTCGCAGGTGGCGGACTTGTAGCACTAAGCATTGGAATAATATTTAAAGAGGGTGCTACGACAGGTGGTGCAGATATTGTAGTCAGGTTAGTTAAAATAAGGCATCCACATATTAAAACAGGAAGAATATTTCTGACGGTAGATGGAATCGTTGTAATTGCATATGTGCTGATATTTGGAAATATTAATGCAGGACTTTATTCAGCACTTACAGTAATTATAACTTCAACAGTTTTGGACTTCGTATTATATGGTAAAGATGAAGCAAAGCTTTTATATATCATCTCTAAGTCTGAGAAAAGTGAAAATGAACTGGTGGAAAGACTATTAGGTGAATTAGAGGTAGGAGTGACATATCTGAAAGGATATGGTGCATATAAGAATAAGGAGAAACGTGTGATAATGTGTGCAATAAGAAAGCCGCAATTACCTAAAGCAAAGGAGATTGTAAATGAGACAGATAGTGAAGCATTTATGATAATTACTTCTGCAAATGAGATTATAGGAGAGGGATATAAAAGTCACAATACGATAATATAAGTAGAATAGAAATATCCGTCTATGACACACACTTGATTTATGACGTATCGTGTGCAAGTTAATGCCGTCAGATGCAAAAGGTCGGTGCAGTAAATCACCGTTCAAGCGAAGCGCGTTTGATTAGCTGCACCGTAATAACCTTTGCAGATGACGGCATTTACTTGCACTAGATAAAGGAATTATGAAAGCGTGTGTCATAGACGGACATCTCGCCTAAGTGTATGTTTAAGTTATTTATTCTCAGAATTATTCTTCACAAAGAAAATTATATAAATTACATAGAATGAAATAACTGAAATTATATCAAAGAATGATACAAGAGCATATTTTGTTTCAGCAACTGTGAAGAATGAGAATATAACCTGATTAAAGGAATATAAGAAGCTGAATACATTGCTTATTATTATGTATGAAACAGGGATAATGAAAAATACCTTTTTACTACCCATTTTATATAAGCCATATGCCATTGAAATTAATAATCCGATAAATAAAATTGAGTTAATGAAACTTGTGAAATATGAATATCTTGAAGTTTCATAAGCATCTCCGATATCTACTAAAGATTTAATTCCTGATAATAAGTTTACAAGGGCGATTACACCCAGAGGAATAAAGAATAATAGATGGTTAAATTTAATATTTAACATATTAAGAATTATTAATGCAAGCAGACCACCAAATGCGATTAATGAGAATATTTCTATGACATAATCCCATGCTTCACGCTCGACAACTATATACATAATAATTGTGAGAAATGCAAATAACACTGATACGATTCCAAGAATTAATGAAATCAATGTACTTTTGTTTTGTTTCATTTTAAAGACCTCCATATATTTATAATATTTTTATAAAACATCGTAGTCAGTATAGCAAAGAATATTTCTAAAGTAAATGAAAATATATAAGCTATGGTTTGTAACATATTTCATATTTAATGAAGTATAATTTTTAATCAGATAAATGATAATATGTATTCAACAGTCAAAATTCTAAAACTTACAGCCTTGACAAATCAGAAGAATATTGATATTCTGTTAATGAACAACGGCGTTCTCTTCAAGGGAGGAGAGCGCCTTTTTCTATAATAAAATAAATACAATATAATTAAGGTATATTAATATATTAGGATATTAAGATATTAAATACTGAAATTAAGTTTAAACGGATTGTTTGTGATTGTTTCGTGCGAAGAACTTACACAATCCTGATGAAATATGAAGTACATAGTGAAAACATTTTATGTATAAATGGAGGAAAAGTGCGATGAAGTATACTAAACAGGAAATAATGAATATGATTGAAGAGGAAGATGTGGAATTCATCCGACTTCAGTTCACAGATATGTTTGGAACAATGAAGAATGTTGCCATTACAGTGAGCCAGTTAGAAAAGGCATTGAATAATCAATGTATGTTTGACGGTTCATCTATTGAGGGTTTTGCAAGAATTGAGGAATCAGATATGTACTTATATCCTGACCTTGATACATTTACAATATTTCCATGGAGACCACAGCAGGGCAAGGTTGCAAGATTTATCTGTGATATATACAGACCTGACGGAACACCATTTGAGGGAGACCCAAGATATGTTCTTAAGAAAGTCTTAAAAGAAGCAGAAGATATGGGTTATACATTCGATGTAGGACCTGAATGTGAATTCTTCTTATTCCATACAGATGATAATGGTAATCCTACAACCTTGTCGCATGAGAAGGCAGGATATTTTGATTTAGGACCTGTTGATTTAGGCGAGAATGCAAGACGTGATATGGTTCTTAACCTTGAATCAATGGGATTTGAAATAGAAGCATCTCATCATGAAGTTGCACCTGCACAGCATGAGATAGATTTTAAATATGATAATGCGTTAGTTACTGCTGACAATATTATGACATTTAAACTTACAATTAAGTCAATCGCTAAAAGACATGGTTTACATGCAACATTTATGCCAAAGCCAAAGTCAGGAATAAATGGTTCAGGAATGCATATAAATATGTCGCTTAATAAAGATGGTAAGAATATATTTAATGATCCAAATGATGAGAGAGGATTAAGTAAAGAAGCATATAGCTTTATAGCAGGAATTATGAAGCATATAAAGGGAATGACAGTTCTTACTAATCCACTTGTTAATTCATATAAGAGACTTGTCCCTGGATATGAAGCACCTGTTTATATTGCATGGTCAACTACTAACAGAAGTCCTTTGATAAGAATTCCTGCACCAAGAGGCGAGGGAACAAGAATAGAACTCAGGTGTCCTGATCCAACAGCTAACCCATATATGGTATTAGCTGTATGTTTAGCAGCAGGACTTGATGGAATTAAGAATAATTTAACACCACCTGCAAGTGTTGATAAGAATATATTTGAGATGTCATTGGCTGAGAAAGAGGAGGACGGAATAGAACATCTTCCTGAAAACCTCTGTGATGCCATTGAGAAATTTGAAAATGACGAATTTGTACAGAATGTGTTAGGCAAACATATTTCAACAAATTATATAAATGCGAAGAAGAAAGAGTGGCAGGCATACAGAACCCAGGTTACAGAATGGGAAATCGAAGAATATCTGCATAAGTTCTAAAGTGCAATATTTCTAAAGTGAATACCAAACTGAAACTGGAGGTGAAAGCGTGATAGATATATTGGTAGTTTTTCCGAAACTCACTGATGGTCAGGGCATTAGAAATCTGTTAGTCAGAAACGGCTATAAGGTTTCGGCTGTATGTACTTCTGGTTCGCAAGCGATGTCTTTTATGGATAATATAGACTATGGGATTATAGTATGTGGTTACAAATTTAATGATATGGTTTATACGGAATTATATCAGGAATTAGGATCTACTTTCCAAATGCTATTAGTTGCTTCAAGAACCAAATTAGAAGAGGGAATTCCTGACGGTGTCGTAAGTGTGGAAATGCCTCTTAAATCATATGATTTACTTAATACTTTAGAAATGATGGCACAGGCACTAGAGAGAATCAAGAAAAAAGGAAAGCAAAAGCCTAAAGAGAGAAATGTGGCACAGAAAGCCATTATAGAAGAAGCTAAGAAAGTATTAATGATGAATAGAAATATGACTGAGGAAGAAGCACACAGGTACATACAGAAGAATAGTATGGATAGTGGTACAAATATGGTAGAAACAGCACAAATGGTATTGCAGATTATGCATTAACATAAAGAATTGGAATGGAGGATTAAAATGTTTAAAATTAATGATAACTATTTAAAATTACCGGGAAGCTATTTATTTTCAACAGTAGGCAGAAAGTCAAGAGAGTTCAAAGCAGCACACCCTGATAAGAAAGTCATAAGTCTTGGTATCGGTGATGTTACACTTCCACTTGCTCCTGTTGTAATCGATGCATTACACAGTGCAGTAGATGAGATGGGTAAGGCAGAAACTTTTAAAGGATATGCACCTGACCTTGGATACGAATTCTTAAGACAGGCTATAGTCGATAATGACTATAAGGCAAGAGGCGTAGACATTGCTGTAGATGAAATATTTGTAAGTGATGGCGCAAAGAGTGATTCAGGAAATATCGGAGATATATTCTCAGTTGATAATAAAATAGCAGTTTGTGACCCTGTATATCCTGTATATGTAGATACAAATGCAATGGCAGGAAGAACCGGTGATTACATCGAAGCAGAACAGAAATGGAGTAATGTAATCTATATGCCTTGTACGGCAGAGACAGGTTTTGCTCCTGAATTACCAAGTGAAGAACCTGACATTATCTACCTTTGTTTCCCTAATAATCCTACAGGTGCAACAATCACTAAGGATAAACTTCAGAAATGGGTTGATTACGCATTAAAGATTGGTGCTGTTATTATCTATGATGCAGCATATGAAGCATATATTTCCGAGGAAAATGTTCCACATACAATTTATGAATGTGATGGTGCTAAAGCATGTGCAATCGAACTTAGAAGTTTCTCTAAGAATGCAGGTTTCACAGGAACAAGACTTGGATTTACTGTTATTCCTAAAGAACTTAAGAGCAATGGTGTTACATTACATAGCCTCTGGGCAAGACGTCATGGAACAAAATTCAACGGAGCACCATATATTATCCAGAGAGCAGGAGAGGCTGTATATAGTCCAGAGGGCAAGAAACAGACAGGCGAACAGGTTGCTTACTATATGAATAATGCAAAGATTATACGTGAGGGACTTGCAGAGGCAGGATATTCAGTTTCAGGTGGTATTAACGCACCATATATCTGGTTAAAGACACCGGGCAATATGACTTCATGGGAATTCTTTGATATGTTATTAGAGAAAGCTAATGTTGTAGGTACACCGGGTTCAGGCTTCGGACCAAGCGGTGAGGGTTACTTCAGACTTACAGCATTTGGCAGCTATGAGAATACATTAGAAGCATTAGACAGAATTAAGAAAATGTAAAAATAAATTTTATTTAATGAAAAATTTACAATAATTTAGCATTTGCAATAAACTCCTAAAAATGAGCTGATTTCACAGTAAATCGGCTCTTTTTTCGTGTTATGGGGTAAGGGGTGGTGCGTTGACATTGGCTATAATGAATGTTAATATTTGAAGCAAATGCAAAAGAAATTATATATTTTACAGAATAATGTAATAAGTATATGAAAATAAATATATGAAAGGCAAGAACAAGTTATGAATGGATTGACTAGAGAGCAGGTAGAAGAAAAGATTGAACAAGGCCTGGTAAATCGTGCTGTAGATTCGGGTGCGAAAACTAATAAGCAGATTATAATGGATAACCTTTTTACATATTTCAATGTTATATTTATGATTTTGTCTGTGTTAGTGTGTGTGGCAGGCTCATTTAGGAGTCTTACATTTCTTCCGGTTGTAGTGGGTAATACACTCATAGGTATTATTCAGGAAATCAGGGCAAGAAACGTATTAGAGAAGATGAATCTGTTAAATGCTTCGCATACGACGGCGATAAGAGATGGTAAAGAAGTAAAGGTAGCTTCAGAAGAGTTAGTTCAGGGAGATTTAGTAATATTTCGTGCAGGTGACCAGATTCCTGCTGATGCAGTAGTTATCGAAGGCTGTGTGCAGGCAAATGAGTCATTGCTTACAGGTGAATCAGACGAGATAGAGAAGAATAAAGGCGACAAATTAATGTCAGGAAGCTTTGTTATATCAGGTGAATGTTATGCTGAACTTGAGAAAGTCGGAGAAGAATCTTATATTTCAAAGCTTACTTTAGAAGCTAAAAAGGGCAAGAAGAACGAACAGTCAGAAATGATTAAATCAATTAATAAATTGATTATGTGGGTTGGTATTGCAATTATTCCAATAGGTATAGTGCTATATTACCAGGCATATTTTGTGAATGGTGAAAGCTTTTCGGCAAGTATAGTATCAATGGTGGCAGCAGTAATCGGTATGATTCCTGAGGGCTTATATTTACTTACTACAATTGCGCTAGCCATGAGTACCGTAAGACTTGCTAAGGAGAAAGTATTACTCCACAATATGAAGAGTATTGAGACTTTAGCAAGAGTAGATGTTCTATGCGTGGATAAAACAGGTACAATTACGGAAAATAAGATGGAAGTCCATGGCATTGAAGCTATAAATGAGATGTTTGGCAAGGAAGAAACAGCCATCGAAATAATATCAGATTTCGTAGAAAATATGACTGCCGATAACATTACAATGGCGGCAATGAAAGAATATTTTAAGAATACAACTAATCGTAAAGCATTAAGCTATACATCATTTTCATCGGAATTCAAGTATTCAAGTGTTACATATGCTGATGAAGTATTTGTTCTTGGTGCGCCTGAAATGGTACTTCGTGAAGATTATGAAACTTACAGAGAGCTTATAGAAAGCTATTCTAAAAAAGGTTTAAGAACATTAGTATTTGGTAAATACTATGGTGAAATTGATGGCAAAGCATTAACAGAAGAGGTAGTTCCATATGCACTTGTATTTCTTTCTAATAAGATAAGAGAGCAGGCTAAGGAAACATTTGAATATTTCAAACAGCAAAATGTACAGATAAAGGTTATCTCAGGTGATAACCCGGGAACAGTATCAGAGATTGCTAAAGAAGCAGGAATTGATGGTGCAGAGAAATATATTGATGCAAGAGAGTTAAAGGACGATATGGACTTTGCAAATGCGGTTAACGAATATAATGTATTTGGTCGTGTAACACCAAAACAGAAGCAGCAGCTTGTACATGCATTGCAGAATAAAGGTCATACGGTTGCAATGACCGGTGATGGTGTAAATGATATCTTAGCAATGAAAGATGCGGATTGCAGTATAGCAATGGCATCGGGAAGTGAAGCAGCGGCACAGTCAGCACAGGTTGTATTATTAGAGTCAGATTTCTCTAAGATGCCATCGGTAGTATTAGAGGGAAGAAGAGTCGTAAATAATGTACAGCGTTCGGCAAGCTTATTCCTTGTTAAGAATATATTCTCATTTCTGATGTCTATATTCTCAGCGGTATTTATGATTACTTATCCATTAGAGCCATCGCAGATTTCACTTATAAGTATGTTTAACATTGGTTTCCCTGCGTTCTTACTTGCAATGGAGGCTAATAAGAAACGTATAGAGGGTAAATTCTTAAAGAATGTGTTCATAAAAGCATTGCCGGCAGGACTTACAGACTTCTTTGCAGTAGCAGCACTTGTTGTCTGTGGTAAAGTATTCAAGCTTCCATCAGCAGATATCGCAACAGCGGCAACAATGTTATTAGCAATTGTCGGCTTTATGATTCTAAGTAAGATAAGTGTTCCGTTAAACAGATATAGAACAGCAGTAATAGCCGGTAATATAGTAGGCTTGTTATTATGTGGTATCTTCCTTGGAGATATATTTGCATTAAACGGAATGTCTAAGATTTGTATACTTTTATTCGTGGTATTTTCATTTGCATCTGAATCAGTATTCAGATTACTTTATGGAATAGCTGAGAAAATCAGTGAGAAGCTTAAGACAAGAGTTAAGAAATAGTCATAAAAATTTGTAATAGTTTTCATAAAATATGGATAATTTTAGATATATGTGCTAAAATAATAATCTGGTATGTATACTAAATGGAGGTTTAGTTATGAATAGTAGTGATATTAAGAAGAGATTGAAAACCTTACAAAAAGAAAGTGAAGATAAAAAGCACGAGAGAAAAGTGTTAGCGACAGATTATGAGAAACAGGTCGAGATAGTTAAAAAGAGTGGAATGGTTGCAGCCATATCATTTCTGTTTCATTATGTAGTCCTCGTATCGATGATGCATAATACGAAGCACGTAACTATAGCAGGAATGGGAAGATTTCTAAGTCCCTTTGTAATGATAGTATTTATAGGAAGCTTTGTGCTGTTTCTGGTTAAAGGCTTTGACTTGTTTGTCAATTCAGATACTAAGTATTCTAAACCACTTGCGGACAAGCTTAAGATTAATAATCCGGTAGCCGCAGAGCTTAGAAGAATGAATGATACAATCACAATGCTTGACGTAGAGATTGATAAATTAGAAAATGAACTCTATGAAAGTGGAGAATCATTTGATACAGATGAAGAAGAAAAGATTACCGACATTAAGATGACAGCCGGTAAGAAAGAAAAGAACAGAGTTGTTAAGCGAATCGTATTAGAGATACCAAAGCCTGACACTAAAAGCAATGTTTCAAATGAAATTGCAGACTATGATGTAAGCGAAGTTAAGAGTGAAGTACAGAATAATATCGCAGACTACGAAGTAAATGAAGTTAAACATAGTATTTCAGATGATATTATGAAAGAAAGCAATACCAAGAATAAGACAAGCGTTACATCTGATAAGAATAAAGCTAAATCTAAGAAGAATGATATAGATGATTTATTTAGTGGATTAGATGAACTTGCATTAGATGATGACGAAGATGATTTCGAGAGCAGCAGCGAAATGTGGGAAAAAGATGCTATGAGAAGATTTAGCAGATATTAAAAGTGATGAAAGCTAGTGTCATAGATGGACATTCCGCTTTTAGGTATTCGGGCAACTTCATAAATAATTAAAATTGCTAAAAAATAGTGCTTGACAATCAATACTTTTTGATTTATATTCGAGGAAGAGCAAAGGCGTTCTGATTTATTCAGAATGCCTTTTTTTATTTTATATCGAAAATTTCTCCGTATTTTCCATATAAAACAATACGAATGCTCCATAATAAATATATAAATACTGTGAAAGAGACTGGAACAAATGGAACTTGACAGGAATATGATGCCACCGACTGAGAGCATTATTCAATGGAACGTTGAACTGGAACACTCTGGAGTAGATTTACTGAACAATGCAGTAGGTAAATACGTTTACACGCGTTAAGTGTTATGAGAGTAAGAAAGATAACTTTCTTGAACGTGGGTGGTACCGCGGATTGTGATAATTCGTCCCCGGAATATTTAATTATATTCCGGGGTTTTTCTATGTTCTGATAAATGATTAGAAGATATCAGGATATATAAAGATATACAAAATATATAAATATATCTATATTTAACCCGGAATTATATGTATAAGAAAATTTAGTGAACTAAGTGAAAGAAAGGAAAGTGGTCAGTATGAAAGAAACAGGCATTTACAGAGATGTGACATTGAACAATGTGAAAGAAGATGACATTGGTAAAGAGATAAGAATTGCAGGCTGGGTAGAGAATATCCGAGACCATGGTGGTGTATCGTTTATAGATTTGAGAGATATGTATGGTGTAGTACAGGTGGTACTTAGAAATACAGATTTATTACATGGCATTGTGAAAGAAGATTGTGTATCTATTGAGGGACTTGTGGAAAAAAGAGATGAAGAGACATATAACCCAAAGATTCCATCAGGTACAATTGAGGTAGAGGCTCATTCGATTGATATACTTGGTAAGGTATATGCACAGCTTCCATTTGAGATACAGACTTCTAAAGAAACAAGGGAAGATTTAAGATTAAAATACAGATATCTTGACTTAAGAAACCAGAAAGTCAAAGATAATATGATTTTCCGTTCAAATGTCATAAGATTCTTAAGAGATAAGATGACAGAAATGGGCTTTTTAGAGATACAGACACCTATTTTATGTGCTTCATCTCCAGAGGGTGCAAGAGATTATATTGTTCCATCCAGAAAATATAAAGGTAAATTTTATGCATTACCACAAGCACCACAGCAGTATAAACAGCTTTTGATGGTGTCAGGTTTTGATAAATATTTCCAGATTGCACCATGTTTCAGAGATGAAGATGCAAGAGCAGACCGTTCACCGGGAGAATTCTATCAGTTAGACTTCGAGATGAGTTTTGCTACTCAGGAAGATGTATTCAAAGTAGGTGAAGAAGTTTTAACAGCTACATTTGAGAAATTTGCACCAAAAGGCTACGAGGTTACTAAAGCACCATATCCTATAATCAGCTATAAACAGGCTATGTTAGAATTCGGTACTGATAAACCGGATCTTCGTAACCCATTAAGAATAATAGATGTAACAGAATTCTTCCAGAGATGTACATTCAAGCCATTTCATAAAAAGACAGTAAGAGCAATTAAGGTTCATGCAGATATGTCTAAAGGCTTTCATGAAAAATTACTCAAATTCGCAACATCAATAGGAATGGGCGGACTTGGATATCTTGAAGTAGAAGAAGATTTATCTTATAAAGGTCCTATTGATAAATTCATTCCTGATGAGATGAAAAAAGAATTATTAGATTATGCCGGATTAGAAGCAGGAGATACAATTTTCTTTATAGCAGACAGAGAAGCAAGAGCTAATCTGTATGCAGGACAGATTAGAACAGAATTAGGCGAAAAACTTGATTTAATAGAGAAAAATGCATATCGTTTCTGCTATATAAATGATTTCCCTATGTTTGAATATGATGAAGAAGAGAAGAAAATCGGCTTTACACATAACCCATTTTCAATGCCACAGGGAGGACTTGAAGCATTAAATACGAAAGACCCACTTGACATTTTAGCATATCAGTATGATATTGTATGTAATGGTGTAGAATTATCATCTGGTGCAGTAAGAAATCATGATATGCAGATAATGGTTAAAGCATTTGAAATAGCAGGATATAATGAAGAAGTTCTTAAGAGCAAATTCGGAGCTTTATATAATGCATTCCAGTTCGGAGCACCACCACATGCAGGAATGGCCCCTGGTGTTGACCGAATGATTATGCTTCTTAGAAATGAAGAGAATATAAGAGAGATTATTCCATTCCCAATGAGTGGAACTGCACAGGATCTGATGTGTGGCGCACCAAATGAGGTAACAGAACAGCAGTTAAGAGAAGTTCATATTAAAGTAAGAGATTAGAAGTGGAGGTTAGTGTGAAAAATCGAATTGATATGTCGATTTTTCACACAGCTACTTTGCGCAGCAGGTGTCGCAAAGTAGCACTATCGCAGAGCAAAATTTGAAATTTTGCTCGCGATTCCTTCGACGTAAACGTCTGCGGAATGGAGGTTAATATGGCAAACGTAATTTCAGACGAAACGATTGATTATGTTGGTATTCTTGCTAAGTTAGAACTTAGTGGAGAAGAAAAAGAACAGGCTAAGAAAGATATGGCTAATATGCTTGATTATATTGATAAATTAAATGAGTTAGATACAGAGGGTGTAGAACCTATGAGCCATGTATTTCCGGTTAATAACGTATTTCGTGAAGATGTGGTTACGAATGGAGATGACAGAGAGAATATACTTAAGAATGCTCCTGAGGAAAAAGATGGAATGTTTAATGTACCAAAAACATTTGAGTAAATTAATCGGAAGTGAGGCTTAGTGTAGAGATGAGTATTTTAGATTATACTGCAACAGAGCTTGCAGAGAAAATTAAGAATAAAGAAGTAACGGTTTTAGAAGCTGCTAAAGCTGTATTAGAACAGATTGATAAGAAAGAAGATATTTATCATTGTTATATCACTATTGATAAAGAAAAAGTCTTAAAACAGGCAGAAGATGTACAGGCTAAGATTGATTCCGGTGAATTAGACGGTCCGCTTGCCGGAGTACCTGTAGCCATAAAGGATAATATGTGTACAAAGGATATGCTTACGACATGTGCATCAAAGATTCTTAATAATTTCGTTCCAACATTTTCAGCAGAAGCGGTGGAGAAATTAGAGAAAGCCGGAGCCGTAATAATCGGTAAAACGAATATGGATGAATTCGCAATGGGTTCAACAACGGAGACATCAGCATATGGAGTTACTAAGAACCCATGGAATCCTGAATATGTACCGGGAGGTTCATCAGGTGGTTCAGCAGCCGCAGTAGCTGCGAAAGAGTGCTTCTATGCATTAGGTTCAGATACAGGCGGTTCAATAAGACAGCCAGCAGGATATTGTGGTGTGGTAGGAATGAAGCCTACTTATTCTACGGTATCACGTTATGGTCTGATTGCATATGGTTCATCATTAGACCAGATTGGACCTTTATGTAAAGATGTAACAGACTGTGCAACAATACTTGAAGTTATATCAGGACATGACACTAAAGATTCAACATCTATACAGCGTGATGATACAGATTTCACATCAGCATTAGTTAATGATGTAAAAGGTATGAGAATCGGTATTCCAAGAGATTATTTCGGTGATGGTTTAGATGATGAAGTTAAGAAAGCTGTATTAGAGGCAGCTAAAGTACTTAAGAGTAAAGGTGCAATCGTAGAAGAATTTGATTTAAGTCTGGTAGAATATGCAGTACCTGCTTATTACACAATTGCAGCCGCAGAAGCCAGTTCGAACCTTGAGAGATTCGATGGAATTAAATACGGATACAGAACAGAAGAATTCACAGATTTGCATAATATGTATAAGAAAACCCGTTCAGAGGGCTTTGGAACAGAGGTTAAGAGAAGAATTATGCTCGGTTCATTCGTATTAAGTTCAGGTTACTATGATGCGTATTATCTTAAGGCATTAAGAGTTAAGGCTCTTATTAAGAAAGCATTTGATGATGCATTTGCTAAATATGATGTTATATTAGGACCGGTTGCACCAACTACAGCACCTAAATTAGGAGAAAGCCTTTCGGACCCGCTTAAAATGTATTTAGGTGATATATATACAATATCAGTCAATCTTGCAGGACTTCCGGGAATAAGCATTCCATGTGGAAAAGATTCAAAGGGATTGCCAATCGGATTACAGTTAATAGGTGACTGCTTTAAAGAGAAGAACCTTATAAGAACAGCTTATACTTATGAGCAGGCAAGAAGAAATGGAGATTAATATGAGTAAAGTATACGAAACAGTTATTGGACTTGAAGTACATGTTGAGTTAGCTACAAAGACGAAGATATTCTGTGGCTGTTCGACAGCATTTGGTGCCGAACCTAATGCACATACATGTCCGGTTTGTACAGGTATGCCGGGAAGCCTTCCGGTACTTAATAAACAGGTAGTGGAATATGCGATGTCAGTAGGTGTTGCTACTAACTGTGACATCACAAGATATTGTAAATTTGACAGAAAGAATTATTTCTATCCTGATAATCCACAGAACTACCAGATTTCACAGTTATATCTTCCTATCTGCCGAAATGGTTATGTGGAAATAGATGGCGAAAACGGAAGAAAAAAAGTAGGTATTCATGAAATTCATATGGAGGAAGATGCAGGTAAGTTAATACATGATGATTGGGAGGACTGCTCATTAGTTGACTATAACAGGTCAGGAGTTCCACTTATTGAAATAGTATCAGAACCTGATATGCGTTCGGCAGATGAGGTTGTTGCCTATCTTGAGAAGCTTAGAATGATAATCCAGTATCTTGGTGCATCTGACTGTAAGCTTAACGAGGGTTCAATGCGTGCCGATGTAAATATTTCCGTAAGAGAAATGGGTGCTAAAGAATTTGGAACACGAACAGAGATGAAGAACCTTAACTCATTTAAGGCGATTTCAAGAGCAATTGAAAATGAGAGAGCAAGACAGATTGATTTAATCGAATCAGGTGAAAAAGTTATCCAGGAGACCAGAAGATGGGACGATAACAAAGAGTATTCTTATCCAATGCGTTCTAAGGAGGATGCTAAGGATTACAGATATTTCCCTGAACCTGACCTTGTACCTATTGTAATCAGTGATGAATGGCTTAAACGTATTAAAGACAGCCAGCCGGAATTCAGGGAAGAGAAGATGGCAAGATATATTAAGGAATATGGTATTCCTGAATATGATGCCGGAATTATTACAGCCACTAAGAAACTGGCAGATATTTTCGAAGAGACAGTAAGTGCGGGTGCGAATGCCAAGAAAGTAAGTAATTACCTTATGGGCGAGACAATGAGACTTCTTAAAGAGCATGAGATGGATGCAGAAGAAATTTCGTTTTCACCGGTAAATCTTGCAAAGCTTATTAAACTTATAGATGCAGGAACAATTAACAGTTCAGTGGCAAAAGAAGTGTTCGAGAAGATATTTACTGATGATATAGATCCTGACGTATACATCGAAGAGCATGGTTTGAAAATGGACAATGATGAAGAGGGATTAAGAAAAATACTTGAAGAAATAGTGGCAAATAATCCACAGTCTGTCGAGGATTATCATAATGGTAAAGACAAGGCAATTGGCTTCTTAGTAGGTCAGGCTATGAAAGCTACTAAGGGAAAAGCTAATCCGGGAATGATAAATAAAATTCTAAAGGAATTATTGTAAGACCACTTACGGTAGATAATATGGTTATAGAATCAAAAAATCAGAAAATTTCCTGAATAAAAGGGAAAGTTTTCTGACTTTTGATTTTAATAATAAATGGTAAATACAGAGTAAAACAAGATGTCTAATTAATTGTTAGAATTATCCAAAGTTGCTTCATAATCATCAAAGATATAGTTAAGTATAGGAGCGAGTCCTATAAATTCAGCACCATAATTCTTAAGCTCATCATCACATAGGCGGCTTCTTACGATTCTTACAACCGTATATAATATAGAGTCATCATCACCTAATTTGATTTTGGCATTAAAGTAATATCCGGTAGGAAGTGTTGCAGAAGATGTGAAACCGATACCACCTTTTGAGATATCAGTAACTTCAATTGGGGCATCAATATTGGCAATCACTTCATTATCTTGATGAAATAACTTTGAGATATTAAGTTTTAAATCAACATTCATTCTTTTATAACGACGTTTTTCTTTTTCAGGCATACTATTCTCCATTCTGAGCGACTTGTTCGCGAGGAGGCGATTAGAAATTCGCGTATGCGATTTCTAATCTGCCATAAAACTAATTGTTTTCGCCCGGAAACAATTAGTTTTGGGTGAAAGAATTGGTGCATCAGCACAATTCTTTCACACTAGCTCCATTCCGCAGATGTATCTGCAAATATATCTTGGATATATTATACAAGTAATTAACTGATTATTCAAGAATTTTGCAAAGTTATACAAATAATATTCAATGTGGAAAATTAATTTGATTTTAAGTATGTCTTGTATTATAATTTACCTTGTTTAGTAAGAGTGAAATATGATTAGGCATTTAGGTTTATAAGTTAAGAGCAATAAGGTTTTAGGATATATTTATTTTGTAAAGGACAATAGAATGAAGCTGCATTTAATGTAATGTGGCATTGATTTTAAGATATATTTTATTTTTGTAAAAGCTCACAGAATAAACTTAAAGGAGTACAGACAGTATGAAGAATATACATGAAATTAGTAACTGTTGTATGTCACCGGATGCAGACGATACATTACATGAGGAATGTGGTGTATTCGGAATGTATGATTTCGATGGCAATGATGTGGCATCATCAATTTATTATGGCTTATTTGCATTACAGCACAGAGGTCAGGAGAGCTGCGGAATAGCCGTAAGTGATACAGAGGGACCAAAGGGCAAGGTAAGTGTCTATAAGGATATGGGCCTTGTAAATGAGGTGTTCCAGCCGGAGAATCTTGAGAAATTAAAAGGTAATATCGGTGTCGGACATACAAGATATTCTACAGCAGGAAGCAGTACAAGAGAAAATGCCCAGCCATTAGTACTTAATTATGTGAAAGGTATTCTTGGACTTGCACATAATGGAAATCTTATTAATGCGTTAGAACTTCGTAAGGAACTAGAGTATACCGGAGCTATTTTCCAGACTACAATAGATTCAGAAGTTATAGCATATCTTATCGCAAGAGCCAGAATTAAATGTGGTTCTGTTGAGGAAGCTGTCAAAGAGACTGTTAAGAAGATAAAAGGTGCTTATTCATTAATTGTAATGAGCCCTAGAAAGTTAATAGGTGCGAGAGATCCATATGGGTTTAAGCCATTATGCATTGGTAAAAGAGATAATACATATATTTTAGCTTCAGAGACATGTGCACTTGATACTATTGGTGCAGAGCATGTAAGAGATGTCTTACCTGGTGAGATAGTAACTATTACTGATGGTAAGATAATATCTGATACATCATTATGTCTGCCTAAAGAGAAAGAAGCAAGATGTATATTTGAATATATTTATTTCGCAAGACCGGACAGTATAATTGATGGAATTTCAGTATATCATTCAAGAATTATGGCAGGAAGATATCTTGCCATGGACCACCCTGTAGAGGCTGATTTAGTAGTAGGTGTGCCGGAATCAGGAAATGCGGCAGCATTAGGATATTCTTTAGAATCAGGAATTCCCTACGGTACTGCATTTGTTAAGAACGGATATGTCGGACGTACATTTATAAAGCCTAAGCAGAGCAGCAGGGAATCAAGTGTAAGAGTTAAACTTAACGTATTGAAAGAAGCGGTTAAGGGTAAAAGAGTAATTATGATAGATGACTCTATTGTAAGAGGTACTACGAGTGACCGTATAGTAGGAATGCTTAAGGAAGCAGGAGCTACAGAGGTGCATGTAAGAATAAGTTCGCCACCATTTTTAAATGAGTGTTATTTTGGAACGGATATTCCAAGTAAAGAACAGTTAATTGCACATAACAGAACGATTGAGGAAATCAGACAGATTATCGGTGCGGATTCGTTAGGTTATCTCGGAATAGACAGATTATCACAGATGGTGGAGGGACTTCCTATTTGTACAGGTTGTTTTAATGGAAAGTATCCTATAGAACCACCTAAGGAAGATATTCGTGGTGAATATGAAGCATAAAAGTGTTTAAAATATTGGCATTAGCTGATATAATACTAAGGAAAAGATACCTTAGATAGATTAACTAATATGTATAAGAAAAAGGAGAACTAATATGTACGATAAGTATCAAAGCCCATTGTCAGAGCGATATGCAAGTAAGGAAATGCAGTATATTTTCTCACCTGATATGAAATTCAGAACATGGAGAAAATTATGGATTGCATTAGCAGAGACAGAGAAAGAATTAGGACTTAATATCACTGATGAGCAGATTGCAGAGTTAAAAGAACATGCAGAGGACATCAATTATGATGTTGCTAAGGAAAGAGAAAGATTAGTAAGACATGATGTTATGTCACATGTTTATGCATATGGTGTACAGTGTCCAAAGGCTAAGGGAATTATCCATCTTGGCGCAACTTCATGTTATGTTGGTGATAATACTGATATTATCGTAATGACTGAAGCACTTAAATTAGTCAGAAAGAAATTAATAAATGTTATTGCTGAATTAGCTAAATTCGCTGATTCATATAAAGCACAGCCAACACTTGCATTTACACATTTTCAGCCTGCACAGCCAACTACAGTTGGAAAACGTGCGACATTATGGATGAATGAATTAGTTGTTGACTTAGAAGACCTTGATTACGTTATCGGAAGTATGAAGTTATTAGGTTCAAAGGGAACAACAGGTACACAGGCAAGTTTCCTTGAATTATTCGAGGGTGACCAGGATAAAATCAGAAAAATTGATCCTATGATAGCTAAGAAGATGGGATTTGAGAAATGTCAGCCTGTTTCAGGACAGACATATACAAGAAAAGTTGATACAAGAGTATTAAATGTATTAGCAGGAATTGCAGCAAGTGCCCATAAATTCTCAAATGATATAAGATTATTACAGCATCTTAAAGAGGTTGAAGAACCATTTGAAAAGAATCAGATTGGTTCATCTGCAATGGCTTATAAGAGAAACCCTATGAGAAGTGAGAGAATTGCATCACTTGCTAACTATGTAATGGTAGATGCACTTAATCCTGCAATTACATCAGCAACACAGTGGTTTGAAAGAACACTTGATGACTCTGCTAATAAGAGAATCAGTGTTCCGGAAGCATTCCTTGCAATTGACGGAATACTTGACTTATATCTCAATGTAGTAGATGGCTTAGTTGTATATCCTAAGGTTATTGAGAAGAGACTTATGGCTGAATTACCATTTATGGCTACTGAGAATATTATGATGGATGCTGTTAAAGCAGGTGGTGACAGACAGGAATTACACGAAGAGATTCGTAAGCTTTCTATGATTGCAGGAAAGAATGTTAAAGAAGAGGGACTTGATAACAATTTATTAGAGCTTATTGCAGCAGATGATAAATTCGGAATGAGTCTTGAAGATTTGAAGAAATCAATGGACCCAACAAAGTATGTTGGACGTTCAAAAGAGCAGGTTGATGAGTTCTTAAGCGAAGTTATTAATCCAATTCTTGAAGAGAATAAGGAAATACTTGGAATGACAGCTACAATCAACGTGTAATTATAAATATAAGAATATATAATATATTTTATAATTTATTGTATAATTTATTGTATAACAATATGTTTTATAATTTGTTTGTGTAACAATATATTTTTATAATTTATTCTTATAATAATATACTCTATAGTAATCAGGTTTCCGGTAAGCGTTGCTATCGGAAACCTTTAGTGATAAAAGACAACGCAGAAATGAGGAAAAGTAATGGGCGGATTTTTTGGAGTTGCATCGAAAAATGATTGCGTATTTGATTTATTTTTTGGAACTGATTATCATTCACATCTTGGAACAAGAAGAGGTGGAATGGCTGTATATGGCAAAGATGGATTTGACCGTTCAATCCATAATATAGAGAATTCTCCTTTCAGAACGAAATTCGATAAAGAGATAAATGAGATGAAAGGTAATTTAGGAATTGGCTGTATATCAGATTATGAGCCACAGCCATTAATTGTTCGTTCACATCATGGAACCTATGCCATAACAACAGTTGGTAAAATTAATAATACAGATGAAATTGTTAAAAAGATTTTCAGTAATGGTAATCCGCATTTCTTAGAAATGAGTGGTGGAGATATCAATGCTACTGAACTCGTGGTGGCTATTATTAACCAGAAAGATAATATGATTGATGGTATAAGGTATGCACAGGAGATAATAGATGGTTCAATGACTATGTTAGTTATGACTCCTAAGGGCATATTTGTAGCGAGAGACAGATTAGGAAGAACTCCAGCGGTTATCGGTAAGAAAGAGGACGGATATTGTGCTACATTTGAATCATTTGCTTATCTGAATCTTGGATATACGGATTATAAGGAATTAGGTCCGGGCGAAATAGTAATTATGACACCGGAAGAAGTACGAACGGTATGCGCACCGGGTACAGATATGAAGATTTGTACATTCTTATGGATATATTATGGTTATCCATCATCAAGCTATGAGGGTGTAAGTGTTGAGAAAATGCGTTATAACTGTGGAGCAATGCTTGCAAGACGTGATATGAATGACAAGAATAAGGTAGAGCCTGATATTGTCGCAGGTGTACCGGATTCAGGAACAGCACATGCAGTAGGATATGCTAACGAGTCAGGTATTCCATTTTCAAGACCATTTATTAAATATACACCTACATGGCCACGTTCATTTATGCCTACTATCCAGAGTAAGCGTAATCTGATTGCAAAAATGAAGCTTATACCTGTTCATGATTTAATTAAGGATAAGAGCTTGTTACTTATAGATGACTCTATAGTAAGAGGAACACAGCTTAGAGAAACTACTGAATTCTTATATTCAAGCGGAGCTAAAGAGGTACATATAAGACCTGCCTGCCCACCACTTGTATATGGCTGTAAATTCATTAATTTCTCACGTTCATCTTCAGAAATGGACTTAATAACAAGACGAGTTATTAAGAATTTAGAGGGCGACAATGCTGAAAATGTACTTAACGAGTATACTAATCCTGAAACTGAAAGATATCAGAATATGATAGAAGAGATAAGAAAAGAACTTAAATTCACATCTCTTAGATATCACAGATTAGACGATATGATAGAATCTGTGGGAATAGATAAGAGCAAGTTATGTACTTATTGCTGGGACGGACGAGAATAGGAAATAATAAATAAAACATATCAATTCGAAAATATTGTTTAAGAACATAAAATTGAATCCGAAAATTGTGATTAAATTATGCCGCTATTTGCAAAATGAATTATATTGCAGATAGCGGCATTTGATTGTATCCACATAAAAATAAACCACCTGCTATGCAGGTGTGTTCCCGGTAAGCTTTAGCTTCAAGAAAAAAACCTCCAGTGCTATAATTAGTAAAGGTTCGCCAACCGTACTAAAATGAACTCTCGGAATCTTGAGTAGTTCATGCCAGCTAAACTCTGGCAAGTACTTTGAAAAGTAAATATTATCATTGGAACGGAAAAATTGTATGAGAAATAAACATAGCTACCACTATGTTTCAAAAAATGGTATTATAGTCTATAGGATTATGCTACATCCAAAATCAACTTTCTCAGGGGCGATTCAGATGGCAAATCCCATGCATCCAGATGCTGTAACATCAGGATGTGATAGAGGCGGCAGTACCACATCTTAGTAGAGCGGTGTCTGCCGTCTTCTAATTTGAAATCTAATTTCTCGCGTTTATTAGAACGTTCCGCAGATGTTCTTGCATTGTATTCCAGTTTCCATTCCTTACTGCTTCTGGGTGGGTTATTAAACAGTCTTGGGTTGTCATTCATAACCAAATGGACAGTACGCCCATACTTTGCGTCAGAGCAGGGAGTTTCGCAAGTACAGGAAATACATCCGTTTTTTCTGGAAATTTTCGGGCATTTGAATTTCATACGTCCCTTAGCAATCTCAACTCCATCACGACGCATACGAAAGCCGCAAGGGCAGATAGGAACTCCATCTTTGTCAATTGTAAAGTCATTTTTATAGATAGGCGGTCGACCACCTTTGCCATTAAGGTCAATGAATGGAGTGATATTTTCTCGCTTGAAATATTGATAATAAGGCATGGCATCATGAGCAGAATCCAATAACACTTTTGAGACTTTGAAATCAGGAAGAAAAGATTTCATTCTGAAAAAAGCATGTAAAAAGCCATGGGAATCATGCTTAGATGCGCAGGAATAATGAGGAAATACAGGCAAATCACTTTGTGAATCTACAAGCATATACAAATCATAACCGTGATAATAACAGTCACGAGAAGAATCCCATCCGATATCACAATCAGGTTGAGAAAAATAGCGATCACATTTGCAGTCAGTGATGCCCTTTTCTTTACAGGCGCATATACGGCGTTTGCGCTCGCGATGAGAAGTAACAACAGGAGTGCCATCACCAGCAAGCGCCAGTGAATTAGAGTGAATAAGTCCTTTGTCTACGGAAACATCAAGAAACTCTTTTTTGTAAATATTGAAAAGAGAAGCATAAGGCTGATTATCCAGTTGAAAAGTAGAATTTTCTAATTCCGGGAGAAGCTCAGCAACGGTAACTTTTTCTACAGAATCAGCTTTAGTGCCTTTTGATTTGGGCTTTTTAACTTTGGTTTTTAATGGATGTATATGAGAGGACATATGATTATCATCAGAGTCCCAAAGACAACGATTGATGAAATCATAAAAAGTGCCAACACCAGGAGTATTGCCTACATCAAAGCCACTGAGGATGGCATAAAGCGGATTAATTTTAAGCTGAGCAGCCCATTCGGTTAAGGAAGTAACTTTAAAATCGATAGATAAAAGATAGGAACGCTGCATACAAGAAGGAGTTCTTGGAGCAGGACCAAACTTGGAATATTTAGATGCTAATAAAGTATCAGTTTCGGATAAATCAAGATTCCAAAAACGTTCAATGATATCCCATGTAGATTTAGCAAGAGCATCAGGATCTGGATAATATTTACGAAGATTAGTAACAACAAAGTGTTGGTAGTCGGCATGACTGCCACAGTTTACAGGTAACATAAAAATCGCCTCCACATTGAAAAATATTTGCCGCCGCGAGCGACGGTACTTATTAATCAATAGGCGCGAAGCGCCGCATTTTTTGCGG
>Ga0256404_1001327_pt1 | contig 60891 bp, 58 predicted proteins | sample RumenRJG_01DNA_FD_185990 | JGI IMG/M metagenome (GOLD analysis project Ga0256404, IMG submission 185990) | Bovine rumen microbial communities from Lethbridge, Alberta, Canada - RJG_01 | ecosystem: Host-associated > Mammals > Digestive system > Stomach > Rumen | place: Canada: Alberta | collected...
CGAAGAGGGTCTGGTTGCCTGTGGTCTTGTACTTGCTCATATGTGTTGTCGTTTTTACAGCATATATAACGCAGAATTTTGATTTATATTGTTGAATGTTTGATATTTAATTTTTAGAGGTCACCTCGAGGAAGTGCCTGCGGTCCTCGTCGCGGCGTTTCAGCAGGCAGTACATGTCGTACCACCGCGGCGGGAATTCGCGCAGGGTCTTGGCGGGATCGCCCTCGAGGCGGTAGATGACGGTGCCGGGCTTGTTGCCCTCCAGTTGGTTGTCGGGGTCCTCGCTGTCGTGGTTGAACACCTCGCGCCCGCAGCGGGCGTAGAGGCTGACCATGTAATAATTGGGATAGCTGGCCCTGATGCGGAAGGTGCTGACTTTCATATCTGTGCGTCTCTATTGCTCGGTGGCGGCGGAGGCGAGGATGGCGTTGAGCATCTCCTCGGGCGTGAGGCCGATGTAGGGGAGCATCTTGCGCGTGTCGGGAGCCAGCACGTGGTCGGGATAGTCGTTGACGAACTGGCTGTATGCCTCGCGGGCCTGGTCGTACTGCTCGTTGTTCTCGTAGGCTTGCCCTTTGAGGAAGAGGCATCCGGCGAGGTCGTCATAGCCCGGGTACTGGGCAATGATGGTGTCGAGGATGGCCAGGGCCTGGTCGTTGTCGCCCAGGTTGAGGCAGATGTCGGCCGACTTCTGGAGGTAGACGGGCGCAAGGCTGTCCTCGGGAAAGTTGGCGGCGAACTGCTGGTAGAGGTCTATCATGTCGTGCGCCTGCTGCTCGTCGGCAACGATGTTGACCTGGGCCAGGGACTGCTCGTGGGCGGCGATGTCGGCCACAGCCTGGTCGCGGTCGGGCCTGTGGCCGCAGGCGGCCAGCAGCAACAGGGCGGAGGCAAGAAGGAGTGTGCGTCTCATGGGGCTATCTTTTGTTGGGTTTCATACGGTACTTGGTCTGGATGCGGCCCAGCTGGATGTCGTTCAGGCGACGCTTGAGCATGGTGCGGCGCAGGCTGGAGAGGCGGTCGGTGAACACCTTGCCGTCCAGGTGGTCTATCTCATGTTGCGCCACGCGGGCGAAGAGGCCGGTGATTTCCTCGTCGTGCTGCTGCCAGTTCTCGTCCAGCCAGCGCATGCGCAGGGTGGTCGGGCGGAGCACGTCCTCGTGGATGTCCGGCACCGAGAGGCAACCCTCGTTGAACCAGTCCTTCTGCTCGCCGAAGGAGACTATCTCGGGGTTGATGACGGTGTACTCCTCGGTGGGGTCGCCGTAGGTGTTGGTCTTCTCGTCGTAGGGGCGGAAACCGACCACGAAGAGGCGTATCGGCAGGTCGACCTGCGGGGCGGCCAGGCCCACGCCGTCGGCATTGTACATGGTTTCAAACATATTGGCTACCAATTCCTTGAGGTCGGGGTAGTCCTGGGTGATGGGGCTGGCGGTTTTGCGCAGCGTGGGGTGGCCGTAGCCTACAATGGGGAGTATCATAATGATGGGTGTTCTCTTGGTGGATACTAGGTATATACTAGGGTCGTTCTTCGTCTGTTCTTCGTCTGTTCTTCGTTTGTGGGTGAGGAATGCTATTGCTGGGTGCGCATGAAGTCTTGCAGCATGATGGTGGCCGCCACCTGGTCGATGGTGCCTTTGTTGCGGCGGTCTTTCTTCTTCAACCCGCTGTCAATCATGCTCTGGAAGGCCAGCTTCGAGGTGAAGCGCTCGTCGATGCGCGCCACCTGCTTGGAGGGAAATGCCTCGCGCAGGGTCTGCACGAAAGGCTCGATGTACTGCGCCGAGGGCGAGAGGGAGCCGTCCATACGGTGCGCCTCGCCGACCACGAAGAGGTCCACCTCTTCGCGCGCGCAATAATCCTTTATATAGGAGAGCAGGGCAGGGGTCTCCACGGTGGCCAGCGCCGTGGCAATGATGCGCAAGGGGTCGGTTACCGCCAGCCCCGTGCGCTTCGCGCCATAGTCTATTGCCATTATGCGTCCCATAGTCTTTAAATTGAAAATTGAAAATTGAAAGTTGAAATCAAGACGCTTAATTTTCAATTTTCAATTTTCAATTTCCCATGTGGCCCCTCTCGGGTTCGAACCAAGGACCCGCTGATTATGAGTCAGCTGCTCTAACCAACTGAGCTAAGAGGCCGCAATTCCATTGCTGAAATCGGGTGCAAAAGTACTACTTTTTTCCGACATGGTAAAATTTTTTTTTCAGCAATCCGAAAATTCTTCCTATCTTTGCCATGTTTGAAATTATGTAAATAACAACTTAAAAAACTAACTATCATGAATATAGATTGGCAAAACCTTCCGTTTGGTTACGTAAAAACGGACTACAATGTGCGCTGCTGGTACCGCAACGGCCAGTGGGGCGAAATTGAAGTTTCGAGCTCCGAAAACATCGAAATTCACATGGCTGCCTCCTCCCTGCACTACGGCCAGGAAGCCTTCGAGGGCCTGAAAGCCTACCGCTGCAAGGACGGCAAAATCCGCATGTTCCGCCCCGAGGCCAACGCCGAGCGCCTCCAGAGCACCTGCCGCGGCATCATGATGCCCGAGCTGCCCACCGAGAAGTTCGTCGAGATGTGCAAGCGCGTCATCAAACTCAACGAGAAGTTCATCCCGCCCTACGGCACCGGCGCCAGCCTCTACCTCCGCCCGCTGCTTATCGGCACCGGCATCACCGTGGGTGTCAAGCCCGCCGACGAGTACCTCTTCCTCATCTTCGTCACCCCCGTGGGTCCCTACTTCAAGGGCGGCTTCCAGGCCAACCCCTACGTCATCACCCGCAAGTACGACCGCTCCGCCCCCCTCGGCACCGGCGTCTACAAGGTGGGTGGCAACTACGCCGCTTCGCTCAAGGCCCACACCGAGGCTTGCCATGGTGGCCAGTACGCCTGCGAATTCTACCTCGACGCCAAGGAGAAGAAATACGTCGACGAAGCCGGCGCCGCCAACTTCTTCGGTATCAAGGACAACACCTACATCACCCCCAAGTCCACCTCCATCCTGCCCTCCATCACCAACAAGAGCCTCATGCAGCTCGCCGAGGATCTCGGCCTGAAGGTGGAACGCCGTCCCATCGATGTCGAGGAGCTGGCCACCTTCCAGGAAGCCGGCGCCTGCGGCACCGCCGCCGTTATCAGCCCCATCGAGCGCCTCGACGACCCCGAGACCGGCAAGAGCTACGTCTTCGGCAAGGAACCCGGCCCCTGGAGCACCAAGCTCTACAACGCCCTCCGTGCCATCCAACTCGGCGAGGCCGAGGATGTCCACAACTGGAACACCGTCGTGGAATAATCTTTCACGCAACGACAACACATCTGGGGAAGCGCTTTTGGGCGCTTCCTTTTTTTTAAGACAAGAAAGACAAGAAAAACAACAGGGACAACAGGAGTAAAGCCGCGTGGCGGCACCGGAGATTAGCCGGGGAGAGCGCAGCGCAACCCCAGGAAGGACGATAAGCATCCGCCGGAGCCCCGAAGGGGCGACACCTTAAAACAAAAAAAACTTTTTTTCTCCACAATCAAATAAAAGTTCGTATCTTTGCACCCGAAATGGACAGAGACGAGAAGATAAAATATTGGATTGACATAGCCGACTACGACCTCGACACGGCTGAAACCCTCTACAAGGGTGGTCGGTGGTTGTACGTCGCCTTCATGTGCCACCAAGTCATCGAGAAAACATTGAAGGCCTACTGGATATCAGCCCAGGAGGATGACCCACCATACACCCACAACCTTCTGCGTTTGGCTACGGGTTGTGCTCTCTCCGACAAGATGACGCAGGAGCAGATGGCGTTTGTTGAAATGATGATTCCGATGAACATCGAGGCTCGTTACCCATCATACAAAGAAGCCCTTGCCCGAACACTGACACCCGATTTCTGCCGAAATATAATCGACCGTACACAAGAGATGCAACAATGGATAAAGAGCATGCTATAGCCCTCGCGCGCGAATACAAATCGGCCATCAAAGGATTCCTCGACGAGCCCCGTGTCTTTCTTTATGGCTCCTACAGCAGGGGGACCGCCACGAAGGACAGTGATATCGACATCGCGGTTGTAATACCTGAACTGAAGGACGACTGGCTGGCGATAGTGCCCCGCCTTTGGTCAGCCACACGCAACATCAGCACCCTGATTGAACCCGTGCTGCTTGAAGACATACACCCTTCGCCTCTTTACGACGATGTGTTGCGCAACGGCATTGCCATCTGAGATGTCAATAACGTGAACCCTCGCCCCATGCCGCCGCCCCGGCGGGGCTCTGTGTATGGGGTATGTTGGCAACCGTGGGCGAATGTTTGTGCCGGCATCAGGTTTCCGGCTATTAATTGCAAGCGCCCGAACGGCGCATCCGTTTTTTGATACTCCTGCCCCGATGCGGCCGGGAAAAAAAATTTCTCCACGTCGGAAAAAGTTCGTATCTTTGCAGTCGGATTTGGTGCAGAGCCATGTCCGAAAGTTATTGAAATACGAAGCGTTATGCTCGACTGCTGATGAGAACCTAGGAAACTTTCAACAGCAATGTAAATGGTCGGTATAATGGTTCGCGCGTACGGCGTGGGCTGTTTTATCTATTCATTTTCATTGGTTATTCCTAGGACCATCATCAGCGAATGGCATACAGCGCCACGCTTCTCTGTTATCCCAAAAAATATAGGTAGCCTCCTTTCGGCACTGAAGAGGGCATAGAAAAAAACAACAAACAAATGAAAAATGCTGTTTTACTATTCGTTGCAGGCTTTATGGCTGCATTGTCGGCGCAGGCTCAGGACATCATCATTACGAAGAAGTCCGACCGTATCGAGGCCAAAATCGTTGAAGTTACGGAGAATGAGGTGAAATTTAAGTCCGCCTCCAATCCAGAGGGGGGCACAATCACGCTCCCCACCTCGAAAATTGCATCCATCACTTATGCCAATGGTAATTTCCGCTCGTATGATCAAGTGCAGGATAAATCTGCTGAGAGCACCACAAAGACCTCTCCGCAAAAGACCTATACCGGCAGAGGGTTCGAACTAGGTATCAATGCAATGGTGGCTTCTACCTTAGGCACCGATCGAAAGGAGGAAGCCAGTTTAAACCTGGGTGTTGGTTATCGATTCAGTAAGAATTTCTATTGGGGGGTGAATGTCGGGGTGTCGCACTTCATGATATTGACCCGATCGCTGCAAGGCTCTGGCAGTAATGCGACTTGGGTTTCCGGGTTGAGTTACTTGGACGCAGTTGAGATAGGGACAACGTTGCGGCCTACACTCCCGTTAAGCAATGGCAAAGCATGTCTTTTTGTGGACCTTTATGCTGGCTATGTCATCGGAGAAGAAAGCACGGCACTCCATATATTGCCGGGTTGCATGTTTCCATTATCATCCCACACGGACTTTCTTATCAGTGCAGGCTATATGAACACGATTAAACATGTCTATGGCGTGCCTTCATTTGGGGTAAAAGCATCTTTTGTGTTTCATGGAAACAAACTGCCGAAAGTGAAAAAGCCCAAAGTCAGTTGGGAGTAGGTGCTTCTGCAGATGGGTGCTTGATTTGCTGTTGACAGGCACTGGAAGCGTATCTGCTTGGAACACATTGCACTGTGATTTCTTTTGGTTAAACATTCGTCAGTGCACAAGGGCGCCGGAGAGTTCTGCCGGCGCCCGTTCTTTATGCCCCCTAACCATCCCCCAACAGAGGACGAAGAGAGGCAAAACCTATAGCTTTTTGTTGCCTGTTTTACAGTATGTTATGTGCGTGCAATTTTCACCCTGTTTTTCATTTTTTACACGAAAATCCATGTCGTATTCTCTGTCGGCCTATCTCCTTAATTATCATTACATTGTCTTTTTTAGTCTGCTGTATTGAAAAAAAGTCGTATTTTTGCATCCTCAAATCCTTACCGAAACAATGAAAGTAAAAGTGGGAATCGCGCAGCTAAGCTGCGTGGAAGACAAGGCGCAAAACATTGAGCGCTACACCGATAAGGTGCGCGAGCTGGCTGCCGGCGGCGCACAGATCATCTGCCTCCAGGAGCTCTTCGCCTCGCTCTATTTCTGCGACGAGGAGCGCTATCGCAACTTCGAGCTCGCCGAGCCCATCCCCGACGGGCCGACTACGCAGCACTTCATGGCCCTGGCCAAGGAGCTGGGTGTGGTGCTCATCTGCTCGATGTTCGAGAAACGCGCCGAGGGTCTCTATCATAACACCACCGCCGTCATCGACGCCGACGGCACCTATCTCGGCAAGTACCGCAAGATGCACATCCCCGACGACCCGGGCTACTACGAGAAATTCTATTTCACCCCCGGCGACCTCGGCTACAAGGTTTTCAAGACCAAGTTCGCCACCCTCGGCGTGCTCATCTGCTGGGACCAGTGGTACCCCGAGGCCAGCCGCATCACCGCCCTCATGGGCGCGCAGATACTCTTCTACCCGACCGCCATCGGCTGGGACGTGCGTCAGAACGAGCACGACAACCGCGAGCAGTACGACGCCTGGCAGACCATCCAGCGCTCCCACGCCGTGGCCAACGGCGTGCCCGTGGTCAGCGTCAACCGCACGGGTAGGGAAGGGGGCATGCAGTTCTGGGGTGGCAGCTTCATCACCAACGCTTTCGGCCGCCTCCTCTACCAGGCTCCCCACCTCGAGGAGGCACTTCACATCGAGGAACTTGACCTCGACCAGACCGACCACTACCGCCGCCACTGGCCCTACCTCCGCGACCGCCGCATCGACAGCTACGCCCCCATCACCAAGCGTTATATTGACTAAGTAATCGCATTTGTCTTAACTACTTGACTACTGTCTACTTAACTCCTTAAGATTATGACACCCAAGGAACAAGGTTATTATATGCCCGCAGAGTGGGCGCTGCATGAGGCCACTTGGCTTACCTATCCCAAGAACCCCGACTCGTGGCCGGGCAAGATTGAGACCATCTATCCCTCGTACCACCTCTTTGTCAAGACGCTGGCCGAGAGCGAGCGCGTGTATATCAATGTGGACGACGAGCGGATGCTGCACCATGTTAAAGTAGAACTGGAGAAGATAGGTTGCAATATGCAGAATATCAGCCTGCAGATTATCCAGAGTAATGATGCTTGGTGCCGCGACCACGGCCCCGCTTTCCTGCTCAATCGCAGCGATGCCGCCAAGCGTGCCATCGTCAACTGGAACCACAACGCCTGGGGTGGCAAGTATCCCTACGAGCTTGATACCGAAGTGCCTGTGCGAGTCCATGAGCTCTTCCCCGAGATGCAGCTCTTCTCGCCCGGCATCGTCATGGAGGGCGGAAGCATTGATGTCAACGGCTGTGGCGACCTACTCACCACCACCTCCTGCCTGCTCAACGAGAACCGCAACCCCCACTTGAATCAAGATCAGATAGAATGTTATCTTCGAGACTATTACGGTGTGGAGAATATCATCTGGCTGGGCGATGGAATTGTGGGCGACGACACCGATGGCCACGTCGATGACCTGACCCGCTTCGTCTCCGAGGACACCATCATCACCGCCGTCGAGGAGGATGCCTGGGACGAAAACTACGAGCCCCTGCAAAAGAACCTCCGCATGCTCAGCCGCTGCCGCCTGGCCAACGGCAAGCAGCCCACCATTGTCGAGCTGCCCATGCCCGATGTGGTTTTCTATGACAATCAGCGACTTCCGGCATCGTATGCCAACTTCTACCTGGCCAATGGCAAGGTGATTTTCCCCACCTACCGCTGCCTGACCGACAACGAGGCCGCCTACATCCTCGAGGCCTGCTTCCCCGACCGCGAGGTCATCGGCATCGACTCCACCGACATCATCTGGGGACTCGGTTCCTTCCACTGCCTCAGCCAGCAAATGCCCGCATTATGAAGAAGATATTGTTTGCTATAATCATTGCTTTCCACTTCCCGCTTTCCACTTTCACTTTACACGCCCAGCCGGCTTTCATCCCCGACACCATTACCCCCGGGCAGGTGCGTGTGGACGAGGTGATGCGCCTCATCGATGGCAACTACACCGTGGCTCCCGACATGAGCCGCATCTCTGACGAGGCCATCCGCGCCATGCTCAAAGCCCTCGACCCCCACAGCATATACATCCCCGCCAAAGACGTGGAGCGCGCCAACGAGGGGCTGCAGGGCAACTTCGAAGGGGTCGGCATCTCGTTCCAGATAGTGAGCGACACGATTGTGGTCCAGTCGGTTATCGAGGGCGGCCCCAGCGAGAAGGTGGGCATACAGGTGGGCGACAAGCTCATCCGCATCGACGGTGAGGCCGCCACAGGCGACACCATCAGCAACAACTTCGTATTCAAGCGCCTGCGCGGCAAAAAAGGCACCACCGTGGTGCTCGATATTTTGCGCCAGGGCACGGTCTACACCTTCGACATCGTGCGCGACAAGGTGCCCCTCTACTCGGTCGACACCTATTTCATGGCCGACGACACCATCGGCTACGTACGCCTCACGCGCTTCGCCCGCACCTCGATCAACGAGTTCCGAAAGGCCCTCAAATCATTGGAAAAGAAGGGTATGAAAGCCCTCATCCTCGACCTCCGCGGCAACACCGGCGGCTTCCTCGACATCGCCTACGGCATGGCCAACGAGTTCTTGGAGCGCAACCAACTGGTTGTCTATCAGGAAGGTCGCCGCACCAAGCGCCAGAACTTCTACTCCGACGGGCGCGGCCGCTTCCGCAAGGGACGCCTCGTGGTGCTGGTCGACGAGGGCTCCGCCTCGGCCTCCGAGATTGTGGCCGGCGCCGTCCAGGATTGGGACCGCGGCCTCGTGGTCGGCCGCCGCACCTTCGGCAAAGGGCTGGTGCAGCGCATGTTCCCGCTGAGCGACGGCAGCCAGGTGCGCCTCACCACCGCCCGCTACTACACCCCCTCTGGCCGTTGCATTCAGCGCCCCTACAACGAGGGTTCCGACGCCTACCGCGACGAGTTCTCCAAGCGCTACAAACGTGGCGAGATGGTCAATGCCGACTCCATCCATTTCCCCGATTCTTTGAAATATCGCACTGCCTCTGGCCGCATTGTCTACGGCGGCGGAGGCGTCATGCCTGATGTATTCGTCCCGATGGACACCATGCGCCTGACCGACTACTATATTCAGCTGCGCGGCAAAGGCCTCTTAAACACATTCCCCCTGCAATGGGCCGACGCCCACCGCGGAAGGCCCGAGGTGAAGACTTTCGAAACCTACCTGCAGCACTACGCTTCCTTCGGCCTCGACAGCCTGCTGGCCGCCCAGGCCATCGAGCGCGGCATCGTCCGCGACGCCGAGAAGGAGGCCCTCGAACCCGAGCGCACCGCCCACAGCGACCGCTACCTCGCCCTCATGCTCAAAGCCCAGGTGGCCAAAGACCTCTTCGGCATCGAGTACTACTACAAAGTGATGAAAGACTTCGACGACGGCTACCAAGTCTCCCTCGAGGTCCTGCGCAAGAAATAACGAAGTGTAATTTATAGTATATTAATATATATGGCTGAAAAAAAGAGAGTTTCCCCCCCCCCCCCTATGGCGTCGGTTAGATAAACCGCTGCTGTCGTTTTTTAAAGTCCATTGGGTGCCCCTGCTTCTGGCTGTGGCCTTGGTTCCCACTGTTTTTTCTGTCATTAAACTGGCCTATGCGCACCCGATTGGGTATACCTCAATCGGGTCTCACTATTATTTTGTAGGCTTCGAAACAGGATTTGGTGGCAGAAAACTGCTTGGCACGATTTTCCACTGGATTCTACCGGCCTATGCCACGTGGTCCAATTTACGTCCCTACATAATTTGCGTCAATTTTATCACCATCCTGCTATTCGTGACCTTCGTGGGTATGCTCTTTGCCCGGATGAAAGGAAACGATATGAAAGGCGGCCTCCTGCTGTTGCTTTGTTATATGTTGGGACCATACTCCATTATTGGTATGGTAGACAGCTGGATTTCCATAACATTTCCGGAACTATGGCACTTTATGCTAACCCTGTTGTGGTTATTGTTGTATCTCGCTTCACCACGCCGTTGGTACTACTACCTCGCCACTCTTCTGATTACCACAACGGCAATCCTCATCCACCACACTTATTGTTGTACTTTTTTCCCTCTGATGGCAGGACTTATGCTATACGACAGTTTCGGTGAAGGACGCATCGAGAGGCGAAAGGCCATGCCATATGCGGCAATTGCGTTGGGATTATTCGCCCTTTTTCTATGCCTGTGGCTGTTTAGCGGCATGAATATCAGCAAAGAGGACTTGTGGACACTGTTGGAATCCCGAGCATCCAATGATGCTAACACGGTCTACGACTATGCTTTGACGGAATATTACTATTCTTCCAATTATGAAAATTGGCGACATGCTTATGCCAATCCAATTGTATGGAAAACCAAGGTGTTGGAGTTTGTCTTTACTGTACTCCTTATGTCTCCGCTTTTCGTATTGATGTTGTGGCCATGGTTCTCGGTTGCCCACAAGCAGACCGATGCTCGTGCAAGATGGTTTTATCTTGCCGTCGGATTGCTTCCTACACTGTTGACGCTCCCCGTGTTTGTAATGGCGGCAGACTATGGCCGCTTCTGGGTGGCCTATTCTCTCACTTTGTTTGCACAGCCATTGGCGGTTGCAGCGCAGGGGGATAAGCAGATTAGAAACGCGCTCGGTGGAATGTGGAGGCTGTTTTTGCATAAACCAGCAGTGCCTATAATTGTGGCAATCTATCTCTCCCAACTCTCCCCATCAACACCCCCGGATTATGGCGTGGGTTTGGGCCTTCAGTGGGGGCTTGATTTGCAAAATATGCTGATTCCGAGTCCAAAGTAAATTATCCACAGAAGAACGAAGCCGGTTGTACCTACACAGTGCAGCCGGCTTCCCTTTTCGTATACACATCATAATCTCCTGCCATTGCCCTATGGCTACTTAACAGAGGCAAAACCTATAACTTTGTACATGCTATATATCAGCATGTTATAATGCTGTCAAATTGGGGTGGTTTCAAAAAAATATTCAAAAAAAATGCATGCTTTGATCTATAGGCTTCGACCGCAATCAACAGCCTGTTGTTCAAAGATTTTTACGCGTATATGAAATATTCTTTGTATATTTGCATTTTCAAACCCTGCACTCCAACCGTGCAGTGCGTTGATTTATAGATTATAACATAAAAAGTAAGAGATAAAAGTTATGACACCTTCACACATCGAACACATCGGCATTGCCGTGACCAACCTCGACGAGGCCATCCGCTACTGGGAAGACGTGATGGGCCTCAAGTGCTACGCCATCGAAGAAGTCAAAGACCAAAAGGTCAAGACCGCCTTCTTCCGCTGCGGCGACGTCAAGATCGAGCTCCTCGAGCCCACCTGCCCCGAGAGCACCATCGCCGCCTTCATCGAGAAGAACGGCGGCAAAGGCGGCATGCACCACATCGCCTTCGCCATGGAAAACACCGACCAAGCCTTGGCCGAAGCCAAAGAAAAAGGCGTCCGCCTGATCGACGAGAAGGCCCGCCCCGGCGCCGAGCAGCTCAACATCGGCTTCCTCCACCCCAAGTCCACCCTCGGCGTGCTCACCGAATTCTGCTGCAAATAAATCAAGCCGTTGATATGTTGATAGGTTGATATGTTGCCACAAATCGACAGCATGAAAAGCATATCCCATCTAACAACATATCAACATATTAACATATCAACCTATCAACAACAAGTATTATGGCTTTTGAACAAAAGATAAAAGAGCTGCTCGACAAGCGTGGCGAAGCCCGCCTCGGCGGTGGCCAGAAAGGCATCGACAAGCAGCACGAGTCCGGCAAGCTCACCGCACGTGAGCGCATCGCACTGCTCCTCGACGAAGGCTCCTTCGAAGAGTTCGACATGTTCGTCACCCACCGTTGCCAAAACTTCGACATGCAGAAGAAGTCCTTCCTCGGCGACGGCGTCGTTACCGGCTACGGCACCATCAACGGCCGCATGGTCTACGTCTTCGCCCAGGACTTCACCGTCTTCGGCGGCTCGCTGAGCGAGACCATGGCCCTCAAGATCTGCAAGGTTATGGACCAGGCCATGAAGGTCGGCGCCCCCGTCATCGGCATCAACGACTCCGGCGGCGCCCGCATCCAGGAGGGCATCAACGCCCTGGCCGGCTACGCCGAAATCTTCGAGCGCAACATCCTCGCCTCCGGCGTCGTGCCCCAGATCAGCGCCATCTTCGGCCCCTGCGCCGGCGGCTCGGTCTACAGCCCCGCCCTGACCGACTTCATCCTCATGTCCAAGGAGAACAGCTATATGTTCCTCACCGGCCCCAAGGTGGTCAAAACCGTTACCGGCGAGGATGTTACCGTCGACAAACTCGGCGGCGCCATGGTGCATGCTACCAAGAGCGGCGTGGCCCACTTCGTCGGCGAGACCGAGGAAAGCACCCTCCAGCTCATCCGTGACCTGGTCGGCTATATCCCCAGCAACAACTTCGAGGAGGCCCCCTACGTGGCCACCGAAGACCCCATCGACCGTCTGGAGGACAGCCTCAACACCATCATCCCCGAGAACCCCAACGAGGCATACGACGTCAAATCCGTCATCAGCGCCATCGTCGACGAAGGCAAGTTCCTCGAGGTGCATGAGAATTTCGCCAAGAACCTCGTCGTAGGCTTTGCCCGCATGGGTGGCATGAGCGTCGGTATCGTCGCCAACCAGCCCAAGAGCATGGCCGGCGTGCTTGACTGCAACGCCTCGCGCAAGGGTGCCCGCTTTGTGCGTTTCTGCGACGCCTTCAACATTCCGCTCGTTACCCTCGTCGACGTGCCCGGCTTCCTGCCCGGCACCGGCCAGGAGTACAACGGCGTTATCGTCCACGGTGCCAAGATGCTCTACGCCTATGGCGAGGCCACGGTGCCCAAGATTACCGTTACCCTCCGCAAGAGCTACGGCGGCGCCCACATCGTGATGAGCTGCAAGCAGCTGCGTTCCGATATCAACTACGCCTGGCCCACGGCCCAGATTGCCGTCATGGGTGCCAGCGGCGCCACCGAGGTGCTCCATGGCCGCGCCCTGAAGGAGATTACCGATGCCGACGAGAAGGCCAAGTTCATCGCCGAGAAGGAGAAGGAGTACAACGACCTCTTCGCCAACCCCTACAATGCAGCCAAGTATGGCTACATCGACGATGTCATCGAGCCGCGCAACACCCGCTTCCGCGTCATCCGTGCCCTGCAGGCCCTTGCCACCAAGAAGGACTCGCTGCCGATGAAGAAGCACTGCAACCTCCCCTTGTAATCCATTCATTATTAACCAATATCAAAAACATCAAACAATGAAAAAGGTCTTTTTAACCGCTTTTGCTGCCCTGGCCATGGTTGCCATGGTTGCCTGCAACAACAACGCCCAGCCCGCCGAGCAGGCTGAAACCGCCGCCACCGAGCAGTGCGACAAGCCCTGCGAGAAGAAGTGCGACAAGCCCTGCGACAGCACCAAGTGCTGCGAGCAGAAGGTCGAAGGCATGGCCTGCGACAAGGCTGAAGGCGAGAAGTGCTGCAAGGAAGGCGAAGCCAAAGAGTGCCACAAGGCTGACGGCGAGAAGAAATGCTGCAAGGCCGAAGGCAAAGAGTGCCCCAAGGCCAACTAAAAAAAGCCAAGGATTAAGGCTTGGGTGCGCCCCGGGCCTTAATCCTACCTTTTACAAGTTTTGATGTTACAACCCATTAAAGACAATGAATACCATTTATAAATTGTTATTCGCAGGTCTGCTGTGCTTCGCCACGCTGACGGCAACGGCCCAGGGGCCGCAGCCCGACGCCGTGGCCGGTGCCACGCCCGACCAGCCGCGCCACGAGCAGCCCCACCACGGCTGCATGACGCATGGCATGGTGGCCCCCGTGGAATTCCAAAGCACCAAGATCTGCTACGCACCCCAGATGGGTGCCTTTGTGGCCATCGACAGCATGGAATGCTCCGTGCATCTGGTCAAGATGGTGGAAGGCAAACTGGACACTGCCGCCAGCTATCAGACCGACAATATCCACAAACGCCACGACCTCAAGAATATACTCCGTCCTGTAAGCGTAAGCGTGTTGGGCAAGTACATCGTGGTATTGGCTTCGGCCGCCAACGATTCTGCCTATGTGGCCCTGCTGGACCAGGAGATGAAGCCTGTGGCTCGCCGCGCTTTCAACAGCCCGATGTATGCCATGCACTTCGAGCACGGAAACATGTTCGTTGTGGGTAGCAACGCATGGGGCTATGATATCAACGTGATTCCGCTGCGAGGTGGCTTGGAAAACTTTGAGAATGGCGAGGCGCTGACCCACCGTTACCGCGTGGCCAAGCAGGCCGAGAAAATCAAGATGTCCGACCCTGTCGGCGTGGGTCTCACCGCTGTGGCTGTGGCCGTGGTGTTCCTGGCGCTGATTTGCATTGCCCTTATCCTGCAGGGCAGCGGCAAGCTGTTCATGGGCATGGATGAGAAGGAGAAGAAAGGCAAGAAGGATTCCAAGGTGAAGCCCGTGTCCGAAGGCTCCTCGACGGCCAACAACGACCTCTATGCCGCCATCGCTGCCGCGATACACCTGTACAACGACGAGCTCCACGACGAGGAAGACACCGTGATTACCATCCAGAAGGTGGAGCGCGAGTGGACGCCGTGGAATGCGAAGTACTATAATATGAATCATTATTTTAACAACAAGAAGTAAGCAATGAAGACCTATAAACTCAAGATAAACGGCAACGACTACAACGTGGAAATCAACGAAGTCGAGGGCCAGGAGATAAAACTGAATGTGAACGGCATGCCGTATGCCGTAACGGTGGACCAGGAGTTGAAGCAGCAGAAGAAGACGGTGGTTACCAGCGCCGCCCAGCCCCGCGTGGCTCCTGCCGCCGGCGGTTCGGTGCAGAAGTCGAACGCCTCGGCCGGCACCAAGGTGCAGGCTCCGCTGCCGGGTACCATTCTGGACGTGTTCGTCAACGTGGGCGACACGGTGAAGAGCGGCCAGACCGTGGTGCTGCTCGAGGCCATGAAGATGGAGAACAACATCGAGGCCGATGCCGACGGCACCATCAAGGAGGTCAAGGTTCGCAAGGGCGACAGCGTCCTCGAGGGCGATGTACTGGTAGTGATTGGATAATGTTCGTTTAAAGTTTAATGTTTAAAGCTAACGCAGCCAAGAACACCTTAAACCTTAAACCCTAAACCTTAAACTTTAGAGAACAATGATTAGTTTAGCAACAGGTGGCTTCATGGAGTTCATGTCGACGCAGTTGGTGCAATTCTTGGAATACACCGGCTTCGCCAACGTGACCTGGGGCCATATCGCCATGATTTTGATTGGCTTGGTGTTCATATTCCTGGGCATCAAGTATGAGTTTGAACCGCTGCTGCTGGTGCCTATCGGATTCGGTATGCTCATCGGCAACATCCCGTTCTATCCCGGACTGAAGATAGGCATCTACGAGCAGAACTCGGTGCTGAACATCCTCTACCACGGTGTGCAGAACGGATGGTATCCACCCTTGATATTCCTTGGCATCGGCGCGATGACCGACTTCTCGGCGCTGCTGAGCAACCCCAAGCTGATGCTGGTGGGAGCCGCGGCGCAGGTGGGTATCTTCGCGGCCTACATGGGTGCCTTGGCCCTGGGCTTCCAGCCCAACGAGGCGGGTGCCATCGGCATCATCGGTGGCGCCGACGGCCCGACGGCCATCTTCCTCTCCTCGCAGCTGGCTCCCGAGCTGATGGGTGCCATCGCCGTGTCGGCCTATAGCTACATGGCCCTTGTGCCGGTCATCCAGCCGCCCATCATGCGCCTGCTGACCACCCAGAAGGAGCGCACCATCAAGATGAAGGCCCCGCGCCAGGTGTCGAAACTGCAGAAGATCACCTTCCCCATCATCGGCCTGCTGTTCTGCGCCTTCATAGTGCCCAGCGGCCTGCCTCTGCTCGGCATGCTGTTCTTCGGCAACCTGCTGAAGGAGTGCGGCGTTACGAAGCGTCTTTCCGACGTGGCCTCAAACGGCATCGTGAATGTCTGCACGCTGCTCATCGGCATCACCGTGGGTGCCTCGACGCAGGCTTCTGTGTTCTTGAGCGCCAAGTCGGTGCTGATTTTCGGCCTGGGTGCCGCCAGCTTCATCGTGGCCACCTTCTGCGGCGTGCTCTTTGTGAAGGGCATGAACCTCTTCCTGAAGGAGGGCAACAAGATCAACCCGCTGATTGGCAACTCGGGCGTGAGCGCGGTACCCGACGCCGCCCGTGTGTCGAACAACGTGGGCCTGGAGTACGACAAGACCAACTACCTGCTGCAGCACGCCATGGGTCCCAATGTGGCCGGCGTGGTGGGCTCGGCGGTGGCTGCTGGTATCCTGCTGGCCTTCCTGCATTAATGAGAGCTACCTAGCAACAGTGAGGCCCCTGCCATTCGGCAGGGGCCTCACTTGTCTATTCCACCCAGCGCACATAGTCCGCCTTGCGGGGCAGGGGCGGGGGGAGTTCCTTGGCGCGGTAGCCGAGGACGATGTGGCCGATGCCCTCGTAGTCGCCCTCGATGCCGAGGTCGGCGAGGATGGCTTTGCCCTCGGGGCTGTCGAACTCCTCCTTGGCGCGGTGAATCCAGCAGGCGTCCAGTCCGGCGGCATGGGCGGCGTTGGCGAGGGTGGCCAGCACCGCGCAGCCGTCGTAGAGGTAGGTGGGCGAGGTGCGGTCGGCCAGCACCACGAGGACCACCGGCGCGCCGTAGAAGGGGTCCATCGGCGCCTTGGGGCCGGTGCCGCGCTCGATACTGAGGCGGTTCCAGATGCGGAAGTTCATGTCGGAGAGGCGGTCGCGCAGGGCGCGGTCGGTAACGGCGAGGATGCGGGGCGACTGCTTGCCGTGGCCCGTGGGGGCGTAGGTGCCGGCTTCGCAGACCAGGGCCACCAGCTCGCGGCCGGGCATCTCGCTACTGAAAACGCGGCAACTGCGCCGCGTCTTCATGTTTTCCAGTGCAGCGGTGTTCATCTTTCGAAGGTGCGGATAAGACCGGTGATGGCTGGCGCGGCGGAGGCGTTCTGGTTGCTGGTGTTGGTGGAGCTGACGTTGGTCAGGCCGTTGGCGGCCAGCAGGGCGTCGATGAAGGCGTTGGAGTTGTTCTTCGTGATGAGGCCGGCCGACGAGAGGACGAGTCCGTTGGCGAAAGCCTTGCGGTAGGCTTTGTCGTCCTTGTGCTGCTTGATTTGGGTGTAGGCGGTGGCCAGCGAGAGGGCGTAGCCGAGGTTGGCGGGGTCGGCCAGGCTGATGGTGCCGGTGGCCTTGTAGGCGTTGTAGAGGCCGAGGATGGCGCTGCCGCAGGTCTGGCCCGTGGTCTGGGCCAAGGCATTGGCGCCGGCGCCCGACTGGAGAAGGTTGCAAGAGGCCAGCGTCAGGGTGGCCACACACATCAGGAGGAGTCCTAAACGTTTCATAGTTACATTTTTATTAATGATACATTATATTGTTTGGAACTGCAAAAGTACGAACAATTTCACATACGGCGAAAATTTTTAGATTTTTTTTGATTTCCGACGCCATATCCGCTGGGTGCTAAACGGCTTACTACCAGCGAACTGTATGCTATAGGTTTTGCCTCTCTTCGTACCCTCTTGGGGAACGCGTACAATATTCTGCCTGGGTCGGCGTTACTACTTTTGGGTCGGCGAATTCCTTTTTTTAGTCGGCGAAATACTTTTTTTTGTCGGCGAATTTTGCGAATTAAACGAATTAATATACTGCGCAGTAAATCAGGAAAATTCGCATAATTCGTTAAATTCGCCGACAGAAAAAAATAAGCAGGTCGGCGTATTTTACGAATTATGCGAATTAATTTAACTCGCAGTAAATCAAATAAATTCGTATAATTTGCATAATTCGCCGACAGAAAAAAGGAATAAGCAGATAAGCAGTAAAATGGCGAAGTTGGATATGGGCATACTTGGCGGCTTCAGTGGCCGTGTGGGCACCGTGGTGGGCTACCACCGCCGCGGGGCCTGGTTCGTGCGTGCCTATCAGCCGCATATAAAGGACAGGAAATCAGCGGCCCAGCTGGAGCAGCGGTCGAGGTTCAAGGCGATGATCCAGTTCGCTTCGCCGGCCACGCCGGTGCTGCGCGTGGGGCTGCGGAAGGTGGCGGCCGACTGGCAGATCACCGAGGGGAATGCGTTCCTGAAATTGAACCATCAGAATTTTCTGAATAATCCGAATAATCAGAACATTCGGAATAATCAGAATAATCAGAATATTCTGAATATTCAGATAAACTATTCGGGCTTGCAGTTTTCCTATGGGCACCTGACGGCCCCCAAGGGGCTGCAATACGCTGTGGACGAGGGCGGTGTGCTGCATGTGCGGTGGGAGAGCGCGGGCGGCGTGCGCAGCGACCGCGTGCACATCTATGTCTATTGCCGCGGCCGCGGCCTCTGCGCCGAGGGCAGGCGAGGGGAGGGGCGAGTGCAACTGCTTTTGCCCGAGGAGTTTGCGGCGGACGGGCTGCACGTATGGGCCTTCGCCGCAAGCGCGAACGGCGAGGTGTCGCCAACGGTGTATGCCGATCGAATGGGCGACCAGCAGGTGGTCTATTTCGCTGACAATGATGACTGTCGGCGGAACTGCAATGGCGACACGCCAGCTTCGCGTTTGAAAAATCGGCAGAAGGAAGGTGTGTTCTCAAATCCAAAGCGGTCCGATAGTTCGTAGACGGGCAAGGTGGAGAGGCGAAGCATTACTTTGATTTTTAGCACTGTATGGGCGTTAAGCAGTTGCATCACAGTCTGTCCCGTCTGTTGTTTTATCACGGCGGAGAGGTGATTTGGCGAGATGCAGAGTTGCTCTGCCACAGCGGGAACGCTGCGCAGAGTGCCGTCGCTTTCGGCCAAAAAGTCGAAAAACCGCTGCATAAGCTGCTCGGCGGCGCTGAGGGGCGTGGATGGGCACTCTCGCTCGATAGCGGCGGAGAGGCTGTGGATGTCGCCAAGCAGTGCCAGAAGGAGTGTGTCGAGGGTGGACTGCTGGCATGCAGGGCTGTGTGCCACCTGCCAAAGTAAGTCGATGAAGCTGCGCACACGCATGGCATCTTCGCTGCCTATCGGAACGAGGGTCCATCGGCGGAACGGGTTTGCGATGTTGCTAAAGGTAACAATCTGCGCATCATAGGCGACATCGACAGCCAGCACCTCGAGGAAGAAGTTTTCGGGGATAACCAACACTTGGTTTGCTTTCACACGGCAGGGCTGCATGTTGATTCGCAGTTGGGCCTCGCCGGATGTAACCAACAGCACTCGCCCCAGCGGCACATAGAAGAGAGCTCCCATCCCCGAGGCCAGCATCTGGCTCTTGATTTGTGCTATGTCGCGGATAATTGCAAATTTCTCTCTGACGACAACATTGCTGTTGACGTTGTTTAAATATGCTAGATTTGAGATGTTTAACCTATTGTCCATTGGTGAATAATTTTTTTGCAAAGATATAAAAAATATACGTTATTGTAGAAAAAGGTAATTTTTGCCATTGTACAGGTAATGCCTAAAAGGATAGGAGTGTGTAATTTTGCATTTTGAAAAGATATGACAATAAAATAGTATAACAACTTAAAAATCAATGATTATGACAAAATTTTTAAAGCACTTTGCACTGGAAATCTACACTGTGATTGCCATGCTCCTGATTGTTCTGGTGGCTATCTTCATGCCTGACATGACGACTATCCAGAAGTTTGCCGTGTTCATGTCCTTCCTGTTCATCCTGCATGAATGGGAGGAAGGGCACTATCCCGGCGGTTTCCTGGACCTCATCTCGGCCAATATCCTGCGAATGGACATCGATGGGGAGACCAAGCGCGGCAGCCGTCTCATCACTGCAGTATTCATATATGTGATGACCATTGTTCCCTTCTTTTGGGGCGATGCCATCCCGCTTTTCGCAGTAACGATGGCCGTTTTTTGCATATTTGAGGGTATTATTCATATTGTGGGAATCAAGTTGCTTCGCACGAAGAAACCCTACACGCCCGGCATGGTAACGGCCGAGATAGAGCTGGTTGCCGGTGTGGCGCTCATTGTATATATGGCTGTCAATCACAATGCTGCCTGGTATGACTACGTTTTTGCCCCCTTTGTGTTCCTGGCATGCTTTGCGCTGATGCAGCGCTCGCTGATGGCCACAGTAGGGATGGGCTACAAGGACATGGCCGCCAATATCCGCCGCCGATTCGCCGAGAAAGGATAGATGCAGTGCCGAACAAACGATATGCAGGGGTTGTCGGTCGGCAGACCCCTGCAGTTGTATTCCGAGAGAATTTCGTTGGAGACACACAATTCAATGCGCCCTTCTACAATTATTGACTTCCCCGGCTTGCGAGGTACCCCACAAAGGGTGCCTCGCTTGTTTTAGTCCACTGTTTTCCTTTTTCAACACCCGTTAATAACTTTTTTGCTGCGGAAGGAAAAAAAGATGTAAATTTGCACCCAAAATTAAACCTTTAAAATCCAACCCAATGAACAACAGCATCTATGTATTCCCGAAGCCCGAGAACGAGCCCGTGAAAGGCTACGCACCCGGCAGTCCCGAACGCAAGGAAATCCGCAAAGCGCTCGACGAGCTCTACAACACGGTTACCGAAATTCCCGTCATCATCGGCGGCAAGGAGGTGAAAACCAATGATATGGGCGAGATTGTCATGCCGACGGAGAACAAGCACGTCCTGGCCCGCTACCACAAGGTGGGCGAGAAGGAGGTGAAGGCCGCCATCGCCGCCGCCATGAAGGCGCACGAGGAGTGGGCCAACACGCCGTGGATGGACCGCGCCAGCGTGATGCTGAAAATAGCCACCCTGATTGCCGGCAAGTACCGCTACCTCATCAATGCCGCCACCATGCTCGGCCAGGGCAAGACCACCATGCAGGCCGAAATCGACTCCGCCTGCGAATTGGTTGACTTCCTGCGATACAACACCTACTACGCCAGCCAGATATACAGCGACCAGCCCTGCAGCCCCGAGGGTCAGCTGAACTATGTCAACTACCGCGCCATGGAGGGCTTCGTGCTCGCTATCACGCCGTTCAACTTCACCTCCATCGCCGGCAACCTCTGCCTCTCGCCGGCGCTGATGGGCAACGTGTGCCTGTGGAAACCCAGCACCACCTCGCTGCTCTCGAACTATATCCTGATGAAGATCTACAAGGAGGCCGGCCTGCCCGACGGCGTCATCAACTTCCTGCCCGGCAGCGGCTCGCTCATCGGCAAGGTGGCCTTCGCCGACGAGAACCTCTCCGGCGTCCACTTCACCGGCTCCACCGGCACCTTCAACAACTTCTGGAAAGCCATCGGCAACAACATTGCCAACTACCGCACCTATCCCAAGATTGTCGGCGAGACGGGCGGCAAGGACTTTATCTTCGTACACAAGAGCGCCGACGTGGACCAGGTGGCCACCGCCATCGTGCGCGGCGCCTTCGAGTTCCAGGGCCAGAAATGCTCCGCCGCCAGCCGCGCCTACGTGCCCAAGAGCATGTGGCCCGCCGTGCAGAAAGCCGTCGGCCGCATGCTGAAGGAAATCAAGATGGGCGACGTGCGCGACTTCAGCGCCTTTGTCAACGCCGTCATCGACGAGGCTTCGTTCGACAACTGCATGAACTACATCAACCACGCCAAGAAGAGCCGCGACGCCGAAATCGTCTTCGGCGGCAACGGCGACAAGAGCAAAGGCTGGTTCGTGGAGCCCACCGTCATCCTGGCCAAGAAGCCCGACTACAAGTCGATGTGCGAGGAAATCTTCGGACCCATCATCACCATCTATGTCTATGAGGACGCCAAGTACGAAGAGACCCTCCGCCTCTGCGACCAGACCTCGCCCTACGCCCTCACCGGAGCCATCTTCTCCACCGACCGCAAGGCCCTGCGCCGCGGCGCCGAAATCCTCAAATACGCCGCCGGCAACATCTACTATAACGACAAGCCCACCGGAGCCGTAGTCGGCCAGCAGCCCTTCGGCGGCGCCCGCGCCAGCGGCACCAACGACAAGGCCGGTTCCTACCTCAACCTTATCCGCTGGACCTCGCCCCAGGCCGTCAAGGAGACCTTCGACCCCGCCAGCCACTTCAGCTACCCCTTCGTGAGCAACGAGGACAACCCCTACGTGCCCGCCAAGGCCGTAGCCAAAGCCGCTCCCAAGGCCAAGGCACCCGTGAAGAAGGCCGCCCCCAAACCGGCAGCCAAAGCACCGGCCAAGAAGGCAGCCCCCAAGAAAGCCGCCGCGAAGAAGAAATAAAACAGTGAGGCGCCCCAAGCGGGGCGCCTCTTTCTTTTACAGAACCTTGATGAGTTCGACGGTGAAGATGAGGGCGGCGTAGGGCGGTATGTCGGCGCCGGCGCCGCGCTCGCCATAGGCGAGGTGGTAGGGAATGTAGAACTTGAAGACGGAGCCTTCCTTCATAAGCTGCACGCCTTCGGTCCAGCCGGCGATGACCTGCTGCAGGCCGAACTCGGCGGGTTGGTTGCGGCGGTAGCTGGAGTCGAAGACGGTGCCGTCGATGAGGGTGCCCTCGTAGTGGCAGCGCACGGTGTCGCTGGCCTTGGGCTGGCGGCCGGTGCCCTCTTTCACAATCTCAAACTGCAGGCCGCTGGCGGTAACGGTGATGCCGTCGCGCTTGGCATTCTCGGCCAGGAAGCGCTCGCCCTCGGCACGGGCGGCCTTGCCGCGCTCGGCGGCCTCGGCCTGCTGGCGCTCCTCCAGTTCGTTGAAGAAGTGCTCCAGCACCTGATGCGCCTCCTCGTGGCTCATCTGCGGGGTGCGCCCCTGCAGCACGTCGGCGATGGCGGCGGTGTAGTCGTCAATATTGAGGCTCTCTTTCAAGCCCATTCCAATCAGTTGGTGGCCAATATTGTGGCCCAGTGCGTAGCTTAATTTGTCCATATAGAGGGGTTTAAGGTGTAAGGTTTAGGGTTTAAGGTTTAAGCATCCGTTGGCGGAGGTATAGCACGGCGTCGATGTTGCGAGGCACCTGGAGGTCGAAGGTGCCGCTCTCGATGCCGATGACGTTCCTCTGGCGCACGGCACGGAGGGTGTTGTAGGGTTTCATGGAGCAGAAAGCCGCCGAGTCCTCGCGGCGCACGATGATGTAGTCGGGGTCCTCCTTCATCAGTGCCTCGAGGCTGTAGCTCCAGCCGCTGACCTCTTCGGCGATATTGCGGCCGCCGGCCATGCGGATGATGTCGTTGATGAAGGTGTTGCCGCCGGCGGTGAAGTTGCCGGCGGGGCCGTAGCCGACGACATAGTACACTTTTGGTGTGATTGCGTTATTGCGTGATTGCGTTAATGTGTCAGTGTCTAACGCAATCACGCAATCACGCAATAACGCATTCAGTGAGTCGGCCTCACGCTCGCGGCCCACGAGGCGGCCGATGGCCAGGATGTTTTCGTAGAGGGCGTCGAAGCGGGGCTTCTCGATGACACATACCATGGGAGTGCCCATCTGGTCCATCTGGTCGGTGGCCTTCTTGCCCACCATAGAGCCGCTGATGACGAGGTCGGGCTGGCAGGCGAGGATGCTCTCGATGTTGAGGTTGCTGATGCCGCCGATGGAGGGTATTTGGTTGGCCTCGGCAGGGTAGGTGCAGAAGTCGGTGCGTCCCACCAGCAGGTCGCCGGCGCCGAGGGCAAACATGATTTCCGTAACGGCAGGGGAGAGGGAGACCACGCGGGTAGGGGAGGCGGGCACCGCCACACGGCGGCCGTAGTCGTCGGTTACCGTGTCCATAGTCTGTGTGTCCGGCTGCCTCCCGCTGCAGGATGCCAGCAATAGCGGAAGCGACAACAGAAACAACAATGACAACTTTTTCATTTGTCTCAACTACTTAACTACTTTTCACTTAACTACAAAATCACGCATCCTCCATGCCGCCGCAGATGGGCAGGACGACGGAGGTGATGTAGGGGCACATGTCGGATGCGAGGAAGGTGCAAGCCTGGGCCACCTCGTCGGCGGTGCCGGGGCGGCGCATGGGGATGCGGCTGCACCAGGTGTCCATCAGTTCCTTGGGCACCTCGGCGGTCATCTCGGTCTCGACGAAGCCGGGGGCGACGACGTTGACGCGTATGTTGCGCGCGGCGAACTCCTTGGCGCAGCTTTTGGAGAAGCCGATGATGGCGGCCTTGGAGGCGGCATAGTTGGCCTGGTTGTAGTTGCCGGCAATGCCGACCACGGAGCCGATGTTGACGATGGAGCCGTAGCCTTGTTTCCACATGGCGGGCTGGATGGCCTTGGTCATGCAGAATACGGAGCCGAGGTTGACATCCAGCACGCGGCGGAACTGCTCCTCGGTGAGGCGTTTGACGGCGGCATCGTCGGTGATGCCGGCGTTGTTGACGAGGATGTCGACACGGCCAAAGTCGGCGAGCACCTCTTTGGCAAATGCCTGGGCAGAGGCGTAGTCGGCCACGTTGTAGGCATAGCCTTTGGCTTTGAGGTCGGAGTTCGGAATATGGAGTTCTGAGTAGATGTCGTTCAGTTCCTTTTCCACAGCGAGCATGGCCTCGTTGCGCTGGCGCCCGCAGAAGGCCACGTTGCAGCCCTCGCGCGCGAATCGTATAGCAATAGCGCGACCGATGCCACGGGTGGCACCGGTCACGATTGCAGTCTTATTTTCTAACAGCATATCTGTTTTTTAGAGAAGCGTTGCAAGTTTGGCGGCGAGGTCGCCCACGCGGGTGCTGTAGCCCTTCTCGTTGTCGTACCAAGAGACAACCTTGACGAAGTTGCCGTCCATGACCTGGGTGAGCAGGGCGTCGAAGATGCTGCTGTGGGTGTTGTCGATGATGTCGATGCTGACGATGGGTTCGTCGCAGTACTGCAGGACACCCTTCATGGAGCCTTCGGCGGCTTCCTTGATGGCGGCGTTGATTTCCTCCTTGGTAACAGCGCGGCCGAGCTCGGCGGTGAGGTCGACGACAGAGCCGTCGGGGGTGGGGACGCGCATGGCGAAGCCGTCCAGCTTGCCCATCAGCTCGGGGATGACCAGGCCGACAGCCTTGGCAGCGCCGGAGGAGGTGGGGATGATGGAGACGGCAGCGGCACGGGCGCGACGGAGGTCGCTGTGGGGCTGGTCGAGGATCTTCTGGTCGTTGGTGTAGCTGTGGACGGTGTTCATGAGGCCGCGCTTGAGGCCGAACTTGTCATTCAGCACCTTGGCCACGGGGGCGAGGCAGTTGGTGGTGCAGCTGGCGTTGGAGACGAGGACGGTGTCCTTGGTCAGCACGTTGTCGTTGACACCCATGACGACGGTGGCGTCCACGTCGTCGGCCTTGCCGGCGGGCACGGTGAGGATGACCTTCTTGGCGCCGGCGTTGATGTGCTTCATCAGCTGCTCGCGCTTCTTGAAGAGGCCGGTCGACTCGACGACGATGTCGATACCCAGTTCACCCCAGGGGAGGTTCTGCGGGTCGCGCTCGGCGTAGATTTTGACCTTCTTGCCGTTGACCACGATGCAGTCGCCCTCGGCGTGCACTTCGCCCTCGAAGTTGTCGTGGACAGAGTCGTATTTGAACAGGTAGGCCAGGGTGTTGGCGTCGGTGAGGTCGTTGACAGCCACGATTTCCAGTTCGGGGTGGTCAAGCATTGCACGGAAGCTCATTCTTCCAATTCGGCCGAAACCGTTAATAGCTACTTTTGCCATAATATTTTGTTTTTTAATGTTTTGAATGTTTTTGTTGGGTTAAATATGAAATACAAAGGTACGAACTTTTTCTTTACGGGCAAATTATTTTTTGCCATGAGGGCGGAAATGTGTACTTTTGCAAAGCAAATATTGGTATGATAAATGGCTAACAGCAACGAAATCAGTGCAAACGTGGAGCGCGACTGGAACCGCTGGCGCAAGGAATTCCTTGCCTATCTGAAGCTGGAGCGTGGCCTGGCGGGCAACAGTGTGGCGTCGTATTTGCAGGATTTCGACCACCTGGCGCGCTACATGAAGGAGCGGAACACCGCGCCGGAAGAGGCGACGACAGACGAACTGCGCGAGCTGCTCAAGGAGCTGAACGAGATGGGCATAGCTGCCACGTCGCAGCGCCGGATGATAGCCGGCTGGCGGATGTTCTACAAGATGCTGGTGGTGGAGGATGTGCTGAAGGCCAATCCGGCCGAGTTGCTGGACCTTCCGGTGCGGCCGCAGCACCTGCCAGATGTGCTTAGCGACGAGGATATTACGAAGATTCAATCAACTTTTGATTTAAGCCTTCCGGACCAGTATCGCAACAATGTGATAGTGGAGGTGCTGTACGGCTGCGGACTGCGGGTGTCGGAGCTTGTAAACCTCAAGATGTCAAATATATATGAAGACGAGCAGATGCTGCAGGTATTCGGCAAGGGCGACAAGGAACGCTGGGTGCCCATCAACCCGCGGGCGCTGGAGCTGCTGATGACCTATGTGCACCGCGTGCGGGTGCACCTGCCAGTGAAGCCGGGCGAGGAGAAGTATGTGTTCCTTAACCGAAGGGGTGCGCACCTCTCCAGGGTGTTTGTCTTTATGTTTCTGAAACAGGCAGTTGAGGATGCTGGGTTAAAGAAGAAGATTAGCCCCCATTCGCTGCGCCACAGCTTTGCGACAGAGCTGGTGGAGAACGGGGCCGACCTGCGGGCGGTGCAGGAGATGCTGGGGCATGCCTCGCTGTCGACCACGGAGATTTACACCCACCTCAGCCGCGAGACCCTCCGCAACACCATCAGCGCCTACCACCCCCATTACGCCAAACGGTAGCCGGAGCGGCTCCTGAAAAGTCTGATTTTTTTTGAAAAAAAGTGGCTCGGACGTCCGAAAATGCACGTCCGCAAGTGCCTGATTTGCAGTGTTTGGTAAGCTATAGGTTTTGCCCCTCTTCGTACTAACTAAGGGAGTGGTTGGGGAGGTCTGGGGGGAGGGGACGGAGGTGGGTGGCCGATGCAAAAAAAAGAATGCACCGCATGCTGTTGATATTTTTTTTATATGGAAATGCGCGCATGTCAATAAATATTCGTATCTTTGCAGTCTGAAAATTAAGGAAATTTAATATAAACAATTAATAATAAACCATTTAATCTTTTATGACAAAGTACGTTTACACGTTCGGTGGCAAGACTGCCGAGGGAAAAGCTGACATGAAAAACCTTTTGGGCGGCAAGGGCGCCAACCTGGCCGAGATGTGCCACCTGGGGCTGCCGGTGCCTGCGGGCATGACCATCACCACCGAGTGCTGCACCGCCTACTACGATAACAACTGTGCGCTGCCCGCCAGCCTGATGGACGAGGTGTGGAAAGCCATGGAGAATGTGGAGAAGATTATGGGCATGAAGTACGACGATGCCGAGAACCCCCTGCTCGTCTCCTGCCGTTCGGGCGCCCGCTCGTCGATGCCCGGCATGATGGACACGGTGCTTAACATCGGCCTCTCGAGCAAGACTATCCCCGGCATGCTGAAGAAGACGAACAACCCGCGCTTTGTCTATGACTCCTACCGCCGCCTGATTATGATGTACGCCGATGTGGTGATGGAGAAGAGCGAGGGCATCGAGCCTGCCGACGGCAAGGGCATCCGCAAGCAGCTGGACGACATGCTGGACCACTACAAGGAGCAGAAAGGCTACAAGAGCGACACCGACCTCACCGCGGAAGACCTCCAGCAGCTGGCCGAGGCGTTCAAGGTGCGCGTGAAGGAGGTGCTCGGCACCGACTTCCCCGACGACGCCCGCGCCCAGATGGAAGGCGGCATCAAGGCCGTCTTCAAGAGCTGGAACGGCAAGAAGGCCGTTGCCTACCGCCGCATCGAAGGCATCCCCGACGACTGGGGCACCGCCGTCAACGTACAGGCCATGGTGTTCGGCAACATGGGCGAGAGCAGCGCCACCGGCGTGGCCTTCACCCGCAACCCCGCCACCGGCGACAACCAGTTCTACGGCGAGTGGCTCATCAACGCCCAGGGCGAGGACGTGGTGGCCGGTATCCGCACCCCCAACCCCCTCAACGACGACACCAAGAACGAGCAGAACCAGCACCTGCACTCCATGCAGGAGCTGATGCCCGAGACCTATAAGGAGCTGTGCGACATCCGCGCCCGCCTCGAGGACAACTTCCGCGACATGCTCGACATCGAGTTCACCATCCAGGAAGGCAAGCTGTACATGCTGCAGTGCCGCGTCGGCAAGCGCACCGGCGTCGCCGCCCTCACCATGGCCATGGACATGCTGAAGGAGAATCTCATCGACGAGAGCGAGGTGGTGATGCGCATATCGCCCGCCCAGCTCGACGAGCTGCTGCACCCCATCCTCGACGCTGCCGACGAGAAGAAACACGCCGTCATCGCCAAGGGTCTGCCCGCCGGCCCCGGCGGCGCCGTGGGTGTCATCGCCCTCACCAGCGAGAAGGCCAAGGAATACAACGCCCAGGGCATCAAGAATATCTTGGTCCGCGAAGAGACCAACCCCGAGGACGTCGAGGGCATGCGCGCCGCCGACGGCATCCTGACCGCCCGTGGCGGCATGACCAGCCACGCCGCCCTCGTGGCCCGCGGCTGGGGCAAGTGCTGCATCGTGGGTTGCGACGCCCTGAAAATCAGCATGGAGCAACACTCTGTCAAAGTGGATGAATACGGCAAGAAAACCGTAACCACCACCGAGACCGGCACCGTCACCATCGACGGACGCGTCTACCATGAAGGCGATTTGCTGAGCCTCAACGGCACCAAGGGATACGTATACAACGAAGAGGTGAAGATGATCGACGCCACCGAGAATCCCCTCTTCCAGGAATTCATGAAGATTGTGGACAAACACCGCAAGATGGGCGTCCGCACCAATGCCGACACGCCCGCCGACGCCCAGAAGGCCATCGACTTCGGTGCCGAAGGCATCGGCCTGTTCCGCATCGAGCACATGTTCTACGGCGAGAATAGCGAGGTGCCGCTGGAGAAGCTGCGCAACATGATTCTGGCCGACAGCCTCGAGGCCCGCGTCGAGGCGCTGAACGAGCTGGAGCCCTACATCAAGGAGAGCGCCAAGGGCACGCTGAAGGTGATGGACGGCAAGCCGCTCACCTTCCGCCTGATGGATCCCCCGCTGCACGAGTTTGTCCCCCAGACCGAGGACAAGCAGCGCGAGGTGGCCAAGGCCCGCGGTCTCGAGTTCGAGAAGCTGCGCGCCCGCATCGAGAGCATGCACGAGGTGAACCCCATGATGGGCCTGCGCGGTGTGCGTCTGGGCATCATCTACCCCGAAATCACCGAGACCCAGTTCCGCGCCCTCTTCAGCGCCGCCGCCGAGCTCAAGAAGGAAGGCAACAACCCCATGCTCGAGATCATGATTCCGCTGACTGTCAACGCCGCCGAGCTGCGCCACCAGAAGGCCATCGCCGACCGCGTGAAGAAAGAGGTCGAGGCGAAGTACGGTCTCACCTTCGAGTACAAGTTCGGCACCATGATTGAGATTCCGCGTGCCGCCCTGGTGGCCGACCAGGTGGCCGATGTGGCCGAGTTCTTCAGCTTCGGCACCAACGACCTCACCCAGATGACCTTCGGCTTCAGCCGCGACGACGTGAACGCCATCGTCAGCAAGTATGTAGACGAGAAGATTATCCCCGCCGACCCGTTCAACTCGTTCGACCGCGAATGCGTGGGCGAGCTGGTGCAGATGGGAGTGCAGCGTGGCCGCGCCACCCGCAAGGAGCTCAAATGCGGCGTCTGCGGCGAGCACGGCGGCGACCCGACGGCTGCCGAGTTCTTCTACAAGACCGGCCTCAACTATGTCAGCTGCAGCCCGTTCCGCGTGCCGGTGGCACGTCTGGCTGCCGCCCAGGCCGCCATCAAGGAAGCCCGCGAGAAAAAATAAGCGGACACCACTTCGGGCAGGGGAGGGGACTTCCCTGTCCGAACCACTTATAAGATTAAAACATACAACATCATGAACGAAAATATCAAACAAGCCCTCGAGCAACTCGGCATCACCGGTGCCAAAGACATCCACTACAACCCCTCGTTTGAGGAACTCTTCAAATTCGAGATGGACCCCTCATTGACGGGCTACGACAAGGGTCAGCTGACCGAGCTGGGCGCTGTCAACGTGATGACCGGCATCTACACCGGCCGCTCGCCCAAAGACAAATACATCGTCATGGACGACCAGTCGAAGAACACCGTCTGGTGGACCTCGCCGGAATACCCCAACGACAACCACCCCATGAGCGAGGAGGTCTGGGCTCAGATGAAGCAGCTGGCCGTCAAGGAACTCTGCAACAAGGAGCTCTTCGTGGTCGACGCTTTCTGCGGCGCCAACAAGGACACCCGCATCGCCGTGCGCTTTATCGTCGAAGTGGCTTGGCAGGCCCATTTCGTAACCAATATGTTCATCCGCCCCTCGGCCGAGGAGTTGAAGGACTTCACCCCCGACTTCATCATCTACAACGCCTCGAAGGCCAAAGTGGACAACTACAAGGAGCTGGGCCTCAACAGCGAGACCTGCGTAGCCTTCAACGTTACTAGCCGCGAGCAGGTCATCCTCAACACCTGGTACGGCGGCGAGATGAAGAAGGGCATGTTCAGCATGATGAACTACTACCTGCCCCTGAAGGGTATCGCTTCCATGCACTGCTCGGCCAACACCGACATGCAGGGCAAGCATACCGCCATCTTCTTCGGCCTCAGCGGCACCGGCAAGACCACCCTCAGCACCGACCCCAAGCGTCTCCTTATCGGCGACGACGAGCATGGCTGGGACGATGAAGGCGTGTTCAACTTCGAGGGCGGCTGCTACGCCAAGGTCATCAACCTGGACAAGGAGAGCGAACCCGACATCTACAACGCCATCCGCCGCGACGCCCTGCTGGAGAATGTTACCGTGGCTGCCGACGGCAAAATCGACTTCGCCGACAAGAGCGTAACCGAGAATACCCGCGTGAGCTATCCGATTGAGCATATTGAAAAAATTGTGCAGCCCGTGCACGGCAAGAGTGCAGGCCCCGCCGCCGAGAATGTCATCTTCCTCTCGGCCGATGCCTTCGGCGTGCTGCCCCCGGTCTCTATCCTCACTCCCGAGCAGTGCAAGTATTACTTCCTCAGCGGTTTCACCGCCAAGCTGGCCGGCACCGAGCGCGGCATCACCGAGCCCACGCCCACTTTCAGCGCCTGCTTTGGACAGGCTTTCCTCGAGCTGCACCCCACCAAGTATGCCGAGGAGCTGGTGAAGCGCATGGAGCAGAGCGGTGCCAAAGCCTACCTGGTCAACACGGGCTGGAACGGCACCGGCAAGCGTATATCTATTAAAGATACGCGCGGGATAATCGACGCCATCCTCGACGGTTCCATCCTCAAGGCCGAGACCAAGAAGATTCCCTACTTCGACTTCGAGGTTCCCACCTCGTTGCCTGGCGTAGACCCCAAGATTCTCGACCCGCGCGACACCTATTCCGATGCCGCCCAGTGGGATGAGAAGGCCCGCGACCTGGCCGATCGCTTCGTGAAGAATTTTGTCAAGTTCACCCACAACGATGCAGGACAGGCCCTGGTGGCCGCCGGTCCCAAACTGTAATAGAATAGAAACGTTTAATACCCAAGGTGATGAAAAACAACCTTAAAGCAACCCTTGCATTCGCCCTGACATTGCTAGTGGCCATGCCGGCATGGGCTTATGATTTCTCTGTAAGGATGAATTATGGCGACATGCTGTATTTCGACATTGTCAACGCCGCCCAACGGCAGGTGAAAGTGGTGCCGCCCGTGGCTACCGGAAGCGACCATTATGCTTCGTATGTCCGCCCCGCTGGCGTGCTCTCCATCCCCTCGGTGGTGGAGTACAATGGAATCAGCTATGAAGTGGTGGCTATCGGCGAGCGCGCTTTCTCCGGCTGCTTGGATATCCGCACCATTACCATCCCCGCCACCGTGCACACCATTGAGCCCTACGCTTTCTATGGTTGCACCGGCATCAAGGGCAGCATTGTGATTGGCGAGAATGTGCGTTCAATAGGCAATTCGGCTTTCTATGGTTGCACCGGTGTCAACGAGGTTCTTTTCCGTGCCGAGAACTGCACCACCATGGGTGGCTCGATGAGCATGACTGCCTTCGGCAATTGCCGCAACCTGAAGTCGGTAAAGATATTCGAGGGTGTCAAGGTTCTCCCCGACTATGCTTTCTGCGGGATGGATGCGTTGTCTGATTCTGTCCAGCTGCCCTCTTCGCTGGAGCGTATCGGTGCCTACGCCTTCGCCTATTGCAGCTCGATGCCTGGCCGCATGGTAATTCCCGATAACGTTACCACTATTGGCGAATGTGCATTCCACCAGTGCCACAAGATTTCGTCGGTTACCATCGGCGCCTCTGTGCGCCAGATAGGTGGACGTGCTTTCTACCACTGCATAGGGCTTAAGCAGGTGATTATCAATGCCACCACCCCTCCGCAGGTGGCTGCCACCTCGTTCTCCGAGGTGAAGAAGGGGATTCCCTTCAAGGTGCCCTGTGTCAGCAAGCAGATGTATACCGACAATGCCGAATGGCAGAACTATGCTCCTTTCAGTACGCATGGCAGTTGTTCCATCACCATCAATGCCTCGGTGCTCGACCCCGTGACGGGCAGCGTGGTGGGTGGCGGCAGCTACAACTATGGTGAAAATGTGAAGCTTATGGCGCTCTGTGCCGAGGGTTATGCTTTCGAGGGCTGGTCCGACGGCAACCGCGACAACCCCCGTACCCTGCAGGCCAAGGACAACCTCACCATACGAGCCAATATGCGCCGTGTCATGACCATCGTACAGAAGGATACGGTGTACGTTGTCGATACCGTTTATCGCCAGGGTACCCGCGTAATCCGCGATACTGTCGACTTCTTCGACGCTGTGCGCTCGGTTACAAGTATTCCCGAAATCACTGTCGACTCGCCCAAGAAACGCATCAAGTGGAACTTCTCCCGTCGCGAGAAGGTTACCTCCGTGGCCCTCTACGACCAGCTGGGCGAGTGCCTCTACACTGGCAACGGCCGTCGTGGCGACATCGACATGAGCCGCTACCGCACCGGCACCTATTACGTTCGCATCCAGACCAACAACCGTGTGCTCCGTGCCAGGTGCTTTTACAATGCCAATAGCAACGAGACTATCATCATAAGAAAATAACACTAGAACAATGATAACCAATAATTTTACCCCTCGCCACAACGGCGTCTCGCGTGAGGCCGATGTGCAGAAGATGCTCCAGACCATCGGCGTCGGCTCGATGGACGAGCTCATCGACAAGACTGTCCCCGCCGCCATCCGCTCCGGCAAACCGCTTCCGCTGGAGGCCGGTATCAATGAGTATGAATTCCTGAACCATTGCCGCTCGCTGGCCAAGAAGAACAAGCTCTATAAGACCTATATCGGCATGGGCTACTTCGGCACCATCACGCCGGCCGTCATCATGCGCAATGTCTTCGAGAACCCGGGCTGGTACACCAGCTACACTCCCTACCAGACCGAGATTTCGCAGGGCCGTCTCGAGGCTCTGATGAATTACCAGACCATGGTGGCCGACATGACCGGCCTGCCCCTCTCCAACGCCAGTCTCCTCGACGAGGCCAGCGCCGCCGGCGAGGCCATGATTATGTTCTTCAACAGCCGCTCGCGCCAGGCCGTCAAGGATGGCGTGTGCAAGGTGTTTGTGGACGAGGGTGTACTGCCGCAGACCTTGGCGCTGATGCAGACCAATGCCGCTCCGCGCGGTATCGAGATTGTTACCGGCAAGGCGGCGCAGACCGAGCTCGACGCCACCTACTTCGCCACCTTCGTGCAGTATCCCAACCAGTTCGGCGAGATGCAGGACTGGACAGCCTATATCGCCCAATGCCACGAGAAGGGTATCTTCGTCGGTATGGCCACCGACCTCATGGCGCTGGCCCTGATGAAGAGCCCGGGCGAGATGGGTGCCGACTGCGCTTTCGGTTCCGCCCAGCGTTTCGGTATCCCGATGGGCTTCGGCGGTCCCGCCGCCGGCTTCTTCGCCTTCACCGACGCATTCAAGCGCGCCTTCCCCGGCCGCATCATCGGCTGGAGTGTCGACGCCAAGGGCAACCCCGCCCTCCGTATGGCCCTCGGCATGCGTGAGCAGCACATCAAGCGCGACAAGGCCACCTCCAACATCTGCACCTCTTCGGCGCTGGTGGCCAACATGAGCGGTTTCTACGCTGTGTGGCACGGTCCCGAAGGCATCTGCCGCATTGCCGCCAACATCCATGGCATGGCCACCAAGCTGGCTGCCGAGCTGGAGCAGTATGGCTACAAGCAGCACAACCGCGTTTTCTTCGACACGCTTGCCCTGCAGTGCCCCGTGCCGACCGACAAGGTGCGCCAGGTGGCCGAGCAGAAGCAGATTAATTTCCGCTACATCTGCCCCGAGTGCATCGGCATATCGCTTGACGAGACCACGTCGCGCGCCGACCTCGAGGCCATTGTCGCTGTGCTGGCCGAGGCCGCCGGCAAGCCGGTGCAGCCCCTGCAGTGCAGCGGCAACTGCTGTCAGAACGCCCTCGAGGCCATCCCCGCCGACCTCAAGCGCGGCACGCAGTACCTCACCAAGAAGGTGTTCAACCAGTACCACGACGAGACCTCGATGATGCGCTACATCAAGCGCCTCGAGGAGAAGGACCTCTCGCTCAACCGCGCCATGATTCCGCTGGGCTCCTGCACCATGAAGCTCAACGCCGCCGCCGAGATGATGCCCCTCAGCTGGAGCCAGTTCGCCGGCATGCACCCCTTCGTGCCTGCCGACCAGGCCGAGGGTTACACCGAGATGATTCACGACATGGAGCGGCGCCTCTCTGTCATCACCGGTTTCGCCGGTTGCTCGCTGCAGCCCAACTCGGGTGCCTCGGGTGAGTACAGCGGCCTGACCGTGATCCGCAACTACCACATTGCCAACGGCCAGCCCCAGCGCAACGTCTGTCTCATTCCTGCCTCTGCCCACGGCACCAACCCCGCCTCGGCCGCCAAGGCTGGCATGGTGGTGGTGGTGGTCAAGTGCGACGAGCGCGGCGATGTCGACATTGCCGACCTGCGCGAGAAGGCCGAGCAGTACAAGGATACGCTCTCTTGCCTGATGATTACCTATCCGTCGACCCACGGCGCCTTCGAGGAGGGTGTGCTCGACATTATCAATATTATCCACCAGGCCGGCGGCCTCGTCTACATGGACGGCGCCAACATGAACGCCCAGGTGGGCCTCACCAGCCCCGGCCAGATGGGTGCCGACGTGTGCCACCTGAACCTGCACAAGACCTTCGCCATGCCTCACGGCGGCGGCGGCCCCGGCGTGGGTCCCATCTGCGTCAGCGAGAAGCTGGTCGACTTCCTGCCTTCGCACCCTGTTGTCCCCGTGGGCGGCAGCAAGGGTAACACTATGGCCGCAGCCCCCTACGGCAGCGCCTACCTCCTGCCCATCACCTACGGCTACCTGCTGATGCTCGGCGGCGACGGCCTCACCGAAGCCACCAAGCACGCCATCCTCAACGCCAACTACCTCCGCGCCCGCCTGGAGAAGCACTACAAGATTCTCTACACGGGCAAGAACGGCATGTGCGGCCACGAGATGATTGTCGACTTCAGCCAGTTCAGCCTCAAGGTGAGCGTGGGCGATGTGGCCAAGCGCCTGATGGACTACGGCTTCCACGCCCCCACCGTGGCTTTCCCGGTGCACAACACCCTCATGGTGGAGCCCACCGAGAGCGAGCCCCTTGCCGAACTCGACCGCTTCTGCGACGCCATGATTGCCATTCGCGCCGAGATTGAGGACATCATGACCGGCCGCAGCGACGAGAAGTGCAACCCCATCTGCAACGCCCCGCATACGATGCAGGTGGTCTGCGCCGACGAGTGGACGCTGCCCTACAGCCGCCAGAAGGCCGCCTTCCCGCTGCCCCACGTGGAGAAGTACTGGCCCTCCATCAGCAAGATCGACGACGCCTACGGCGACCGCAACCTGCAGGCCGTTTGGGCTGAATAAGCATCTTTTGGATAACTCTTTCGGGTCCAATGTCTTACGGCGTTGGACCCTCCTTTTTCTTGTCCCTTTCCGGGCTTAATGTACCATAAGCTTCCATATCCTTCCAGTGCCTTTGTATTCCCCTACCGTTCCCCTACCATTCCCCTACCGTTCCCTTAGAGGGTGCTTGGGGTGTTTTGGGAAATAATTAGCGGAATGGGTGGGTTTTTTTAGCGGGCGATGCGGACGTGGCGCAGGTCGGGGCAGTTCATGGCGTTGGTGCGGAGGCCGGTTACGTTTTTGTGTGTGAAGTGGAGTATTTGGTCGTAGTAGAGGACGATGACTGGGGCGTGCTGCATGACGAGGCTGTCCATGGTGCGGTAGAGTGCGATGCGTTCCTGTGGGTCGGTGGCGTTGCGGGCGCGGAGGTAGAGTTGGTCGAATTGGGGATTGGAGAATCGGGTGTAGTTGGGGCCTGCGGGTGCCCGGTTGGGGGAGTAGAAGAGTGAGAGGTAGTTTTCGGCGTCGGGGTAGTCGGCGACCCATGAGCCTCGGAACCAGGCGTTTTTGCCTTCGCCGATCTGGCTGCGCAGTGCGGCTGGCGGGTTGACGTCGACCTGGACTTGGATGCCGAGGAGGCCGAGTTGCTGTTGGATGTATTTGCAGAGGTCGAGGTAGTTGGCGGTGGTGCTGAGTTTGAGTGTGGGGAGTCCTTGTCCGTGGGGATAGCCGGCTTCGGCCAGGAGCTGGGCGGCGCGCTGTGGGTTGTATTCGTATCCGTAGGGGGCGGCGGTGTCGAAACCAGGGAGTCCGAGGGGGACGAAGCCGCCGACACCGGGGTGCCCTATGTTGTTGCGGAGGTAGCGCATCATTTTGCGGCGGTCGAATCCGCAGTTGATGGCCTGGCGTATTTTCAGTGAGGAGTGGGGGGGGAGGGGGGAGGGGTTTCCGTTTTCCTCGCTCATGTTGAATCCGAGGTATTCGGTGTTGAGGTAGGGTGTGGAGTGCATGTGGATGCGTGAGGCGTATTTTTCCTTGAGTTGTCCGTCGAGGGTGAGCAGTTCGTCTTTGTAGCTGGCGTCGAGGGAGTTCATGAAGTCGAGGTTGCCTTTGATGAATTCGAGGAATGCGGTGTGGCGGTCGGCGATGAAGGTGATGGCGACGGCGTGGAGGTGGGGCAGTCCGTGTTCGAAGTAGTGGTCGTTTCGTCGTAGGACGAGTTTGACGCCTTCTTTCCAGTATTGGAAGCGGAAGGGGCCGGTGCCGCAGGGGTTGCGCCGGAAGTTTTTGCCGTGTCGCTGTATTTCTTCGCGGGGTACGACGGAGCAGTAGACCATGCCGAGTTGAGCGAGGAAGGGTGCGAAGGGTTGTTTGAGGTGTATTTCGAAGGTGGTGTCGTTGGGTGCGTTGAATGATTGTACGTCGTGGAATATCCATGCGCCGGGGGAGATGACGTCGGGGTCGGTGATGCGGCGGAAGCTGTAGACGAAGTCGTCGGCGACGACGCGTCGTCCGTTGTGGAAGTGTACGTCGTCGCGGAGGGTGAAGGTGTAGTGGAGTCCGTCGCGGCTGATGGTCCAGTGTTTGGCGATGGAGGGTTGTACCTGGAGTGCGGTGTCGAGTTCGATGAGTCCGTTGTAGAGTTGCCGGCAGGCCCAGATGATGCTTTGGTCTTTGGCGAAGGCGGGGTCGAGGGTGGCGATGCCGGCGCTTTCGTTGTAGCGGAATATCATTTTGTCCGGGTGGTGGCGGTTGCTGCATGAGGCTGCCAGGAGGAGGGTGAGTATGATGGGGGCGAGGTGTTTCATTGGGGTGTTTGGGTTTGCATTTCGTAGTCGAGGAGTCCTTGGTCGATGAGTTTGGTTTCGCGGTGGAAGAAGGCTGTGGTTTTGAGTTTGAAGCACTGGGGGGTGGGGTCGTTGTGGATGCGGAGGCAGATGCCTTCGCGGGGTACTTTGTTGGAGCAGAGGGGTTCGTCGAGCTCCATGCCGAAGTGTGCGGTGTCGTTGCGGAGTGCCTCGAGGAGGTTTTCGTGCCAGAAGCGGTCGGTGTCGAGGGTGGGGTAGAGGTCCCGGAGGGTGCCGTGGTAGAGTATGTGTATGGGTTGGATGTGGGGTTGCAGTTCGGGGTGTTGTTGGAGGAGGCGGAGTGTCCATTGGTGGACTTGCTGTAAGGTCCATTCGGTTTTGGTTCCGTCGGGTGCGGTGTGTGTGATGCGGTAGGGCATGAGGAAGTTGTGGCCGGGCTGGCATCCGTAGTCGTAGTGTTTCATGACCATGCGGTCGAGCCCGGTGAGGTATCCGCATATTTCACCGTAGAGGGTGATGCCCTGGGGGATGTGTGGTTGGAGGAGCTGTCCGTATTGGCTCCAGATGTCGATGGGGTAGAATCCGTCGGATACGTTGGGGTTGATGTATCGGTTTTTGATGACTCCGCGGCTGCTCCAGATGGGGCCGTAGTCGAGCCTGTAGGCTTGGTGGATTTGTTGTTGGAGTTGTTGTATGTGTTGTTGTTGCTGTTTTTGCTGCCAGGGGCAGGGTAGGCGTTGCTTCTGCAGGGCTTTTATTTTCCTGGCGGTCTGCCGGTTGGCGAGTTGGCTGGCGATGCTGAGGGGTGTGGGCACTTTGGTGAGGAGGTTGGCGATACATACGGATGTGCCGTGCATTTTGAGGCTGATGGTTACGACGGTGTCGGGCTGGAATCGCCAGGTGTTGCCGTTGAGGGTGTCGGTTTCGTAGTGGTGGAGGAATTGTCCGGGGATGAGTCTGTCAAAGCGCAGCAGCCGGCGGTTGAGTTTGTCGGCGAGGCTTTTGCGTTTGCGTTGTGCGGTGCGGGGTATGTAGGCTTGGACGAAGAGTCGTCCGTCGACGGTGTCGAACCGGTAGGGGTGTTCGATGCCGTTTTCATCGGTGGTGAGGTAGTCTTCGAGGTTGAGGTGTTGGAGGTTGGGGTTCCATCGTGCCAGTTGGTCGGGTTTGAAGATGCATCCGTAGCTTGGGCATCCGCGCAGGTGTATGAGTTTGACGCGTCCGTGTTTGTTGAAGAAGCCCACTTGGCGGCGTGCTTCTTCTTCGCATCCTTTGCGGAGGAGTGCTTCTACCTGGGCGTGGTTGGCGTTGAGGCGGTGGTGCGATAGGTCGAATTGGTTGTTGGCAGAGAGGAAGTGGCGGTTGATTTGGGTTTCGTTGGGGCAGTATATGACGGCTTCGCCCTGTGTGTAGAGGTCTTTGGGGATGACGATGCTGTTGCCGTCGAGGTAGGTCTGCACGAGTCGGTCGGCGCCTTGTATGGGGTGCATGGTGCCGATGCGCACTATTTTTGCGCAGTATTCTTTTTTCATATCTGCGCTGCAGGAGAGGGGTGTGTTTTCGTGTTTCATTGTGCAGTTCTCCTGATGCTAGTCGAAGAAGTGCCAAGTGAGGCTCCAGGTGAGGGCGAAGCTCTGGCCGGGGTGGTGGGGCAGCAGCAGGTAGGCGGGCTGCCGCTCCCAGAGGGCGTTGAGGTGTCCGGCTTTGACGCTGATGGTGGCGCGTTTGACCTGCAGGTTGACGAATATGTCTCCCCATAGGTATCCGCCGACGGTTTGTTCGCTTTGTTTCAGGAAGAGGCCGGTGGCGGGGTGGTAGGTCTCGGCGTGGAAGCGGGTATGGAACCGCAGGTCGATGCCCACCTGCATGCGCAGTGCTCGGCGGAAGAGGTGCAGGTCGGCGTATAGCGAGTTTTTGGTGGCCCAGAGGGGCACTTCCAGTTGTTCGGTATCGGAACTGTATTGAATCAGCTGCTGCATGTCGAGGTGCATGAATCCGAAGTGCATCCCGGTCGTCAGCGAGGCTTGCAGGAGCCAGAAGGGTTGGGTGCCTTGGTGGACGGCCAGGGCGGTGTCGTACCAGAAGTGGTGGTTCAGGTGTGTGGCGCGGAGGGTGAGGTCGGCGTTGGGCAACCATCCGCCGGCATTTTCGCGCTGGTATTGCACTTCGTATTTCCAAAGGTCCTGTGGAGCGAGGGGAGATGTGGCTGTCTGGAGCATACGTAGCTCGGGATGGCTGCGCTGTTTGGTCACACTGATGTTCAGGTGGTTGAAGGAATTGGTGTCTCTGTCGAGCAGTAATCTGGCGGTGGCGTGGGCGTGGTAGTCGGATTGGTCAATGGTGGGGAGGAGGGTGCGCAGCGTATTGTCTATTTCAGCTTCGGCTATGATGTTGTAATTCAGTGTGGATAATTCAATCTTGGCGAAGGGATTGAAGGGCGAGAGTGCCCGTAGGGTGTCGCCGAGGAGGAGGCTGTGCAGGTAGCGGGGTGTAATGCCGAGGGTAACTTTCAGCGGGAGCAGGCGCTTGTAGTCGGGATAGGCGTCGTTGGTCCAGAAGAGGCGTGCCTCGGTGAGGCTCCAAAGTGTGGAGTCGCTGCTCGATGGCATGTAGGAGGCTCGCTTGTGGCGGCCGTAGTTGGCGCTTATTCCTAGCACACCGGGGTTGACTAGGCGGGGTTGCAGGGGCCTCAGGGTGTCGGTCAGTACGATGGTATCCAGCACCAGGCGCGCCGAGTCGGCGGCGGTGGTGTCGTAGCGTGCCACGAGTGAGTCGCGTGTGCGATAACCTTCTACCTGGCGCACCAGGTTGTAGGTTACCTTGGCGAAGGCGTCGTGTCGGAGGTGGGTTGAGCCGGCGTTGGAGTAGAGCATGGGCAGGCCGGCCTGGTTCGACTGGCGACCCGAGGTGAAGTAGCTGTCGTCGCGCAGACCGCCGTTCTCGTCGATTGTGAAGCGTTGGAAGATGAATCCGCCCACGGCCTGCAGGCGCGAGTCGGCGGAGAAATAGTTGGTGGTGGCGTCGAGGTAGTGGTTGCGTGCCGCCGAATGGGCAAACACCCCTTCGGGGTTAATCAGTTGGTAGTCGAAGGCGAGGTTCCAGCCAGGACGGACGTTCTGCGTATGAGCTACGCGCAGGCGGTAGTCCTTGTTGAGAGAACTGCTGTAGGAGAGCAGCGAGTAGGGAGTAAGGGTTTGGTATAGAGCCAGTTTCTCTGGGGTTTTGATATATCCCTCGTGCTCATCGGCCTGCAGGGTAGGCGCGAGACCGGTGGCGAAGAGTGGCTGCAGGTTGAAGTGCGGGTGGCCGATTACGCCGGTCGACAGGCGATAGGTACCGTCCTGTGCGTCGATTGGGTCGTGGTATTGGGCTCCGGTCGGGTTGAGGGTGGGGTTGAATAGTTCGTTGATTTTCACACCTCTAGGGTCATAGCGGAAGAAGAATACCTTCTGTTGCAGCACCGAGTCGGGTTCGTCCTTGTCAAATATGAGGCCCTTGGTCGCCGAGGTGTCGGCCGAAGGGAATGCGCTTTGGCTGGTGTCGGTGGCGGTATTGGTGCGGCTGGACCTATTGAGGGTTGCCTGGCGAGTGGGTCTGGAACCAATCTGGGGTGTAGGTCTGACTTGAGCCTGTGAGAGGAGGGGCAACAGCAACACAACCGCCACCAAAGCCAGGTGCCGGTAACGGTGTTTGTGCTGCGTTGTTGGAGGCATGTTTAGTGTTCTTGCAGGAAGCGTTCCACGTCCATGGCTGCAATGCAGCCTTTGCCGGCAGCCACGATGGCCTGGCGGTAGCTGGGGTCGCAGACGTCGCCGGCGGCGAAGACTCCCTCCACGCTGGTGGCGGCACTGGGTGCCTGCACACGGATGTAGCCTTGTTCGTCGAGTTCAACCTGCCTGTTGAGGAAGGCGGTGTTGGGTTGGTGTCCGATGGCTACGAATACGCCGGTAACATTCAGTTCGCGCTTCTCGCCGGTCTTGGTGTCTTCGAGTTCGACTCCGGTAACCCCATCGAGGTCGGTGCCCAGGATGCGGCTGATGCGGCTGTTCCAGCACATTTGGATCTTGGGATTGGTGAGCACACGGTTCTGCATGGCCTTGGAAGCGCGCAGTTCGTCGCGGCGGTGCACCAGGTAGACTTTGGAGCAGAGGGTGGAGAGGTAGTTGGCCTCTTCGCAGGCGGTGTCGCCTCCGCCCACGACGACGACCTCTTGGTTGCGGTAGAAGTATCCGTCGCAGGTGGCGCATGCCGACACACCGGCACCATAGAACTGTTTTTCGCTATCCAGTCCAATCCATTTGGCGCTGGCGCCGGTAGCGATGATGACGGTATCGGCTTCGATTCCCAGACCATGGTCATCCTTGGCGCGGAAGGGACGTGTAATGAGGTCGATTTCCTTGATGTAGCCTTTGCGGACCGTGCAGCCGAAGCGTTCGGCCTGCTTCTTGAGGTCTTCCATCATGGCGGAGCCGCTGATGCCTTCGGGATAGCCGGGGAAGTTTTCGATTTCGGTGGTGATGGTGAGTTGTCCGCCGGGCTGTTCGCCCTCGTAGAGGATGGGGTTGAGGTCGGCGCGACCGGTGTAGATGCCGGCGGTGTAGCCCGCAGGGCCGGAACCAATGATGAGGCAACGTGTCTTTTCCATAATGTATGTGTTTTATTTTTGTTTGCGTTTTTTGAGGCTGAAGTAGACGAGGTAGGCGGCACCCACGGCGATGACGACCACCTGCTGCGAGCCCCAGAGGAGCCATCCGCAGGCGGTGCCGACCTCGTAACTGATGCCATAGATGTCGAGCGCCATCTGCACGAGCACGGGGTAGACGCCGATGCCGCCTTGCGAGAAGGTCATGCCGACCGACCCGAAGAGGTAGACCACGAAGGCGGCACGCAGGCCCAGCCACGACGTCTCGCCGAAAGCATGGAAGATGATGAGGCCGCCGAGGATGTAGAGGGTGTAGATGACGGCACTGTAGATGAGGAAGAGGGTAGTGTTGCGGCGACCCATGTGGAAGATGCTCTTCACACCGTCGACCATGCCGCGTACCATATCATCGGCCTTCTTCACGATGCCGATGTGCAATAGCCGTTTCCACAGGAGTTTATAGGCCAGCCAGGCCAACACAAGCAGCAGCACACCCGCAATGGCGAGCACGGTCATGTTGGGCAGGGCGTCGAACTTGGCGGAGAGGCTGTCGTAGAGCCAGTCCTTGGCTTTGCCGAACATCACCACCGTGCCCAACAGCACTATGAGGCCGAAGGCGAGGGTGTCGATGAGGCGTTCGGTAACCACCGTGCCTAGTGATTTTTCCATTGGGATGCGCTCGCTGGTGCGGAGGGTGGCGCAACGCATCACCTCGCCGGCGCGGGGGAAGGCCAGGTTGCCCAGATAGGCCACGATGACCGACCCGAAGGTGTGGTTGAGCGAGGGGTTGAGTCCCAGCGGGCGGAAAAGGAGCCGCCAGCGGAGGGCGCGCATGAAGTGGCTCAGCAGGCAGCAGACCATGGCCAAGGCCACCCACATGTAGTTGGCATCTCGGAACGACTGCCAGATGGCGGCTTTCTGGTCGGCATCCAGTTTGAGCAGGAACCAGTAGATGAAGAAGGCTCCGATGCCGAGGAAGACAACCATTTTCAGGATGTCTTTCCACGAGAACCGTCTGGATGTTTCCGATGGGCTCACAGGCGGTTGTTGTTGGGGAATATGACGGTGGGGTGCCACTCGCGGGCCTCCTCGGGGGTCATGTGGGCGTAGGCGGCGATGATGACGAGGCTGCCGGTGGGCGCTTTGTGGGCGGCGGCGCCGTTGAGGCAGATGACGCCCGAGCCACGCTCGCCGCGGATGGCATAGGTGGCAAAGCGCTCGCCGTTGGAGATGTTGTATATTTCCACCTTCTCGTTCTCTATGATGCCCGCGGCATCGAGGAGGTCCTCGTCGATGGTAATCGAGCCTATGTAGTGGAGGTTGGACTCGGTAACGGTAACGCGGTGGATTTTCGATTTCAGTACTTCGATAAGCATGTTTGCGTTGTGTTAAAAAAGTATCCAGTAAAGCAGTGCGCACACCAGCAGGGCGTAGAGCATGATGCGGCCGGCGGGCACGGGCTTGAGGTAGTCTTTGTCGGCGATGTCGAAGCGGCGCTTGATGCTTTTGCCGCGCTGCTTGAAATGCTGTATGTGCTCGCCGGTGCCTTCGCTTTCGGTGGTGGCAAAGCGGGGCTGGTAGTTGAACTGCGGCATCTCCCGCTTGCGGAACATGTCCTTCCAGGTGAGGCCGCCTTGGCTGTGGCGCTCGCGGCGGTCGATTTCGCGTATGCGGCGCTGGAAGTATTCGAGGTCCTCGCCGCCTTCGGTCGCGTTCTGGCGGGCCTCTTCGGCGGCGCGCTCGTCGGCATACTTCTGCTTGAGGGCTTCCCAGCGCTCCTTCTCGGGGTCGTAGAAGCGGGGCTGGTAGCGGAACTGGCGCGGCTTGGGGGTGTGGAACATTGGCATGGCTATTCGCTGATTACAAGGTTCATACGTATGTCGTGGGGTTCCACCGGAATATGGTCGAGCATTTGGAAGTCGAAGGCCAGGCCGACTTTGATGGCAGTGGGGGTGGTCTTGAGGAGGCGGTCGTAGAATCCGCGGCCACGGCCCATGCGGTTGCCCTGGCGGTCGAAGGCGACGCCGGGCACGATGATGAGGTCGATGCTGTCGAGGTCGGTGTACTCCTCGCCGGTAGGCTCGCCGATGCCGAACTGTTCGCCGGCCACCATGCACTGGGGGCCGGTGTATTGCCGCAGGCGCAGGTCGTCGCCGTCGACGCAGGGCAGCAGGAGTGTCTTCTCGCTGTGCCAGCGTTCCACGAAGGCATGGGTCTGCACCTCGTCGGCCATCGACCAGTAGAGTAGCACCACCCGGGCTTGTTGGAACTCGGGCAGTGCTTCGACTTGGTGCATGATGGCCTCGCTCCGGCGGAGTTTCTCCTCGGGGCTGACGGCGGCCTTGAGGGCGCGGATGTGCTTTCTGACCTCGGCTTTGTCCATGGGTGTTAGAAGGGGAGGTCGTCCTCGCCGTTGGATTCCACGGTGGGGGCAGCGGCGAACTGGGGTGCCGGAGCGGCCGGGGCGCCGGCCCAGGCGTAGCCGGTGGCGGCAGGGGGCATCTGGCCGGGCACGAAGGGCTGGATGCGCGAGGCGCGCAGGTCGGTGTACCAGCGCTCGTTGAATTCGCGGCTTTCGGCATTGAAGGTTACCTGCACGGGTGAGCCCATGGGGATATTCTTGGCCATGGCCACGCGCTCTTCACCGAAGGCGGTGAAGGCCACTTTGCGGGGGTACTCGCCGTCGGTCTCGATGACAAAGCCGCCACGAACCCAGTGACCACGGGGGCTGTCGCCCTCAACGTCGGGCAGAAGCTGAATTAATCGTCCTGTTATTTCCATTGTTTCTATCTGTTTTTGTTAGTTATCAATCTATTAAATGCGCACACGCGCGTATGTTTATTGTACAAAGATAGGAATATTTTTCCGTTTGGCAAAATATTTTTTTCAACACCCACTGCCGGGGTTCGGTAGGGGAATGGTAGGGGAACGGTAGGGGAATACAAAGGCATTGGAAGGATATGGAAGCTTATGGAGCGTTGGATGTGTCGAAAAAGAGAGGTATGGATGCAAGTTTCTTATTTCCAACAAGGTACGGAAACAAACTTTCGTAGGATTGCCTACTGTTCCCGGTTGCGTTTCTCGCGGCGTATGTGGAGCACCAGGGCAGTGGTCTCGAAAACGAGGTAGACGGGGAAGATGCAGGCGAAGGCCAGCGTGAAGGTGCGTGCCTGCTCGGGAAGGGAGAGGAGGCAGACGACCAGGAGCAGCGTGTGGAGGAAGAGCGAGGCGACGGTTACGGCGAGGAAAATCTGCACGAAGCGGCGGGCGTCCTTCAGCATGCTGCGGGTTACTATCCAGTGCTGCAGCGCGGTAACGATGCAGAAATAGCCCGCCAGCAGCAGGGTGGCGCCGACGGGCAGCGAGGGCAGCTGCAACAGGGTTGCCACCGCCACCGCTGCCGTCAGGGCGACGAGGGACAGGAGGTAGCGGCGCATCACTCGGCGAATTTCATGGTCTCCTTGGTGGTGAACTTCTCGCAGTAGTGGCAGCGCAGCTTGATGTTTTCCTTGTCGACCACCTCGAACCGCGTGGGGACCACCTCGGCGTTGGTGATGCATTTGGGGTTGGCGCAGCGGACGATGTTTTCGACGTGGTCGGGGATTTCGGCGGTGAACTTGGAGGCCACCTTGTAGTCCTCGATGTCGATGATGGAGGCGAAGGGAGCCACGAGGGCTATTTTGCTGATTTCCTCCTTGGTGAAGTGCTTGTTCTTGATTTTCACGATGCCCTTGCGGCCCAGCTTGCCGCTGGCGAGGTGGTTGCCGATGAGGACCTCGTCCTGATAGTTTTCAAGGCCGAGGATGCGGATGACCTGGTATACGCTTTCGGTGGGCAGGTGGTCTATGACGGTGCCGTTCTCGATGGCCGAGACGACCATTTCTTTCTTGGTTTCCATATTGTGATTGTTGATATGTTGATATGTTGATATGATGATAGGTTGATATGTTGAGGCGTTGATGGGTTGAACTGTTTTATCAACATATCAACCTATCAACGTATCAACGTTATTTTGCTCCGAGGATGGCGGCCATGAGGGCCTGGCGGACGTAGACGCCGTTCTGGGCCTGCTGGAAGTAATAGGCGTAGGGCGTGGTGTCGACGTCGGTGGTGATTTCGTTCACGCGGGGCAGCGGGTGCAGGATGCGCATGTTGGGCTTGCAGCCTTCGAGCATCGAGGCGGTGAGGATGCAGCTGTCCTTGACGCGCTCGTACTCCATCGGGTCGGGGAAGCGCTCGCGCTGCACGCGGGTCATGTAGATGATGTCGGCCGTGGGGATGACGTCGCGCAGGTCGGTGTACTGGTAGTACTTCAGGCCGGCATTCTTGATGCTCATCTTGACCGACGAGGGGAGTTTGAGCTCGGTGGGCGAGACGAGGTGGAAGGTGGCGTTGAAGTTGCACATGGCCTGGGTGAGGCTGTGGACGGTACGGCCGTACTTGAGGTCGCCCACCAGGGCGATGTTGAGGTTTTCAAGCGTGCCCTGCGTCTTGCGTATGCTGTAGAGGTCGAGCATGCACTGGGTGGGGTGCTGGTTGGCGCCGTCGCCGGCGTTGATGAGGGGCACCGACGAGACCTCGGAGGCGTAGCGCGCCGAGCCCTCTTTGGGGTTGCGCATGACGATGAGGTCGCTGTAGGAGGCCACCATGACGATGGTGTCGTGCAGCGTCTCGCCTTTCTGGACGCTGGTGCCGCCCGGGTCGGAGAATCCGATGATGCGGGCGCCAAGTTGGTTGGCGGCGCTCTCGAAGCTGAGGCGCGTGCGTGTGGATGGCTCGAAGAAGAGTGTGGCCACCACTTTGTCGCTCAGGATTTTCTGTTTCGGATTCTGCTCGAATCCTTCGGCAATGTCCAGCACCTCGATGTACTCCTGCTTGGAGAAGTCGGTGATGGAGATGAGGTTGCGTCCTTTAAGTGTGCTCATAATATTATTGTTTATATGTTGATACGTTTATATGTTGATATGTTGATATGTTGATACGTTGATGCGTTGATATGTTGATACGCTATTTTTGTGCTTCCAGTGCCACCTGGCGGTTGACCCGTGCCTCGGCGTGGGTGGGGTCGATGGCGAGTGCGCGGTCGAAGTACTCGATGGCGCGCTGGTAGTCGGAGTAGTGGGTGAGCTCTATCCAGCCGAGGTTGTGCCACGCGTCGGCACTGTTGGCGTTGATGTCGAGCAGCTGGCGGTAGAGGCTCTCGGCGGCATCGTAGTTGCCCAGATCCTGATGGTACATGGCCAGGGCGTAGAGGGCGTTGGTGTTGTTGGGGTCGAGCTGTATGGCGGTGCCGAGGTATTCGGCGGCCAGGGGGTTCTGGCGGATGGAGTAGAGGATGCCCAGCTCTTCGAAGGCGGGCGCATAGTCGGGGAATTTGTCGGTTACGCGCCGCAGCAGGGTTACGGCCTGGGCCGTGTCGCCCTTCTCTTTGTAGATGTAGCCCTTCATGAAGAGGGCGGTACGGTTGTTGGGCTCGCGCTCGGTAACGTTGGTGAGGTACTTGAGCGAGCGGTCGTAGTCGCGGCTGTAGAAGGTGATTTCGCCCAGCTTGAGCTGCACGTCGATGTTCTGCGGGTCGAGGCGCTCGGCCGCTTCGAGGGTGCGGTAGGAGTCTTCTATCGAGCCGTTGGCGAAGGCGATGTCGCTCTTGAGCATGAGGTACTCGAGGTTCTCGGGGTCGAGCTCCACGGCGCGGTTGATGTCGTAGGCGGCCTCCTTGATGCGTTGCAGGTCGAACAGCACCTGGGCGCGGGCGGCCAGCAGGCGGTGGTCGTTGGGGGTGCGCTCGAGGCCGAGGTCGTAGTATTCGAGCTTCACGCTGTCGGCCATGTCGGGTTCCACCTGCTTCTGGCGGCAACCGGCACCCAGCAGGCAGCCGGCGGCGGCCAGGGCGACAAAGAGCGTGCGGTATGTGGCTTTTATATTCATCATCATAGGTTACGCGAAAAAGGCGATTTTATTGCAGCAATGAGGCAATCAAGTTATCAACATCTGTTAGTTTCTCCTGCCGTAGCACCTGGCGTGCCTGCAATTCGGTGATTGGCAGTGATTTCCACAGCAGGCACCAGTACTCTTTTGTCTTGCGTATCTGTGCCTGTTCGGTGGGGAAGACGGTGCGTATCTCGGCGATGAGTGAACGGATGAAGTGGCGCACGCGTGCGGGGTCGTCCGCGCGGTCGCGGCCGGGCTGCAGGATGTCCAGCGGCAGAAGGGGATTGTACAGCACGCCGCGCCCAAGCATGATGTCGGCCACGGAGGGGAACCGCTCGCGGATGCGGCGGGCGAAGTCGGCGGTGGTAATGTCGCCATTGTAGATGACGGGATGCTTGATCAGGGGCAGCGCCTGGCCGAAGGTGTCGAGGTCCACCTGCCCGCTGTACTGCTGCCGGCCCAGGCGCGGATGGATGGTAACCGAGGCCAGGGGGTAGTCGTTAAGCACGGGGATGAGGTCGAAGAGCTCGTGCGTCTCCTTCAGGCCGAGGCGCACCTTGACGCTGAGCGGCATGCCGATGGCGGGCACCACGGCGTCGAGCACCGATCGCACCAGGTCGGGGTGGGGGAGGAGGCCGCTGCCGCGGCGCTTGCCTACCACCTTCCTTACCGGGCAGCCCATGTTCCAGTTCACCTCCCTGTAGCCCAGGTCGGCCAGCGCGGCGCAGAGGGCGACGAATTCGCCGGGCTCCTTGCCCAGTATCTGCGGCACCACGGGCATCGACCCCACGTTGGCCTCCGGCAGCACGTCCTCCAATATCTCGCGGCTGATGCCGCCGCGGGCGCTGGATATGTTGTGGGTGAGCGAGAGGAACGGACTGACCGCCAGCGCGATGGCGCCGGGGAAACAGCGCTCGTACACGCGGCGGAACATGGCTTCGGTCAAGCCTTGCATCGGGGCCAGTATCATTGGGCGTCGGGTTTGGAGGTGAGCACTTCGCGCGCCTCGTCGGCATGGTCGGCGATGAACCGTTTGAGCGACTCGGTCAGGCGGTTGCCGGTGGCGTAGACGGGGCGGTAGAGGACGGAGCGCGCCTTGGTGTCGGGTGTGATGAGGGTCTCGCCCTTGTCTATCAGCACGATGCCGTTCAGTATCACCGCCAGGATGCACAGCGCCTTGCACATGCCGAGCAGGGCACCGGCCACGTGGTTCACCAGGCTCAGCTTGGCGGCTTTCATCAGCCCTTCGATGCTGCGCCCCAGCAGGTAGGCAAGCACCATGGCGCCGACGAAGGTGATGAAGAAAGCCAGCAAGATGGCGCTTTCGCCTTCGAGGCCAAGCAGTTCGGCCACCCACTGCGAGAGGTGCACCGAGGCCCAGATGCCGGCCACCACGCCGGCCAGCGTGGCCGCCTCGCGCACCAGGCCGCGCTTCCAGCCTTTGAAGATGAGCCAACCCAGCGGGATGGCCAGCAGGATGTCGAGTATTGTCATGTCAATGGTAGGTGTTTTCCAGGGGTTCTACAGGTATTAACTAGGGCCGTTCTTCGTCTGTTCTTCGTCTGTTCTTCGTCTTTAGGGTGGGGAAGTAGGTGGTTTTCAGATGCAAAAACAAGCGCCCGACCTCGCAAGGACAGGCGCTCCAATAACACATTTTCTACTTCTATCAGTGATAGAAATAAGCAAGCACGTCATATATAACGAAAGATTCCTCATTTTGTTACACTTTTTTGAAACTTTTTTTCTACTGCGTTGACCGCCAGTGAAATAAGCCATCCGGCCAAAACGCCGAACAAAGCGCCACAGATGAGGTCGCCCGGGTAGTGCTTGCCGAGGTAGGCGCGGCTGTAGCTGGTCGCCAGGGCCCAGAGCAGCAGCAGTACCGCTGTCCAGCGGCGCTCGCGGTAGCGCAGCAACAGGTAGGTGGCCACGGCGAAAGCGTTGGCGGCATGCGAGGAGACGAATCCGTACTGTCCGCCGCAGCCGGTGCGGAACATGCGCACCTCCTCCAGCGCGTGGCAGGGGCGCAGGCGCGCCACCGTCTCCTTGAACAGGTGCACCGACCCCTGGTCGGCCACAAGGAAACAGAGCACAATGCCGATGGCGGGAATCCACCACTTCCGCGGCTCCACCCGAAAGGTCAACAGGCCGAACGCCAGCACAATCACCACCGCCCAAGCCCAATGCTGGCTCAAGGTCCACATCACCCAGTCGAGCGGTGTATTGTGGTGCTGGTTGACCCAGAGGAACCACTGCGTATCTAGTTCATTCAGTGCTTCAAACATCAGCAGTCAGTTTCTTGTATATAAGGTCTTTGAGTTCTTGTATTCCCTGGCCGCTCACGGCACTGATGAATACCGCGTCGATGCTCTTGGGCAGGTGGCGGCGCAGCTGGCGCTGCATCTCCTCGTCCATCATGTCGCACTTGGTGACGGCCAGGATGCGCTGCTTGTCCAGCAGCTCGGGGTTGTACTTGCGCAGCTCCTCCTCCAGTATGTGGTACTCGCGGGCTATCTCCAGCTGTTCGCAACTCACCATAAAAAGCAGTATCGAGTTGCGCTCTATATGGCGCAGGAACCTCAACCCCAGTCCCTTGCCCTCGGCGGCGCCCTCTATTATTCCTGGAATGTCAGCGATGCAGAACGAGCGGTCGTCGCGGTAGGCCACGATGCCCAGGTTGGGCACCAGCGTGGTGAAGGGGTAGTCGGCTATCTCGGGACGCGCGGCGCTGACGGTGCTCAGCAGGGTGCTCTTGCCGGCATTCGGGAAACCCACAAGGCCCACATCTGCAAGCACTTTCAGCTCGATGATTACCCACCGCTCCACGGCCGGCTCGCCGGGTTGGGCGTAGCGCGGCGTCTGGTTGGTGGCGCTCTTGAAGTGGTCGTTGCCCAGGCCGCCGCGGCCGCCCTTGGCGATGATGAGCTCCTGCCCCTCCTCGGTTACCTCGCCGAGGAACTCGCCTGTCTCGGCGTCGCGGCACACGCAGCCCAGCGGCACCCCCAGCACCTGGTCCTGTCCGGTGCGGCCGGTGCGCAGGTTGTCGCCGCCGTTCTGTCCGTTCTCGGCGAAGACGTGCTTGGTGTACTTCAGGTGCAGCAGGGTCCAGCGCTGGGTGGTGCCGCGCAGGATGACATGCCCGCCGCGCCCGCCGTCGCCGCCGTCGGGCCCCGCCTTGGCATTGTACTTCACCCGCAGCAGGTGCGCACTCCCCGCACCCCCCTTGCCCGAACGCACAAATATCTTAACGTAATCTACAAAATTCGAGGTCATATTAAATCATTCGGTTAAGTTCTAAAAGTTTTATGTCGTTTATTTTCAGCCTGTACTTGGCAGCCATTCTAGGGTCTTCGATTTCCTCTCTTCTTTTAATGCTCATTTCGACGAATTGTTGTTCTTTTTCTATCCCTACAAATTTCCGTTCCAACAGGTTGGCCGCAATACCCGTAGTGCCACTGCCGGCAAATGGGTCGAGAACCCAGTCGTCCCGCCTAGTCGAAGCCAAAATTATGCGCGCCAATAGTGCCAACGGCTTTTGTGTCGGATGTTTGCCGCATGATTTCTCCCAAGAGGCTATGGCTGGGAGGTTCCAAACATCGCGCATCTGCTTGTTTCCATTGACTACTTTCATGGTTTCGTAGTCGAAGTAGTGTGTCTTTTTTTCATGTTTTCGAGCCCACAGGATAAATTCAGTGGAGTAGGTGAAATATTTGCAACTGATGTTGGGCGGAGGGTTTGTTTTCGCCCAAGTAATCATGTTGAGTATTTTGTAGCCTAGTTCAGAAAGACATGTAGCTACAGCGTTGATGTTGTGATATGTACCAGTAATCCATATTGTGCCGTCATCTTTGAGTTTACTTCGGCATAAGGACAGCCATTTTTTATTGAATGCATATATGTGTTCGGGGGAGCCGCCTTTATCCCAGTCGCCTTTATCCACACAAACTACTTTCCCACTTTGGATGCTTATTCCACCATTGCTAAGGAAATACGGAGGGTCGGCGAAAATAGTCTGAAACGAACCATCATGCAGGCCACTTAGGTTGTCCATGCAATCGCCAAGGAAAAGCGAGAAGTCTCTGGATTTAGTGGAATGGAAAGGTTTCATGGGTTACCTGGAAATGCGGAATTTTCCCGACCGCACTAACTGAATGCTGTTATAGTCATCAATCTCTGTAAAATCGTATTGCCAAATACAATAGATTTGTTCATTCCCAATGATTTGTTTCTCGAAAAACAAAGGAATAACGGGTTTGTGAGTAAATGTTAGCCATTGTCGATATGGGTAGTATAATTGGCGAATGATGGTGTTGTTGATTTTTGAGTTCTTGGCTTCAATTAAGACAACAGAATCACGTCCTTCATAGCCTGCGTCAACTTCTGTTTGTACACTTTCTGTGGCGAGAATCTGGTTTCCCACGCGAAATGAGAATTGAGGGGTGTATTTTCGCCCGCGTATAGTTAAAACTAAAGAACTATCATCGACAAAGGTTCTGATTAATGAACTGGCATATGCAAAATCTAGATATTGCATTTCAGAATCACCTATTTTCGAGCTTACAAGTTCAAAATCCAATTTACTATCATAATCTATAATATCAGTGCTGATGTCGGCGATGTCCACATAACCTTCCCCTTTGACAATATAATACTCGCCATTCGTTTTAGGTAGAATGAAGAGATTTTTGTCAATGAAAACTTGAGGTCGGTCTTCACGACTATCTTGCTTACATAGAATGCGAACCTCTTTATCACTGGTTTTTCGAAATCCTTGACAAGATTGTTTTATTTGTTCAGCCGTGATGACGTAGGGTTTTTCATCGAAATTATGAAGATGAATTTTATAGTCATCAAATATTTTCTTCCACGAATCATTAGAAGCCATAGGCGTGAGTTTGTTTTTTTGTGTTTGAATAATTCCTCACAAGTATCTCTTGTAACTTCCCTCTTTTATCTGGATTGGCGTTCACATTGCGCGAAGCCCAAACTCTGTCAATAATATATTCAAGATAAAGGTCTTCAAAAAAGCGATCCTGTAAAGGAGTGTTGAAGCAGTCGGAATTGCTGAGCATGAAAGAGAATCCTGCATTCTCAATATGGTCGCAAAACAGCTTCAGACGTTTTTGTGCCAAATCGTTGAATGCTTCTTTTGCATAGTCATTAAATGAGGATGTGTTGCTCAGAGGGCGGTAAGGTGGGTCAAAATAGAATAATGTTTTACCTTGCGCCTTGGCAAATGTTTGTTGGTAATCACCCGTCATTATTTCTACATTTTGCAGCAGGACACTATCTGCATATATAGTATCCGGGTCACAAATGGTTGGCGTCTCATATCTACCGAATGGTACATTGAACAGCCCAGACTTATTTACTCGATATAGTCCGTTGAAGCAGGTTCTGTTCAAAAAGAAGAAGAGCGTTGTGTTTTTTATTGGGTCAAGCTGTTTGGCATTGAATTCTTGCCTCATCAACATATAGAATTGTCTTCGCAAGTCTTCGGAACGAAGGGCATAATATTCTTTTTGAATTTCAGATAGGGATTCAATTAATTTAGACGGTTTGTCTCGAACAATTTCGTAGCAGGTGGTTAAGTCTTCATTTATATCGTTTATAACAGCAGTCTTGATGTTGGGGTGTTTTTGGAGCATATGAAACAACATTGCCCCACCACCAACGAAGGGCTCAATGTAAGTAACATTTTCCCATTCGTCAAAGTCAGCTGGCAGCAGGGCTTCCAGTTGTTCGATGAGTTGACCTTTTCCTCCAACCCACTTGATAAATGGTTTTGCTTTCATTATTAAACTTCTTGCTTATCTATAGAACTGCCCGGGCAGTCTCCGGCGCGGGCAGTTGGGTTTGTGGGCGTCAGCCGATGGACTGGCGGACGCGGGTGGCGATTTCTTCCACGGTGCCGAGGCCGTCGATGACGATCTTCTTGCCTTGGGCGGCGTAGTAGTCGGCCACGGGGAGGGTCTTGGTGCGGTACTCCTCGAGGCGGTGGGCGATGGTGGTCTCGTTATCGTCGGAGCGGCCCTGTATCTTGGCGCGCTCCAGCAGGCGGCGCATCAGCTCCTCCTGCGGCACTTCAAGGTCGACCATGCAGGTGAGCTCGCGGCCGTATTTGGCCAGCAGGCGGTCGAGTGTCTCGGCCTGGGTCACGGTGCGGGGGAAGCCGTCGAAGAGGATGCCGCGGATGTCGGCGGCGATGGCCTTGTCGATCATCTCGATGACGATGTCGTCGCTGACCAGCTGCCCGTTGTCCATGAGGCTTTTGATGCGCAGGCCGAGTTCGGTCTGGTCGGCGATTTCCTTGCGGAGGAGGTCGCCGGTGGAGACGTGCGTGAGGCCGTAGTGCTGTACGATATAGTCGCTCTGGGTGCCTTTTCCGGCGCCGGGGGCTCCAAATATGACTATGTCTTTCATTGGGTTTAGGGTTTAAGGTTTAAGGTTTAAGGTTTAGGGTTTAAAGGTTTAAGGTTTAGGGGGTTAATGTGTTGTGCACGTTCCTTAAACCTTAAACCTTCAACAAGGTTATTTTACGCTTACGATTTCAATGTCGAACACCAGGGGCGAGAATGGGGGGATGAGCTGGCCAGCGCCACGGGGACCGTAGCCGAGGGCGGAGGGGATGATGAGCTGCAGCTGGCTGCCTTCGGGCTGACCCTCGACACCCTGCTCCCAGCCGGGGATGAGCTGGCCGCGGCCCTGGGTGTAGGTGAGGGGTTCGTAGGTGCGCTGGGGGTTGTGGATGTCGCCTTCCTTGGCGTCGCTCTCCACGCTGGAGTCGAACATCGTTCCGTCGAGCAGGCGGCCGGTGTAGTTGACCGCCACTTCCTTGCCGGTGGCCACCTTGGGGCCGTTGCCGCGCTTCTTGACGATGACGTAGAGGCCGTCGGCGTTGGGCTTGGCGGCGATGCCGTTGTCGCGCACGTAGTCGGCAATCATTTGGGGCTCGTTCTCCTGGCGCTGCTGGGCTTCGGCCATGAAGGCTTCGCGCTCCTCTTCAAGCTCCTCTTTGGTTACGATGTCCTGGAGGTTGATTTCGTAGTAGAACTTCTGGCCGGTGCCGCGCTGGTAGGTGGGGGGCATCTGGTCGGGCTGCATGAATTTGGCCAAGGTGTCGGCCTCGATGGCGAAGGTGGCCTGGTCGCCGACGTGCATCAGGAGGAGACCCTCGTGCAGGTTGCCGGGGAAGTTGGGCGATGCCTGCATGATGCGGTCGGCCTTGCCCACGTTGGTGAAGAGGGTCATGGTGTCGAACTTGAAGGTCATCTCGCCGACGAGCACGTCGCCTTCCTGCACCTGCTGGCCGTCCTTGTTCACCTTGTCGAAGCGGTAGTGGAGGCCGCCGTCGGTGGTCTTGAAGCCGTCATTGCTGCAGGCAGCCAAGAGTGTCATTCCCGCCACCAGAAGGGTGGCAATTTTTACTTGTCTTTTCATTTTGTGTTTTTTATTGTTTGTTATTGTTGATTTATTATGATGTCGTAGATGAGCACCATGCGGGTAGTGATGCGGTGGCCGTCGCCGAGCACGCCGTAAGCCTGTTCGGAGGGCAGGATGAGTCGGGCGCGGTCGCCGCGGCGCAGGGTGCGCAGGGCGGCGTCGACGCCACGCGTAGGTTGCAGGCGGCCGACGACGACGGTGTCGCACACGTTGCTGTACACCGTGGCGCCGTTCAGGGCTTCGACGCTGTAGGTGATGGCAACCGTGTCTTCATATTCGACGGGTGTGCCCTGTCCGCGATGGGTTACCATGACACGTGTGCCGGAGGGCAGGCGCGACATCTTCCAGCCACGGCGCGAGGCGTAGGCGTCAATCTGGGTCTCCTCGCTGTGGGCTATGTGGCGGTTGGCGTCGATGAGGCTCTCTTTCAAGGTGTTGTCCTTGGCGGGCTGGAGGTCGACCGCAGGCACTTCGCGGCAGGCCGTGGCCAGCAGCAGGCAGCAAAGGGTGGCCAGCAGGCCGAGGTGGCGCTTCACTTTGGCCACGGTATCCGCCAGCGGGAGGCGGCTGGTGGCGCCGGCGGCACGCTGGTGGCCGCCGCCGTCGAAGAGGTCGTGGGCCATCTGGTTCACGTCATACTGCGTTTTCGAGCGCAGCGAGAGGCGCACCTTGTCGCCCTCCTCGCGCAGGAGGATGGCGCAGTCGGTTTCCTTGAGCTTCATCACCTCATTCACCAGACCCGTCAGGTCGGGGCTCGCCACGCCGAAGCGGCGCATCTCCTCCTCGCGGATGGTCATGAGGGCGAGGCTCTTCTCGGGGTAGAGTTCCAGCAGTTGGCTCATGGCGTGGCCGAAGAAGCGGAGGCGCTCGGGGGTGAAGGTGTTCTTGATGCGGCGGTTGATGTCCATGGGGTCGATGCCGCATTGCGAGAGGTGGGCGGCAGCCAGGTAGAGGCTGGCGTCGCGGTTGGAGTAGGAGAAGCCGCCGGTGTCGGTGTTGATGCCGGTGTAGAGGCTGGTGGCGGCGTCGGGGCTGAAGGCATCCGCGCCGTAGAGGTCGCGGAAGAGCCAGTAGACCAGCTCGCAGGCCGACGAAATATTGGGGTCCACCACCTCGAGGTGGAACTCCGAATGCTGGATTTTGAGTTGGGAGTGCTCGTGGTGGTCGATGAGGAACTTTTGGCAGGTGGCGGCGCGCAGGCTGTCGGCCAGGCGGCCGGTGCGGTCGAGGTCGGCCAGGTCGACGCAAATGATGAGGTCGGTGCCGTCGATGGCCTGTTGGCATTCCGTGGGTTGGTCCTTTCCGCTGAGGATGAGGTCGGTATGGGGAATCCATCGGTAGTCCTCGGGGCATCCGTCGGGCAGCAGCATGGTGAGGCGGGCGGAGGTGTGGCGGCCGAGCAGGCTGTAGAGGCCGGTGAGCGACCCCACGGCGTCGCCGTCGGCGTTCATGTGGGCCACCAAAACGGCATTCCGCACCCGCGCCAGCAGGGCGCGCAGGGCCGGGGCATCCCAATCGGTGCCGATTTCGGCGGTGTATTTGCAGTCAATCATCATGTAGTTCAGTAGGTTGCAGCGTTCCTGCGGCTGCAACCCGACTGCAAATATACGACTTTTCCGCCGATTTTTATATTAAATCATAAAAATATTTTGGCAGGAATGCCAAAGGTTCGGTAGGGGAATGGTAGGGGATCTCTAGGGGAATACAAAGGCACTGGAAGTATATGGAAGCATTTGGTACCAATCGGGATACTTTTCTAGCGTCGACGGTAGAGGGCGATGCGGGAGACCTCGGGGTCGATGGTTCCAACCAGCTGGTAATGAGCCAGTGTGGCACTGTCGATAGAGGTCTCGGGGCTCTCGCCGCCGTAGCCGGCCACCATCCAAGGCGGTAGCGTTGGCGCGTTGAGTGGACTCTGCGTCTCTTCCCACCAATGCGGAAGTATGGGGAATATGCGTGCATTCATTTGAACTATTCCGTTGGCTGGAAGCACATGGTAGTCATCGTAGCGGTTGATAATCAGGTTGTAGTTCCAGATGCTGTCGCGCTCGACTTCGGGCACGTGGGTGAAGAGCTCGGCGGTCTGCTCAAGTCGCTGTCGGTCAGCCTCCTGGCGGCTGGGCATGGTTGCATCCTTGCACCTCATGTAGATGCGCGACACAGCCCGCGGAGCCTCCAGATGCATGCCCTTGCCCACTGGCATCAGCATAACCAGCACAAAACCAACCACAAAGGTGCGCTTGGTGCCGACTGCTAGCAGCAACACCAGGAACGGCATCAGGACGATATAGTAATGCTCGAAGTAATTGGGTCCAAACAATATGGTTTCCAGTAATATGGCGGGTAGGACAACCCACATGGCGACACGCTGTTTCGTGCGCCAAAGCATGATGGCCAGCGCAATGGCCAGCACGAGGAGTGTGGCGCGGGGTATCTCGGTGAATACGCTGGTAACGAGCGACATGACGCTGCCGGTGTACTCGGCGTTGACCTGGAAGTAGGCATGCCAGAAATCGGCGAGAACATGGTTGTTTGCCAGCCAAAAGAGCACAGGCACCGCCGCGACGGTGGCCGAAAGAAACATCCAAGTGGCGGTAAACATCTGAATCAAATCCCTCTTGGAAATCAACCATATACAATATCCCGCCATGAGACCTCCAACGATGGCCACAGCATCGTTCAGGCGGATGAGCGCCACGGCGGCAAAGAGCATGCCGAGAATGAACGGAAATATGGGCACACGCGAGCTCTCTTTCGGTGTATGGTGCAGTACGCCCCTGACTGTCAGGAAAATGGCCAATGTGAGGAACGGCAGCATCCATTCTTCGCACATGTTGCCTTCGCAGAGGGACATCGAGTAGGGGAGCAGTGCAACGAGCACCGCCACCATCGAGCGCAATCCCGAGGCAAACAGGCGGGCGGTCTTATACAACAACCAGAGTGTTAGCGAGTTGAATAGCCATTGCAGCAGGAAGATGCCCATGCGGCCACCGATGAGCATGCCGAGGGCGTTGATGAGATATAGCAGGGGGCCTTTGTTGTCGAAGAGGTCGCGGTAGGGCATGCGGCCATGGAGAATGCCGAGGCCGATTTCCTGGAAGATAGCGCTGTCGTAGCCGCCGTGGTAGTAGAGCGGCGACGTGGAGGTCGACATCAGGAGCAGAAGTGGCAGTGCCAATAGTGGAAATACCACTGGACACCAGCGACTTTCGCAAAATTTGTTAATTCTTTGCTTTAAGTTGTTCATTGCCCTCCGAATTCCATAAGGTACGCCTTGATGAAGTCGTCGAGCTTGCCGTCGAGCACGCCGCCTACATCCGAGGTCTGGCAGCCGGTGCGGTGGTCTTTAACGCGGCGGTCGTCCATCACGTAACTCCTTATCTGTGAGCCCCATTCAATCTTTTTCTGCGAGGCTTTGATTTTGTCTTTCTCCTCCATGCGGTGCTTCAGCTCGCGGTCGTAGAGCTGCGAGCGCAGCAGGCGCATGGCGTTCTCCTTGTTCTTGGGCTGGTCGCGCGTCTCGGTGTTCTCGATGAGGATCTCCTCCTCGACACCGGTGTAGGGGTCCTTGTACTGGTAACGCAGGCGCACGCCGCTCTCCACCTTGTTGACGTTCTGGCCGCCGGCGCCGCCGCTGCGGAAGGTGTCCCAGGAGAGTTTCGACATGTCAACCACCACTTCAATTGAATCGTCCACAAGTGGTGTAACACTGACACTTGTAAAGCTGGTCATGCGCTTGCCCTGGGCGTTGAAGGGGCTGACGCGCACCAGTCGGTGGACGCCCGTCTCGCTCTTGAGGTAGCCGTATGCGAAATCGCCCTCGATTTGCAGGGTGCAGCTCTTGATACCGGCGCCTTCGCCGTCGAGCGAGTTGGAGATAACCACCTTGTAGCCATGCGTTTCGGCATAGCGTATGTACATGCGCATGAGCATCTCGGCCCAGTCCTGCGCCTCCACGCCGCCGGCGCCGGCATTGATGGAGAGCACGGCATCGAGGCTGTCGCTGTCGCTGCGCAGCATGTTCTTGAATTCCAGCTCCTCCACCTTCTGCAGCGTGAGGGCTATCTGTGCGAGGAGTTCCTCCTCGGTGGCGTCGCCGGCGTCGAAGAACTCGCCCATCACTTCGAGGTCGCCACAGGCGGCATCCACCTCCTTGTAGGCTGTCAGCCAGCTCTTTTTGCCGTTGATGCCCTTCACCACCTTCTGCGCCTCCTTGGGGTCGTTCCAGAAGTCGGGCGCCTCGGTCTTCTTCTCCTCCTCGGCCACCCAGGCGGCGAGGGAGTCAATGTCGAGGAATTTCTTCAGCGCGTCCTTGCGCTGTACGAGGTCTTTTATCTGTTCCTGGTTGGTCATTCTGAAGTTGTTGTTTATAAGTTGATATGTTGATAAGTTGATGTGGGGCAGGTTCACGCGACAGTTCATATCACCTTATCAACCTATCAACAAAAAAAGGGCAAGCTGATTATATCGCACCGCTACAACCAAACACCCTTGCTGTATTCCTACCCTGGGGGATTCAATGGGAGCTGGTCGTATAAGACTTGCCCAAATCTCTGTTTCCTCTGGCAAAGTTCACTCGCATACGCTTCGCGCCCTTTAGCCTTAAAACGGATTGCAAAAGTACTACAATTTTATAATATGGCCAAATTTATTTTGCAATATATTGACATTCAACTGTCCACGTTTGCCATTGGATGGAAATCAGCATAATTTGGATACTTTTTTTGGCCATTTGAGGGATTGTTAGTATCTTTGCCGTATGCAACCGCAGAGCAGGTTGCATGTTAAAGTACTGTAAGTTATAGATTTATGTATTAAAGACGACGTTGCGCGGCATTGCGAAATGCCAGTTGCAAGGGTTGTTTTACTCTTCTGCGCAGCGTGTTGCAGTATATAAATTTAATACATAAAATCTATGACCCAATCACAGGAATCCCACCCCATCAGCAGTCAGCCGGTAGCCTGGAGCAACGGCGAGTACATCAGTGTGGCGCCCGAATTGAGGGACGAGATGGAAGTCGACATGAACGACGACTGTTTCGAAGAAGAGCCGTACTGCTATTACCGCGCATACTCCGAGCTGCATTACGATTGCTGCGACCTGGAGGCTTGTTCCGACG
>Ga0256404_1001329_pt1 | contig 60820 bp, 56 predicted proteins | sample RumenRJG_01DNA_FD_185990 | JGI IMG/M metagenome (GOLD analysis project Ga0256404, IMG submission 185990) | Bovine rumen microbial communities from Lethbridge, Alberta, Canada - RJG_01 | ecosystem: Host-associated > Mammals > Digestive system > Stomach > Rumen | place: Canada: Alberta | collected...
CGTCCGCCTTGGATACGGACTGATTACAAATCACCCTTTTGTTGATGGCAACAAACGTATCGGTACACACGCCATGCTTGTGACGTTGGATATCAATGGTATTGAGCTTCAATATCAAGACGAAGATCTGATCCAGCTAATCCTGAAAATTGCATCAGGAAAAGCAGACGATCATGTCCTTCGAACTTGGGTTCTCGCACACATCGTATAATGAGTGCATTGACTTAACTTTCCCCTCAGTACCGATACGTCGGATTGTGATCCTCCCGTCCGGTCTTCCTGTCGTGGCACCTCTTACACAGCGCCTGCCAGTTCGATCTGTCCCAGAAGAGCTTCAGATCTCCTCGGTGTGGAACGATGTGGTCCACAACCGTCGCGGGCGTTGCGATGCCATGTCGCAGACACTCCTCTCAGAGTGGATGGGGCTGATGCCCGGCATCGATAGCGATCACATATCCATTCGTGGTACCCTCTTCTCTAAGGTACTGCCCGGCTATATACATGATGTGATCATCTATATAGACCTTGCTCCAGTCCTTGTCGTAATCAATAACCAATTGCAATGATTTCTTTTTCCAGGATGATTACAGTGCTGCCTCATAGAGCTTACTGATATCATCCTCTGTGAAGTGACCAGGTGTATTCTCGATATTTCCTGCAGATACCTTAAGGCAGTTCTTTGTAAGCCAGGAGATATCATCCTTCTTTATGCCAAGGTCTGTAAGAGTGACCTTCAAATCAAGTTTCTCAAGGAGAGAACTTATCTTCTTAGAGCAGTCCTCTGCGGTAAAGCCACCGAGCATTCTTGCGAGATGGCCGAACTTCACGCGGTTTGATTTGTACTCTGCGTCAATTACTATCGGTGTAAGGGCTGCAAGACCGTTTCCGTGAACCGCGTCGACCTTACCGCTTACAGGGTGTTCCATGCCGTGGGCTAAGGTTACACCTGCAGTATTTATTACCATTCCGCCGATCGTAGCTCCAAGTGTAAGGGCTGACCAGGCTGTAATGCTTGTATCCTCACCTGTATAGAGCTTTACGAGGTTCTTATAGATAAGAGGTATAGCGTAGAGTGCAAGAGCGTCTGTAAGAGGCTGAGCCTTCCTTGCTGTGTAAGCCTCGATGCAGTGGCAGAGGGCATCGAATCCGACAGAGGCAAGAACCTTCTTTGGCATCGTGGTCATTACCTCTGGATCGATTACTGAAGCCTTTGCTACGATAGCCGGGCAGCGGAGAGACTTCTTATCTCCTGTAGCCGGGTCAGTCAGAACTGCGAAGCCATTACCTTCAGATCCTGTACCGCAGGTAGTAGGGATAAGCACCAGCGGCAGAGCCTTATCGCTCGTCTTCCTGTTAAAAATATAATCCGATATGTCGCCATCATTTTCAGCCATGAATGCAATCGACTTTGCCGCATCCATTACACTTCCGCCGCCGACAGCTACAACTACTGAAGCTCCATTGTCCTTTGCGAACCGGGCTCCTTCCATGGCTGTTGTGGTCAGAGGATTTGGTGTAACCTTGTCGTAGAGAATTGTGGTCATTCCCTCTTTTTCGAGGAGACCTTTTACTTTATCATAAAGACCAGACTTCTTGGCACTTGAGCCTCCGGTTACAATAAGAGCCTTTTTACCGTAGGCTGCTGCGAGCTTTCCGACCTCGTTTACTTTTCCAGGACCAAAGTGAAGATTTACAGGAAGATTATAGCTGAAATCAGTAGCCATCAGAGGTATTTCATCTACAGCGGTAGCTGTTTCAGTTCTCTCCATTGCCTGCTCAACACTCCAGGCAGCGGCAGCAGCTTCCTCTTTTTCTTCCTCTGTAGCAATCTCCTTATTGTAAAGTGGAGCATAGTAACCGAACTTTTCCTTGTACTTGGCCTTGCAGCCGATTACGAAGAAGATTCCGATTATGAACCAGCCTCCTGCTATACCCCACTCCTGTGGCATCAGAGCAGCGCCTGAGCCAGGAATGATATAGAGAAGAAGCATAAGTCCCGACATAATCACGGCAAGAGTACCGCAGAGCATACCGTTTTTTACCTTGTAGGGACGAACCATTGTAGGCTCTTTTTTCCTCAGGATAAGGAATGAAAGAGATACCATGCAGTAAGCAAGGACGCATCCGAAGTTACCTGCGTCTGAAACCCAGACAAGCATCTGTCTTCCAGCGAATGGAGCGAGCATGCTGAGGATTCCGATAAGCCAGATAGCAACTGTAGGTGTCTTGTACTTAGGGTGAAGCTTCTTGAAGACCTTTGGTACCATGTATGACTCAGCCATAGAATAGATAGCACGGCTGCCGCCAAGCATGAATGAGTTCCAGCTGGTGATGATTCCGCACATACCGGCGATGATGATTACCTTTGACATCGCCTCACTGTGGAAGGCTTTAGCCATAGCATCTGCTGTAACGAGGCCTGTCCCTGCATATGAGGTGGCGATTGCACCCTTATCCATTACGAAGCCTACTGCAAAAATAACAAGTGCGTAGAAGCTTATTGCAAGAATGATAGAGAGAAGAAGGATTTTTCCAATCTTCTTTAACGGAACGTTGATCTCCTCAGCAGCCTGTGGGATTACGTCGAATCCTATGAAGAAGAACGGGCTGACTGCAGCGACACCGATTATATTTTTTAATATGGTTCCTGTAGAACCACCCTCAAATACCTGTCCATCAAGGTTTGACGGAGAACCGGTGAAAAGTGATGCTACTACCAGAGCAATTCCTGCAGCACCGATAGCAACTGTAAGGATAGTCTGAAGGATAGCTGCTGTCTTTGCGCCGAGGATATTTATTATCGTGATAAAGAAAGCGAAGACAACTGCTACTGCAACCCAGGAAGCGTAGATCTTAAATCCTGCTACCGTGTACATGTAGCCTTTAAGGAATCCAGGCCACAGATAGCTGATAATCGTCGGGAAGGCACAGGCCTCGAAACAGACGACGCTGACATATCCGAGGATGATAGCCCAGGTACATACGAATGAACCATAAGGTCCCATCGCTCTCATACTGAAGACGTGCTCACCGCCGCACTCAGGCATGGCCGGTGTAAGCTCTGCATAGGTAAGTCCTATGAAAAATATCATGACACCGCCAAGCAGGAATCCAAGCATGGTGCCGATTACACCGCCTTTGTCAATCCAGCTTCCGCTTTGTACAACCCATCCCCATCCAATCATGGCTCCGAAGGCAATTACCAGAATATCCCAGGAGCTGAATACTTTATCGAATTGTGACTTATTTTCTGCCATAGTACACTACCTCTACTTTTCTTCAAGCATTTCAACCATCATCAGCAGGTACTGAGCTGTCTTTTCCCAGCCAAGAACACTGCTGTCTATCAAGAGATGGCGTCCCTTTCTGTCACCTCTGTATGTCCCGGTGATATACTTGTGTCTGGAATGATTCTGTTCATCGTTGTATGAAATAATCTCTTCAGCCTTCTTCTGGTTTACTTTTTCCTGTTCCATAACCGAGCGGATTCTTGTCTCGAGTGGGGCATAGATAAAGACGTTTAACACATCATCTCTGTCGGAAAGGATGTAGTTGCTGCTTCGTCCGATGATGATGCAGGAGGATTTCTCCGCCATATCATGGATTACCTGGAACTGTGCTGATATAACACGGTTGGTGAGGTTTGCGTATCTTGGTCCAAGAGTAGTGTCGAAGGAGTAATGTACATTTTTCTCCTTATCGGCCTTCTCTACCAGATCCTTTTCTACTCCTATTCTTGCTACTACGCTGTCTACGAGGTCTCTGTCGTAATACTCAAATCCAAGCGCGGACGCGAGCATTTTTCCTATCTGAGGTCCTCCAGCTCCGTATTCACAGCCTATCGTAATGACTAAATGCTTCATACGGGGTCTCCTTTCTTACTTTTCCTGAAAAAATAAAAGAAGCCGCCAGATTCATCGTCTGACGGCCTCATTGCCTGTATGTAGTAAAGTTAAGTTGTTATCAGCACATAAGTGGCTTATCCCAAAGGTGAAGCGGAGTTCCGATGCCTTCCTTTACGGCCTTCTCGTAGCATACTGTAGCCCACGCTACATCCTCTACAGGCATACCACCTACAGAGTAAACGATGATCTCGTCATCTGTTTCTCTGCCCTTCTGCTTTCCATTGATGATCTTTCCGACATCCTTGATATCGTCATCTGTGATCAGACCCTCATGCTCCATATCCATGAACTTGGTTCCGACCATTGTGACATTTCCATATGTAGGATAAGGGAACTCTGAAGCCCATGCCTTGTAAAGTCCAAGTGCATCAACTGCAAGTGTGCAGCTCTTTGCGAGATAGTCTTTGTCGAATTCAGCACCGCCCGGGCAGGCGAAAGTGCATCCAGGCTTAACCCACTCTTTCTCAACCTTAGGATATTTGCTTAAGTCGTGGCCACTGGTAGCAGCGAAGATAACGACATCTGAATCTCTTACAGCATCTTCAAGGGTGTCGACCTTTTCGACTTTAACTTTCGGATATTTCTCCTTGGCGAATTCAGTGAACTCGTCGATTCCTCTCTGGCTTCTGCCCTTTACCTTTACGAGCTCGATCGAAGGACAGGCAACCATCATAGCTTCGAAGGAAGTTCTTCCGATAACACCAGGTCCGCAGATGCCGGCGACCTTTGAATCCTTCTTTGCAAGATACTTAAGTCCGGCTCCTGCTGTAGCACCAGTACGGTAAGCACTGATCAGGTTGGCTGACATAAATGCCTTCGGAGCTCCTGTGTCCTTATCTGTAAGAGTGAACATCAGGATTGAACGAGGAAGTCCCTTCTTCTTGTTCTCCATGTTTGAACCGTACCACTTGACACCGGCATTGTCGAATGGAGCACCGATGTAAGCAGGCATTGCCATGAATCTTCTATCCTCTCCTTTTCCTGATGGCATCTCAGGGAACGGTGACTCGGTAGGGAATGCAAGCTTAGTACCATGTGAGTAGTGGTTCTCACCACCCATCATAAAGTCGCCGAGATCGAGAAGAGAAAGAACTTTGTCCATAGTCTCGACACACTCAGGCATGTCTGTGACACCGGCCTTAACCATGTCATCTTCGTTTAAAAATAAAAAGTCAACTGCTGGGTATTCACTCATTTGTTATGCCTCCTGTACATTACTTTGCTTAAAGCTAAATAAAAAGAAAAAAGCCACAGAGCAGGGTGTTCCTGACTTCTGTGACGTCTTTGTCTTTCTTTTTCTATTTGCTCATATTTTGTCATTTTGTCTATAGTAATTATTGTACAAATCGGTACTACTTTTCAAAAAACAGTTCCGCTTTTATTTTTATGTGTTATCATGAACATGTCGAAAGCATATCTGGAGTTTTCAATGGAAAATAAAAACTGGAAAAGAGAAAAGCTAAGAGCTACCCAGCCGTTTTTCGTTCTCTCAAGTGACGACTTCATTCAGGAGTCGTACAGGCAGATGGGTATCTCTCATTTTTACATGATAAGAAAAAAGAAAAATACACCGCTTCGGGCGATCCCGGATGGCTGTATTGATTTTGTTTTTGATTACGATGATGACGGCATGAAGGCCTTTGTCAGAGGAACGCCGCTTACCTTAGAGCATGATCTGCTGACCGACGCAACTGACATTTTTGGTGTAAGGTTTCTGCCGGGCACTCATCCTACCAGTCTTGCGCTGCGCCAGAGAGATCTGATTGGAATCAGCCATCCGCTTGAAAAATACTACCCTGAAAGCTTTGATTTCAAGGGACTTTCGGAGCGGAGCGAATTTTTGGACAGAGTCAGGTTTTTTCTTAAGGAGTACACCAGGCTTGAAAAAAAGCAGCCGAAACCATTCGGTAAGGAGGCTCTTTTTGATGCCGTCTGCGACATTATCTATCACGCCGATGGGCAGATAAGGGTTTCAGACTTAGCAGTCGAAACAAGCTACAGTGAGAGATATATCAGGAAGGTCTTCATGGAGGAGATGGGATTTTCGCCAAAGACCTTCTGCAATATCCTCCGTCTTCAGCGTGCAATCGAGTTCATCAATTACGGCTACGACGAGAAGGCCGCTGACTGGGCGACTGACTTAGGTTACTACGACCAGTCCCAGTGCATCAGGGATTTCAAGCACTACCTCGGTATGACACCGATGCAGTACAAAAAGCTGATAAATGAAGGTGACTATCACAAGAGAGCTGTATATGCACATGATATAGGACTTACTCTGTGAGATATAGTGCCGAAAAATACTATAATTTCACATAAACTGTCTTTTCAACTGAAATCTGCTCTTAAAAATCTTGTAAAGTCATATTCGTTAAACTATAATGACGGATAAAGCAATCAACTGACAAAGCGCGCGAGTCGCTTACCCTGCAGAAAGGAAGACATGAATCTGTTTGATATAATCGGTCCGGTAATGGTCGGACCGTCGAGCTCTCATACGGCGGGAGCTGTAAGGATGAGAGCCAGGGATAGAAAGCTGGCTTTTATTTTTTAAAGACTGACATAAAAAAAACCGGTTCAGGGTTTTCTGTGATAATCCTGAACCGGTTTTTTATTTATGAACTTTTGGAAGTTTTTATCAGGCTGTCTTTATATCCTTTGCATAGAATCTGTCGTACTTGAGTCCTGAGATATCGCATACAGGCTTCTCACCAGCTACGAGCTGTGAAACTACTGTGCCGACTCCCGGAGCGATTCCGAAACCATGTCCGGTAAATCCGCAGGCAAGGATCAGACCTGGAACCTCACTTACTGTATCGATTACAGGAACTCCGTCCTTCATATTATCTGACCATCCGGCCCATGCTCTTACGATCTTTGCGTCCTTGAGCATCGGGATGTATCTGATGATACCACGGCAGATACATGGAACTGTATCACTGTAGTTCATCGGGGTTCCGTTATCCTTCTTGTACAGCTCAAATCCAGTTGAACCACCGATTACAAATGAACCGTGGTCGGTCTGATGTCCGTAGAAATCTGCCTCTGCTGTTCCAAGCATCTGCTCGAACATCTTTGGCTCAGCCTCTGTTACAAGGCACTCGATAAGCTTGCTTACCATAGGTATATCGATTCCAACAGTTCCGGCGATAGCACGTGATGCCATGCCTGCTGCAAGTACGATATAGTCTCCCTCATAGGTATCTGTCTGAGTGATGACCTGTCTTGCTTTTCCTTTTATTTTTTTAATCTCTTTTACGTCCTCGCCGGTGATAAACTCTACTCCGAGTCTTCTTGCTGCCATGTAGTATGCAAGTGTAGCCTTGAGTGGGTTTGCATGGCCATCGGTTGGGCACCAGCTGGCTCCGATTACCTCATCTGAGAGGTATGGATTAATCTGTCTTACCTCGTCGCCGTCGATCATCCTGACATCGAGTCCGCAGGCTGATGCAGAATCTGCGAGCTTCTTTAATGTCTTTAGGTGCGCTTCTGTTTTTCCAAGACGAAGATTGCCCTTCTTGTGGTACTCTACATCGTATCCGAGCTCCTCGGAAAGTGTTGGCCAGAGATTTTCTATTCCATACATAGCCAGTGGAAGCTCTCTAGGATCACGTCCTGACTGACGGACACCGCCACCATTACGGCTTGAGCCACCATTGCCTATGATGTCTGATTTTTCAAGTACAGTTACCTTATAGCCTCTCTTTGCCAGATAGTAAGCGCATGAGTTGCCTATGATTCCGGCTCCGATAATGATCACATCTGATGTCTTCATAAATCTGTTTCCTCCGTCTCATCTGCATAAACATGCATCTCTGTTGGTCTCATAGGTGCTCTTGAAGTAGCTGGCTCTAAAAGTGCAGGTGAGCACTTTAACTCTCTTGCTACAATTCCCTTTACCAGCTTTGCGCAGGTCTGTCCCTGGCATAGGCCCATGCCACATCTCAAATATCTTCTGATCTCGGCGATGGTCCAGAGTCCCTCATGGACAGCCTTTCTGATCTCGCCCTTTGTAACTTCCTCACAGCGGCAGACGATCATGTCATCGTCAGGCCCTGGAACGAACTCTCCTATATCTCTTGATCTGTTGCTAAGTTCACTCATCACTTTTCCTCCTGACTCTTAGACTGCTGCCTTAAAAAATCTGGCCTTCATAGCATATTCCTTCGGAACCTTGATTGTAAGAAGGCTAGTGCTGTCAAATGCCTTGCTTGTATGTACCTGTGCTACCTCTGCGTCACATACGACCGCTCCGTCTCTTCCAAGTGCCTTGCCCTTGGTGCCAACCTCTGGCAGTGGCATGAACTCATATGGAAGTGTGATTGTAGCGTTTCCGTCACCTGTATCTTCATCAATAAGGAAAATAGCCTGTCCCGGGCAGCTTGCTACGCACATACCGCAGTTGATGCATGTACTGTCTTCTACTGAAATAGGAAGTGATGTGATGTTATCTCCGATTGAGATGCATCCCTTCTTGCAGGCATCCTGACAAGGGTTGCAAGGGATGTTCTGAGTACACTCAAGTACAGGATGGATTCCTGCCTTGTGTACGACTCCAGGATATCTCTCTATCTCGTCATCTGCTACATAGCCCTTCTTAAGGAGGCTCTGTGAAACCTCTATTCCCTCTTCAGTCTCTGTGATGTTCTTGCCTCTGTTCTTAGGTGCGAACATTCCCTGACGAAGTGAATCAAGTGAGGCCTGAAGCTTCTTAAGCTCTGCATCCTTCTCCTCTGTTGAGATATATCCTAAGTACTCAGCTGCTACGATTCCTGACATACGTCCCTCGATCATAGCTGATGATGCTTCCTCGATTCCTGATACATCTCCTGCTGAATAGATTCCAGGGATTGATGTCTCGCCGTACTCTCCGACGATAGGTACCTGGCCACCACGCTTTGGATTATCCTCCATCTTGCAGCCTGCCATCTTAAGCAGCTGTGACATAGGTGAAAGTCCAACGGCTACACAGACTGTATCTACATCGAAGTGCTTATCTGTTCCCTCGATGAACTGGAAATGATCATCGACCTGTCCGATCGTAACTCCTGTTACATGATCATCTCCCTCAACCTTCTTGATTGTATGTGAAAGATAGAACGGAACTCCGGTACGTGCCACCTTTGCTGCGTGAACTCCGTAACCACCGATCTTCGGTGCCGCATCTACAAGTGCTACGACATCGCATCCGCACTGGATAAGCTGGAATGATACCACGAGTCCTACGTTTCCTGAGCCAAGCATCAGGATCTTATCGCCTGGTTTTACTCCGTAGAGGTTCATAAGTGTCTGAGCAGCTCCTGCTCCCATAACTCCAGGAAGGTTCCAGCCATCGAAGAGAACCATGTTCTCTGCGGCTCCTGTAGCTATGATGACTGCATCACCCTTGAAGTGATGTACCTCATCTCCCATTCTTACTACTACTTCTCTATCCTGATAGAGGCCGATTACTGTAGAATTAAGCTCTACCTTTACTCCGGCTTCATCCGCTTCTTTAAGAAGCTGCTCACCTATATGGAATCCTCTTATTTTTGCCTTATGCTCCTTTGAACCAAAGAATTTATGTATCTGCTTGAAAAGCTGTCCACCCGGGCGTGCGTTCTCATCGAATACGACTACCTTCATTCCACGCCTGGCTGCTTCGATAGCGGCTGACAATCCTGAAGGACCGGCGCCTACAATTATTAAATCAAATCTTTCTATTTTCATTGTTTATTTTCCTCCGGTCTTACTGCTGATCAAATGGCTTATCACTAACACCATACTGGGTTCTTACATCCATGCCCTCTACGAGCGGCTCCATGCATGTTCTGACGTTTGGCTCACCATTTACGACCATTACACAGTCAGTACATCTGCCGATTGCACAGAAAATTCCTCTCGGCTTGTGCTGCTTCATTGTATATCTGTGAACCATTACGCCATTTGCCTTTAAGGCTGCCGCTATAGGTTCACCCTCATAACCTTTCATCTCTTTGCCGTCATAGCTGAAAGTAACGATTTTCTTTCCCTCATTCTGGGTACCAAGAATTGGATGCTGTGCTATCCTTCCTGCCATCGTGATGTCTCCTTTCCATACAATTGCTTTCCTTTGTTCAGTTGTGCAGCTTTTTGGACAAAAAAAGACGTCCTCTGCCCTTAAGCAAATCGACGTCATTGTCTTTTCTCAGCTGCTCTTTTGTTAGTTAGAATGCTAAATCTTTACGGGAGTATTTTATTGTAATTTTCGGAACAAACCATTTCGTACAATACAAAGAACAATAAGCATTCCGCAAAAATTTATCTCCTATTTTTTCAGCCGGTTTTTCTTGACAGTGGCTGGGCTGACCGATAGAATGGGGCTGGTGTCCGGCACGGCGCACTTAATCAGCTTGACACAGCATGCACAAGCATAAACTATTCTCGCCATTATGCTTTGAGAAGTTTATAATAGATTTGCATAGAATTTGAATACTAAGGAGATGAATTTTCTTGTTCTTCAAATATCAGACAGATCCCTTTCTACCTGATCAGGCACCTGCGTTTTCAACATACGATAGTAATACTGAGATGACACGTTGCGCTGCAATGTCCGTACAGACCACCCCTGTTCACAGGCTTCTTTTTCATACCATCTTCTTGCCTCGGCATCCTGAACCTGAATTAGAACACTATAGTGACTCCACGAAAGTGCTGGAGATTGTGTCGACAGCGTCGACACAATCTCAGGGAAGGTCTGAAAAATTTCACATATCTGTAAATTGATACCTTGTCAAATCCCCTTCCATACAGATTTGTCAGTTCTTTTGACAGCTCTGAAATAATCTTTTTCCCATATCGCTCCTTCCCATCACCAGTCATGAACTCTTCCGAAATTCTCTTCCCGAGCAGCCAATTTCGTTCAACCAACAAGACATTTACAGCCTGATAAGTCGCCTTCTGCGCTGATTCAATGATCTCTTTTGAATCATTCAGCACATTATAACTTACTAACATTAAAGAATATGAGCAGGTGCTCCGCATAAAGGAGCTGCTCTTATGTTATCTGCAAGATGAAAGTTATTAGTCCGGCATGTCGCATAAGTTACCGTCTATGTGAACTGATCATAAGACTCGCTTCTTCTCACTAAGTGTCCGAAAAGGGCTTATATTAAATCTGCAGATAGTAATATAAACAATGTGCTATAGCACATCAAATGCACTTGTATTTTAATATAATTTCAACTATAATGAGAGCATAAGTAAGGAGGTTTTCATTATGCCAAAAACAGAGGAAATGACAAATTTTACATTCAAAATGGACCGGAAGACTCGGAACAGCTATTCCAAACTTTGTGATGAGTTCGGCCTTTCTATGTCATCCGCAACATTAGCTCTGGTACGGCAGGCAGTACGTACGCAAAGCATGAGTTTTTCCATGCGTGATGAGAATGGTTTCACTCCGGCTCAGGCGGCTGAATTACAGAAGCGAATCGATGAAATCGAACAAGGCAATGTTGTCAGGCACGATCTGATTGAGGAGTGATTATGAGAGAACTTTTGTGGTCAGTGGGTGCATGGGATGACTACCTGGAACTTCAGACAGATAAAGCCGCTCTGAAAAAAATAAATAAACTGCTCAAAGATGTAATGCGAAATGGTTATCAGGCTTCTTATGGGAAGGTTGAGATGCTGAAAGGAAATTTCAGAGGATACGCCAGTGTCCGGATTGACCACAAGAATCGTTTGATCTTCAAAGCGGATGATGTAACCATCTACATCGCTCAATGCGGCGGACATTATGATGATGAGTAGGAAATGTTAATCGAAGACTACATACCATCACCGTCCCAAGGCTGATTGAAAAAATAACCGTTTTCGCTGACCATTTCACCGTGAAATTCAAATCCGGTGTCAGTGTTGACATAAAAGACTAAGAGCAGGTGCTCCGCTTTTTGGAGTGCCTGCTCTTATGTTATCTGCAAACTGGAATTTATTTATGTCTTGCTTTGCTGATAAGTTCTTCAACAACAACACTGAGCAGCATACAAATACCACATACTGCCCCCATATAAATTCCTATAGATTTACCAACATACTTTGTTCCAGATTTTGTAAGTTCGTAAATCGGTATTCCGAGTATTTTCACAGTAAGTGCATTTACATCTGTGCTATATGCATTAGTATATCCAAAGTAAATAACGACGCTCATCAATAGCATTGCGACAGCAAATCCAACGACAAGTGCAATTAGAATTTTAACTTTTTTCTTCATGAATTTCTCCTTGCGAATCCTAATTTTTCTCCCCGACATCCATCCCCTACACTCAGCGCCCTGTTATCCATCCTCAAGTCTCGACCCCCAACATCCAGATGCGAGTCACGACCCTGTCACAATCTGTTCACATTTCATTTTTGAGCCCTCCTGGATATTCTTGGATATGTTCGCGCAGAGCGTTTTCGATTCTCTTCGGCAGAAAATTCCGGATACCCGAAAAAGGCTTAAAATTGGGCTTTTCCAGCCCTGCTTCAGCTTGTTTTCGTTAGTAAAGTCACCGTCTCGACATGGCCTGTAAACGGAAACATATCCACCGGCTGAACCTTTTCCAGTCGGTATTCTTTTGACAGTACTTTCACGTCGCGAGCCAGTGTCTCTGGATTGCATGATATGTAGACGATCTTTTCCGGTGCGAGTCTGAGCAATGACTTCAGGAATTTTTCATCAGAGCCTGCTCTTGGCGGATCCATAAAGACTATATCTGCCTGTATATTTTTCTCTGTGAAAAGTTCTGCCGCGTCACCGCATATATATCTGGCGTTCTTTACTCCATTTGCCTTCGCATTAAATATTGCGTCATGAACAGCGTCACGGTTATTCTCAATTCCAATAATCGACGAAGCATGGTCTGATGCGCAGATTCCTATCGTTCCAATCCCACAGTAGGCATCGATTATTTTTTCATTGCCACTTAGGTCTGCAAATTCAACTGCCGTCTGATAGAGCTTCTTCATCTGCTGAGGATTCACCTGATAGAAGGCAAGCGGCGACAGGCGGAACGACTTTCCCATTACCTTGTCTGTCAGATATTTTTCTCCATACAGAAGTGTGAGATCATCCGTCAGGACCATGCTGTCGGTACGCTTATTGATATCGAGGTATATGCTTTTTACCTTTGGAAAATTCTTATGGATCTCTTCTATCAGATGCTTCTTTCCAGGAAGAAATGTATCTGCACTCACGAGGACCAGCATTATATCGCCTGTCGCGAAGCTCCGTCTCATGAAAATATACCTGAGACTTCCGGTATGATCATCCTCATCATATACCTTGATTTTTAGCTTCGGCAGCAGATCTGTAATAAAATGAGCCAGCTTCTGGCAGTCCTTTGACTCGATCAGACAGTCATCTATCTCGTACAGATCATGACTTCCCTGACCATATTTTCCACAGACTATCTGTCTCGACTCATAGTCGTACCCAAGGGCATATGTAACCTTGTATCTGTAGTAATACGGGAAATTCATGCCGATGACTGGCATGATATTTTTCCCGAAGAGGTTTTCCATGTTCTTCTGTTTCAGGTCAAGAGTTGCCTGATACTCCATATTGATGTGGTCACACGAGCCACATTCATTTTCATATATACATTTCATGAAAAATATTATAGGAATTTATCGTAAATTTTGCAATTAAAAAAGACAGGAGAACCGTCTCCTGTCTCTTCATTTACGACGCCCGAATGGGCCTTTAGATTTTTTTGGCCAGGTGAGCGTTCCACCACAGGCTTCATCAAATGCCTTGAGTGCTGACTTCTGTGAAGAATTCAGTGCACGTGGTACTGTGACGTTGAGTGTCACATAATGGTCACCACGAACGTTCTTGTTACGAAGAGTAGGAATACCCTTGCCACGTAGTCTGATTCTGGTTCCCGGCTGTGTACCAGCCTTCACCTCGTACTCCACCTTTCCGTCTATAGTATTGATTATGATATTGCTGCCAAGCGCTGCCTGAGCAAATGAGATAGGTACCTCTGAATAGATATCAAAACCATTTCTCTGGAACTCGTTGCTTCTTGCAACCCTTACCTCAACAAGCAGATCCCCGCGAGGACCATTGTTGATTCCCGGATCTCCCTTGCCACGAAGACGAACCATCTGTCCATCATCTATGCCGGCAGGAATTGATACAACTATCTTCTTCCTCTGATCTTTGAAACCGGTTCCATGACAGTCAGGACACTTGTCCTTGATGACCTGTCCTGTTCCGTTACATTCCGGACATACGCTTGTACGCTGTATTACTCCGAAGAGCGACTGTTCCGTCGTCACGATATGTCCTGAACCTCCGCACTTCGTACATGTGCTCTTGGAAGTGCCCGGCTTGCATCCTGTTCCATGACAGGTAGGACATGGATCCTTGAGTGTCATTTCCAGTTCCTTCTCACAGCCAGAACATGCTTCCTGGAATGTGATACGAACCGATGTCCTGACATTGGCACCCTGCTGAGGGCCATTGTTGGCTGCTCCTCTGCTTCTCGAGCTTCCTCCACCAAAGAAGTCGCCAAATATATCTCCGAATCCACCGAAGATATCATTGAAATCCATATTGTTGAAATCGAAACCGCCGGCACCGGCACCATCTGCATTAAATCCGAACTGATCGTACTGCTGACGTTTCTTTGGATCAGACAGAACGGCATATGCTTCGGAAGCTTCCTTGAACTTGGCTTCGGCGTTCTTATCTCCGGGATTCATATCAGGGTGATATTTCTTTGCCAGCTTACGGTAGGCCTTTTTGATGGTCTCCTCGTCGGCATTTTTATCTACCCCGAGAACCTCGTAGTAGTCTCTTCTCTGTTCTGCCATTTCTTTATGTCCTTTCAAGTTATAAGTTCATAGTTCAAAGTTCCAAGCCTATGACCTGGAACTCAGAACTTATAACTTTAAACTTTTAACTTTTAACTTATCAGACTTCTTTGAAATCTGCATCTACGACATCATCGCCGTTATTACCGCCGGCATTTCCACCGTTATTGCTATTGTTCTGTGGACCTGCGCCAGGATTTGGTCCTGCCTGTGGGCCGCCAGAAGCTGCACCGGCTGCCTGAGCATTCTCGTACATCTTGGTAAATACCTTCTGTGCTGACTGCTCGAGCTTCTCCTTGGCATTCTTCATCTCAGCGACATCCGAGTCTGACATATCCTCCGGCTTCTGGAACTTGTTGACGAGATCCTCTACTGCTTTGAGGTCAGCCTCCACTGCACTCTTGTCACCCGCATCAAGCTTGTCGCCAACTTCGTCAAGAGCCTTTCTGGTCTGTACTGCAAATGCGTCTGCATCATTTCTGGTGTCGACTGCTTCCTTACGTTTCTTATCCTGGGCCTCATACTCAGCTGCTTCCTTGACAGCCTTATCGATCTCTTCATCGGACATGTTGCTGCCTCCGGTGATCGTGATGTGCTGCTCTTTGCCTGTACCAAGATCCTTGGCGGATACAGTTACGATACCATTTGCATCGATATCGAATGTAACCTCGATCTGTGGAACACCTCTTCTTGCTGGTGGGATTCCATCGAGACGGAACTGACCAAGTGACTTATTGTCACGGGCAAACTGTCTCTCACCCTGTACTACGTTGATATCAACGGCTGTCTGGTTATCCTCTGCGGTTGAGAAGATCTGGCTCTTCTTTGTAGGGATAGTGGTATTTCTCTCGATAAGGTGAGTGGCGATGCCTCCCATTGTCTCGATCGAAAGTGTAAGAGGTGTGACATCGAGAAGAAGAACTTCTCCTGCGCCCTTATCTCCGGCGAGCTTACCACCCTGGATGCAGGCACCGAGTGCTACGCACTCATCAGGGTTCAGGCTCTTTGATGGCTCCTTGCCTGTGATCTGCTTTACCTTTGCCTGTACTGCCGGGATACGTGTCGAACCACCGACAAGAAGAACCTTTGAAAGGTCTGCTGCAGTAAGTCCTGCATCCTTTAATGCATTCTGTACAGGGATTGCTGTCTTCTCAACAAGATCTGATGTGATCTCATCGAATTTTGCTCTTGTGAGGTCGAGATCAAGGTGCTTCGGTCCATCAGCTGTTGCTGTGATGAATGGCAGGTTGATATTAGTTGTTGTAGCATTTGAAAGCTCTTTCTTAGCCTTCTCTGCAGCTTCCTTGATACGCTGCATTGCCATCTTATCGCCTGACAGATCAACGCCTTCCTTAGCCTTGAACTCATCAATCATCCACTGCATTACACGGTTATCAAAATCATCACCACCGAGATGTGTATCACCGTTGGTTGAAAGAACTTCGATGACTCCATCACCGATCTCGATTACTGATACATCGAATGTACCACCACCAAGATCATAAACCATGATCTTCTGCTCCTGCTCATTATCAAGTCCATATGCAAGAGCTGCTGCTGTAGGCTCGTTGATGATACGCTTTACATCAAGTCCTGCGATCTTGCCGGCATCCTTTGTAGCCTGACGCTGTGCATCATTGAAGTAAGCAGGTACTGTGATCACGGCCTCTGAAACCTTCTCACCAAGATGTGCTTCAGCATCGCTCTTCAGCTTCTGAAGGATCATTGCTGAGATCTGCTGTGGTGAATATTTCTTGCCATTGATTGTAGGACCGTCATTTGTTCCCATTTTTCTCTTGATAGAAGAAATGGTATTTTCAGCGTTTGTAACTGCCTGACGCTTTGCCGGCTCACCTACAAGTCTCTGTCCATCCTTTGTAAAAGCTACGATTGAAGGGGTAGTTCTCATACCCTCACTGTTCTCGATTACTGTAGGCTGTCCGCCTTCCATTACTGCTACGCAGCTGTTTGTAGTACCAAGATCGATACCAATTATCTTACCCATAGTGATTATCCTCCTTATGTTAATTAGCTACCTTTACCATCGCATATCTGATGACCTTGTCATTGTATGTATAGCCCTTCTGAAGAACCTCTACAATCTCCTGCTCGCCCTTATCCGCATCATCCACATGCATCACTGCATTATGGAAATTCGGATCGAAGGTCTTGCCAAGAGCATCTATCTCTTTGACACCCAGATCATCAATTGCTGTCTTAAACTGCTTGTATATAGCAAGCATTCCTTTCTGGAAAGCGTCCTCCGTATCGTCTTTTACATCTGCAAGTCCACGCTCGAAATTGTCAAGCACCGGAAGGAACTTAGTGATCACATCGCCTGCTCCTGAGCTGTACATTGAAGACTTTTCTTTTTCTGTACGCTTACGGAAATTATCGAACTCTGCCATCTGGCGGAGCACCTGATCCTTAAGGGATTTGATCTCCTCATCCTTTGGATCAGGCTTCTTTTTCTTATCCTTTCCAGAAGGTCCTTTCTTTTTATCTTCTGAAGGCTTATCGTCTTCTTTGGATTCTTTCTTTTCCTCTGAGGTATCTGCTTCCTTCTTCTCTTCCTTTCCAGGAGCTTTCTTTTCTTCGGAAGTCTCTTCCTTTACCTCTTCGGTCTCTTCTTTCTTATCTTTTTCTTCACTCAATTCCAGATACCTCTATTCCTTCTTCTTTGCGATTCTCTTCGGTTCTTCCTTCTTCTCCGGAAGCCTCGACGTTGCAACTATATCTGAAAGCTGCTTCTTGAGCGACTTCAGATTCTTCATTACATTCTCATAGTCCATACGCTTCGGTCCCAGGATTCCGATCGTGCCCTTGAAGCCATCGCCCAGATCGTATTTCGCGGTCACCAGCGACACGTCAGGCATATTCGGTATATCATCACCGATGTAGACCTGGATTCCATTTGGATTCCCTTCTTCATCGGATTCGATGTCATTTATCAGATTCTCAAGCTCTTCCTTATTTTCAAATGTTGAAATCAGGTGGCTCGCTCTGTTCGCATCGCTTAGCTCAGGATATTTAAAAATATTAGTCGTACCGCTCGTATAGATCGTACGGCCTTCATCCTGCTCTATCGTTCCTGCGACATTCTCCAGGACATTCTCAATGATGTCTGCATATTCACCTGCAGACTTCTTCATCTTCTGGATCAGCCCAAGATTGATATCATTCACCGTAAGTCCTGAGAGATTTGTATTCAGAAGCATATTAAGCTTCAGCAGATCCTCAGCATTAAGTGGTTCATCTATATCTATGATACGGTTCCTGATCGCATTGCCATCCATCACGACCACGGAGAGCAGCTGATGATCATTCACGGCTGACAGCTGTACGAATCTGACTCTCACTCCTGTGATAGCCGGTGCTGAGATCATCGATGTATACTGCGTATTCGCTGCCAGCACATCTACGACCTGCTTGAGCATCTTCTCCAGTCTGTCTGTCCTCTGAACGAGCATCTCGCTCGTCGAATCAGCCGGTGGAGAAGCTTCCTTCTCTGTCATGAGCTCATTCACATAGAACCTGTATCCCTTATCTGAAGGGATTCGGCCTGCTGAGGTATGCGGCTGTAATATATAGCCCATCTCCTCGAGATCGCTCATCTCGTTCCTGATTGTTGCTGAGCTAAGGTTCAGATCCGAGTTCTTCGAGATCGTCCTCGAACCTACCGGTTCGCCGGTTTCTAAATAATTCTTGATGATGACATCTAAGATCTTCTTCTGTCTCTCTGTCAGCTCTTCATCCTCTGCCAAAAGCTCACCTCCTGTCGGATTTCTTTGTTAGCACTCAAATGATTGGAGTGCTAATATCATCTGATACATAATATACGCCTGTTCGGAATATTTGTCAACACTTTTTTGAAAAATTTACACAAAAAAGATGGCCACAGCTTTTCTACTCAATGAGTGTGTCAGCCATCTTTAACTACTAATCCATAAGGAATAGTGACATACAGTAATTTGAAATATCAAGTCCTCTGTCATTAAGCAGGAGATGGTCTCCATGCTCTTCGAGCAGTCCCTCTCTCTCCAGCTTCTTTATCGGAACCTCGTATATCCTCTCTATTGATGTCCCGAAATATTTTTTGAAATCTGATCTGCTGACACCGTCTGTCATGCGAAGACCTAAGAACATGAACTCTTCCATTGCTGCCTTTCGGGTGAGCTGGGTAGCTGTATCTATTGTAGGAATATCAGTGAATGCTGCCTGGGATGTGATCTCATTATAATGAAGCGTATCTTCTATATAATCATAGATATAGCGTTCATTGGATGTGCGCCATTCCAGTCCCATTCCACCAGTCTCTTCAGGATCCTCAGGCTCAATCGAAAGGTATCCCGGAGGAATGAGAGACGCTGCCCCGATTCCTACCCCCAGATACGGAGTCCTTTTCCAGTAGCCCATATTATGGACACACTCTTTCCCGAAACGGGCATAGTTTGATATCTCATATCTGTTATACCCTTTTGAAACAAGGAAATTCTGTGCCCGCTTCATCAGCTCATACGCCTGATCCTCGTTTGGAAGCAGATAGGTCTTCTCACCATTCTTCTGACGGACATCATCGTCATGATATCTCTCGTAAAAAGGTGTCCCCTCTTCTACAATAAGCGCATAGCAAGAAATATGCTCAGGACGAAGCTCTGTCACTGACTCCAGTGTATGAAGCAGCTTTCCCGGATTTTGCAACGGAAGACCTGTCATGATATCGACATTTATATTATCAAAGCCTGCCTTGCGAAGGATCTCATAAGTATTCAGAAATTTCTCAAAGGTATGCACCCTTCCGAGAAGCTCCAGTTCATCATTATTAGCAGACTGCAATCCAACGGAAATACGATTGATTCCGACCGAACGATAGGTATTTGCAGCCTCCTCTATTATGGTTCCCGGATTGGCTTCGATTGTAATCTCAGCAAGCGGATCTACATTATAATACTCCTTTACCGTCTGCATTATCTCTACTATATAATCAGGCTTTATCCATGACGGAGTCCCGCCGCCTATATAGATTGAGCTTACAGTCCCGTGTACACGCAGGGACTGGTACTCAAGCTCTCTGATAAGCGCACTGATATAATCCCTCTGATCAGAATGTCCATAGACACCCGACAGAAAATCACAGTAATTACACTTCTTCACACAGAATGGAATATGTATATATAGTTCAAATCTTCGATTATCTTCCATCTTATTCGTCATCATCGAGCTTCAGCACGCTCATGAATGCCTCCTGAGGTATCTCGACATTTCCGATCTGCCTCATCCTCTTCTTTCCTTCCTTCTGCTTCTCTAAGAGCTTTCTCTTACGGGAAATATCACCACCGTAGCACTTGGCGAGTACATCCTTTCTCATAGCCTTCACTGTCTCACGGGCTATTACCTTGCTGCCAACAGCCGCCTGAACAGGTATCTCGAAAAGATGACGCGGAATATTTTCCTTGAGCTTCTCACACATCTTACGGGCCCTGTCATATGCCGTATCCTTGAACACTATAAATGAAAGGGCATCAACTCTTTCATGATTGATCAGGATATCGAGCTTCACAAGCTCAGACCGCTGATAGCCCTTTAGTTCATAGTCAAAAGAAGCATAGCCCCTCGACCTTGACTTCAGCACATCAAAGAAATCATAGATGATCTCATTAAGCGGCAGTACATACTTGAGCACTGCACGGGTCTCCTCAATATATTCTAGCGAAACATACTGACCGCGCCTCTCCTGACACAGATCCATGATCGGTCCGATATAGTCGCTCGTCACCATGATCTCCGCATCCACTACCGGTTCTTCCATATATTCAATTTCTGACGGATCTGGAAGGTTCGACGGGTTTGTAAGTTCCATCACACTTCCATCAGTCTTATGCACCTTGTAAACAACGCCCGGTGCCGTGGTCACGAGGTCCAGATCATATTCTCTTTCAAGTCTCTCCTGAACCACATCAAGATGAAGGAGTCCAAGGAAACCGCATCTGAATCCGAATCCAAGTGCCTGCGAAGTCTCCGGCTCAAAGGTAAGAGCAGCATCATTCAGCTGCAGCTTCAGCAGAGCATCCTTAAGCTCAGGATACTTCGCGCCATCAGCAGGATAGATACCACAGAATACCATCGGCTTGACCGGTCTGTATCCTGGGAGCGCCTCTGCCGCCGGATTGGTGGCCAGTGTCACTGTATCTCCGACCCTCGTCTCTCTTACATCCTTGATAGAAGCTGTGATATATCCTACCATTCCGGCTGAAAGCTCATCACACGGGATGAACTGACCAGCGCCAAAATATCCTACTTCTACACAGTCGTACTCAGCGCCTGAAGCCATCATGCGGATTCTGTCCTTTGGCTTTACTTTTCCCTCGCGGATACGGACAAATACAATTACCCCTCTGTATGAATCATAGAGTGAGTCAAAAATGAGAGCCTTGAGCGGTGCATCTGCATCTCCTGTCGGAGCAGGAAGCTGGGTGATGACCTGCTCAAGGACTTCGTCTACACCCTGTCCCGTTTTCGCAGAGATGCGCGGCGCATTCTCACAGTCGAGGCCGATGACATCCTCAATCTCCTTAGCCACCTTCTCAGGATCAGCAGAAGGCAGATCTATCTTATTGATGACCGGAAGCACTTCAAGGTCATGATCCAGTGCCAGATACACATTTGCAAGAGTCTGGGCCTCGATACCCTGAGCCGCATCTACTACGAGGATTGCTCCATCACATGCAGCCAGAGACCTTGATACCTCATAATTGAAATCCACATGTCCTGGAGTATCAATGAGGTTGAAAATATATTCCTCTCCATTCTTCGCATGATAAATAAGTCTCACCGCCTGTGACTTGATCGTGATTCCTCTCTCTCGCTCCAGATCCATATTGTCAAGGACCTGATCCTGCATCTCACGCTTCGTCAGCGTATGTGTCATCTCAATCATCCTGTCCGCAAGCGTCGACTTGCCGTGATCTATATGTGCAACTATACAGAAATTTCTGATATGTGACTGATCCATTCTGGTCTCCTTATATTAGGGGTTAGGGGCTAGGGGCTAGGGGTTAGGGACTATACCCTATCCCCTATCCCCTATATCCTATATCCTATCCATTATATCAGACAAACTTCCCCTTGACAAATCCATCTCACATCTGTATTATAGAAAAGTATGATTGCTTGGGAGAACCGTGTCAATCCCCTGCATTCATTATCATATGATAATAATATTCAGGAGGTGAATAGAATTGGCAAACATCAAATCTGCAAAGAAGAGAGTTTTAGTATCTGCAAAGAAGGCAGCCCGCAATAAGGCTATCAGGAGCAATGTCAAGACAGTTATCACTAATGTCGAGAAGGCAGTAGCAAGCGGAGACAAGGCAGCAGCTGAGCAGGCACTCAAGGTCGCTCAGGTGACAATCCCGAAGGCAAAGTCAAAGGGAATCCTTCATGCAAACAATGCAGCAAGAAAGGTATCACGCCTTACCAAGGCTGTAAGCTCAATGAACTAAAATTTTTAAATATAAAGTAAAGCCCCGTCTGGTACCGTCATTCCAGATGGGGCTTCTTTAATGCTTCCATAATCAGCATCTCAACAGCAACCGTATCCTTGAGCCTGCTTCTCTTGTAGGCCTCTTCATACTCTTCTGCACATTCAAGAAGGTGCGCAAGCTCTGCGGAAGAAAACTTTTTTGCAAAGCCGGATAATTTCCCAAGAGCCCAGTCATTTTTCACACCTGTGACCTTCTTTTTCATATCAACAGAAGCATGGTCTCTGTCCATCTGCTTCAGCTGGTACAGCTGCATCAGCTGTCTCTCAATAAGAGCAAAAATAGCCGGTGCCGGTTCATTCTGCCTCAGCATATCCTGATAGGCCTCGAAAACCCTCGTCGCATCCCTTGATGCAATAGCATCAGTCAGTGCAAAGACCTTTGTCTCTGAAGCATTGACGCAGATAGTCTCCACATCCGACTTCTCGATTATTTTTTTCTCGAAGCAATATGCAGAAAGCTTCTCAAACTCTTCATTCATCAGATCCATCGAAGAGCCGGTGCGCAGATAGAATTCATTCCACGCATCAGACTTCATACTCATCCCATATGCCGTGAGCCTGCCGCCGATCCATGACCGGAGTTCTCTGTCTGATGGCAGCTTGTATTCTTCAGCAGTGCCATTTTTCGAGACAGCCTTGTAGAGCTTGTCACGCTTGTCGACTTCTTCTTCGATAAAGACTATAACAGTAGTATCCGGAATATCCGGAATATATTTTACCAGCCTGTCCTTATCTTTTTTATTACCCTTGAAGTAGCCTGAATTACTGACAAGAATCACTCTTCTGTCTGCAAAAAAAGGAAGTGTATCACTGTCCGAAATAAGCGATGCGACCGAGAAGCTTTTCTCATCGAGTCTCGAAAAATTCATATCGGTCTCATCCGTGACACCGAGAGCCTTAAGAAGCTTCGTCCTGGCATATACCAGGAGATAATGCTCCTTACCGAAAAGCAGATATATTCTTTTGAAGCTGCCGCTTGCTATCTCGCTGTCAATCGACCTCATCTGTCATTTCCCTGTCGTCTCTCTCCGCAGTCCCAAGGACATCGTCTATTCTGTCATCGTGCATATGAAGGAACTCAGTGACCGCACACCACTTGTCTGCAATAGTGATCATCAGTCCCTCCATAGTCTTCGGGCGTTCCTTCGTCACCGGCCACATGTGATTGGCTATCATGTCTGCCTGAGTCGAATCCACCGTTCCGCTCTTCTCTGCTTCCATCAGAGACCTGATAGGATGTGAGTGCGCCGTATCCATGCTGCCCTCAAACGAATCCCTGTCAAATATTCCTACGTCATGCCACAGACTGCCCCTGACTGCATCCTCCTCATCAAATCCGAAGATACGCGCGAAGATCAGCATCTTCTGTGCCACATGAACGCTGTGATATCCGACTGTTGAAAAAATATGGTGTCTCTGCCCTACGATTCTCTGAAACTCATCCGAATCTAATATGTCTCTTCCTAATTCTTCTATCTTCTGATAGTCGAGATCCCTGCTCCCGACCGCATCAGTAATTCCTGAATCCATGTCGATACCTCCCAACATTTAGGATTATATCACCAATATTATGTAGTTGCAAACATGAAATAATGAGTGCATAATGTCCTTAACCCGTTGTTGTCCCATATCACCGGACAGCTCAGTAAGAAGGAGACAGTATGAATAAACGACCAGTACTAATGGCCGCATCAGCGATGCTTGGCGGAACCATACTCATTCTATACCATCAGTGGATTTTCCTGATGATTCCCATATTACTTTTACCTTTTATTTTTTACAGGAGGCAGCTACGGCATGCCCTGATGCTTACAGGTGCCGTGATTCTTGCCTTCGTATGTGGTATCACCTCAGCATCAGTCCGTCAGAGTACTTATGCCAATGCCTGCAGGGCTATAAACAGCTCAGACACCGTGACCATCCACGGGAGACTCATCCGAAAGGAGCGTACCTCATACGGAATCAGAAACTATCTGTCACTAAAGGGCGCGCATGGCATCAGGGTATCATTCACCTCAGAAGAGGATATCTGTCCTGTCGGTTCATGGATAAGGGTCACCGGGACGCCCGTAGAACCCGAGCCACAGCGGAATCCGGGATGCTCTGACCAGAAGTCCTATTACCGTTCCCAGTCTATTGCCTCAACGATAAAGGATGCAGCATACGAGACCACAAGCGCAAACAGATTCAGTATATTTGAGCTACTTTATCTTTTGAAATATCAGCTTCTTGCAGTCTTCAATGCTGCTCTGCCAGGTGAAGAGGGCTCGCTTCTGGCCTCTCTGTCAATAGGAACCAAGGGTCTGCTTGATGAAGAGGCAAAGGAGCTTCTGACAAATGCCGGTCTGAGCCACATTCTTGCAATCTCCGGATTACATATATCAATCATGGGAAATATGGTATATAGTACCCTGATGAAGCTGAAGCTTTCCGTCAGGCCGGCCGCCCTCATTTCCTTCGTCTTCGTTTTCCTCTACGCATACTCAATCTCAGATTCCGTTTCCGCAGAGAGAGCCGTCATCATGTACCTGCTTTTCATTATATCAAAATTCTTCATTGAAAAGACTGACACCCTGACCTCGCTGGCATTTGCTGTAATCTACGTCTGTATCACCGATCCGCTCGCGATCACCGGAGCCGCCTTCGTGATGTCCTTTGCTGCTGTCTTTCTTATAGCAGTCCTTGCAGTACCTGCAGGCAGATGCTACAGAGCATATACCGATCTCAGATGGGAGAACACTCATAAGAGGATAAAGGGCAGCCGCCATAAGCCGACCTTCATGGAAGATATGGCAGCGTCTGTACTGTTCTCATTCTGCATCCAGATATCAATGGGTGCTATAAGTGCAGGCTATTTCTATACATTCCCACTCCTGTCATGTCTTCTGAATACTGTCGTGCTGCCGTTTCTTCCTTTTCTGATAATCACAGGGCTTATAGGCGGTGTCATAGGATTATTCTGTCTTCCTCTTGCTAAAATAGTCCTCTTTCCATGCCATCTGATCCTGTACTGGTATGAGCTCTCATCAGCCACCTATACGAGGATTCCTCTGTCAAATATAGTGACCGGACGGATCTCTGTTCCTAAGCTCATCATCTGTCTTATCATTGTTCTCGTCATTTCAATTATCCTGCGCAGTCAGAACCGGAGGCTCTTCAATATCCGTTTCACCAAAAGGACATGGACAAAGCTTAAGCTGTTTCCGGTATTCGGAAGCCGGAAAGCGACTCTGTCCGCAGCAGCGCTGTCCTGCGCGATAATCATGCTGCTGTCAGTACCCCATCACGAGGGTTCCCTTGCAATGCTTGATGTAGGCCAGGGTGATGGTCTCATACTGACAACTGCTGATGGACGGGGATTCATGTTCGACGGAGGCAGTACCACTGAGCACGACATCGGGAAGAATATCCTGCTTCCATCTCTTAAATACCGTGGTCTGTCCTCGGTCGAGGGGTGGTTTCTGACCCATCTCGATGATGATCATATAAGCGGATTTACCGAGCTTGTGGAAAAGGATTATCCGATAAGGAATCTCTATCTGTCATCACGGATTCCTCATGACGAAAAGTATGCAATGATCGCCAAGCTATGCAGTGAGCATGGCATTCAGATAAACTATCTCGATGGAAATGACAGCCTCACCTGTCCTCTGTTTACAATAGAGACTCTTTTCCCTGATCAGACATCGGACTTCGAAGGTCCGAATGAGAACAGCCTCGTGACTCTTGTCACAATGAACTGGAAGGATGGCAGCAGAACGCGGATCATAGAGACAGGCGATATCGGTGAGGACCAGGAAAAGTATATTCTGGAAAAATACTCTGCCAGAATCAGGAAAAGCTCCCATGACACTCTGATCCTTAAATCAGCGCATCACGGGAGCAACTACTCCAACTGTTCTGAATGGCTTTCAGGACTACAGCCTGACCTCGTGCTGATCTCCGCCGGAGCCGGCAACCGATATGGACATCCCGGAGGAGACACCCTTTCCCGCCTGAATGATACAGGGCTTAAGTATCTGTGCACAATCAGCACCGGTCAGATAAGCCTGCTGCCATCTGGCAGATATCAATGTCACATCAGTCGCCAACAACGAAATCAAGATTAGGACTATAGGTACCATTTTTCTCATCATCTGTAATGATGGACGCAGAATTTCCGGAGCCTACAAGGATCTGAACTCTGCTGATCTGGTCAAGCTCACATAGTGAATCCACTATTGAATAGATTCTCAGATTAGTGGAAACCTTGCTGTCTATATTGTCAATCGACTGGTCGAGATCCACATAGCAGATACCATCATTTACATTTACAGAAAGCACCTTGACCGATGACGGAAGCGTAGCACAAGCATCCGATGAATCAGGCTTCTTCTGCAGCTGCTGCATCACTGCCTGCGCCACCGGGATATTTTCATTGATATGGACACCTCTGGTCTCCTTTATCAGACCGCTTCCATCAGCCGCCGGACAGTACAGCACCAGATCTACAGCCCTTGTGGAATCCTGCTCAAAATCAAAGTCATCGACAAAGTTTTCAGCCGTCATTGCTCCTATTGCATTGCCCTGGCTGTCGGTGATCGCATCCTTTACCACCCTGAAGGTCACATTATCGATGGTATCAAGCTGGACTAATGTCTTCACGACCGAGGCTCTCATCAGGGCCTCATTGACTTTATTCATATTGCGGTATGAGCGGGTAAACGAGATTGTAACGCCCCGATCCTTTATCTGGAAATACCTCACCATGATATTCGAAGGAATGGAATTCGTGTAATCCGCATCCTTCGGAGGCGTAGAAAGAAGCTGCAGGATATTCTTTACCTTTTCACGGGTAGTCGTCCCATCAATGTGCATACTGACCGGCGAGAGCGAGGTCTTCATCTGATTCAGATAGAATACCCGGATCTCATCAGGGCTGTGCTTCTTCTGTGATTTCCCGGACGAACCACATGAAGCCGCAACAATGATCATGCAGACACAGAGCAGTATGCAGTTTAATTTTTTTAATAATTTTCTCATGACTGCTCCTTTATATAATTTAACGGTACCCTGACATCGAAGGTGGTGCCCTCTCCGACCTCTGAATGAACTTTTATCTGACCCTTGTGCATTTCTATTGCATTTTTCGTGATCGCAAGTCCGAGTCCTGTGCCTCCGATCTCTCTTGAATGAGACTTGTCTACACGATAGAACCTGTCAAAAATATGCTCGATCGAATCCTGCGGAATTCCCATTCCATTGTCCTCGACACTGATATAGAAATACTGATGATCAGCATTTAGCGTCACATGGACATAGCCGCCAGGATTGTTGTACTTGATACCGTTCTCGATGAGATTCATGATTCCAAGAGAAAACTTTACCTCATCAATCTCCGCTGTGACCGGTCTGAAGCTCTCCAGCACCAGCTCCACATTCTGCTTCTCAGCAATAGGCCCGAGCCTCTTAAGCAGAGCCTCCAGCATGTCATTTATATTTACAGAGGAAATATTCAGGGTAGCACCTGACTTGTCCATTCGCACAAGTGACAGCAGGTCATTGATGATCTTCGTCTCCCTGTCTATCTCCTGCGTGATATCATGCATGAAGTCCTGATACATATCGATCGTGGCTTCATCCTCCATTGCATTAAGCGAATCAGCAAGAACCTTCATTGATGTCAGAGGGGTCTTCAGCTCGTGGGACACATTCGATACGAATTCCTGTCTGGATTCATCAATATCCCTCATCTTCTGCATGACTTCATTGAAATTCCTTGAAATATCCTCAGTCTCCGAAAAATCATCCACAGATACCTCATCGTGCAGAGCCTGTGAATTCCTGATGTCATCAGACAGCTTTCCCAGAGGCTTCGTATATCTCTCTGACAGTATTATCGCAAGGACAAATGCCACTACTATAGCAACAAGCGACAGATACAGAAGCAGATTCCTGTAGAAGGCTATGCTCTGCTCCATATTATCAGTTGACTTCGTGATGAGTATGACACCCTCTATACTATTCGATGAATCGTTTTTCTGGATTGGAACCGTGATGATGAGACAGTGACTGACCCTGTCATAAACTGATGTCCTCTGACCTCTGAGTGACAGGATCACATTTTCCCATACGAAGGTCTTTCCCTCGCTCAGATCGTATGTATCACGAACTACACGAAGCGAATCGTCTATAATGATGATCCTGCCGGAATAGATATTCCCGAGTGCCTTCAGCTGGGTGTTGATCTCATCAACCTCGTTATTCTTCAGATATCCGGTCGATAAGATCTGATCTGAAAGAAGCTGCGTCTGATTCGTCATTGAGACCGTATCAGTATCCAGAGCCCTGCTCTCATACATTCTAAAGAAAATGCCCCCGATGATCACACCGGGGATAATTCCTATTAGCAGCAGCGCGATAAATATCGCTGCCTTCATGCTATGAAATTTGTTTTGGAGAAAATTTACGAGCTTCATTTATGATAATAGTATCCGAGTCCCCACTTGGTATGAACATACTTCGGCTCTGACGGATTCGGTTCTATCTTCTCACGGAGTCTCCTGATATGCACATCCACAGTACGCGCGTCACCAGGGAAATCCTCACCCCATACCTCCTTCAGAAGTGCATCCCTGCTATATACCTTGCCGGGATGGCTCACAAGGAGATAAAGCATCTCGAATTCCTTGCTCGTGAGATTTATCTCTCTGCCTTTGATGAAAAGACGACGGCTGTCTGTATCTATACGGATATCTCCGCTCTCAAGAGTCTCCTGTGGTGCCTCTGTATGCTGGGTTCTCCTGAGAATTGCCTTCACTCTCGCACGCACCTCAAGGACATTGAACGGCTTCGTGATATAGTCATCTGCCCCATACTCCAGTCCCATTATCTTGTCCATGTCATCGCCCTTGGCTGTAAGCATGATGATAGGAACCTGCGACTTCTCCCTGATACGCTGGCAGACCTCATATCCATCTACCTTCGGGAGCATGAGATCAAGGAGTATGATATCATAATCCTCGCTCAGTGCCTTGTCGAGAGCCTCCTGCCCGTCATGAGCGGTATCACATTCCATACCGTCATGCTCCAGGACAAGCTTCACTCCCTTTATAATATGCTCTTCATCATCTACTATCAGAACGCGCGCCATAATCCCTAAACCTTTATCCTGTCCTTTATCCTGTTGTAGGTACTCTCTCCGATGCCGCTTACCCTGGTAATATCATCAGGCTTACTGAATCTGCCATTCTGCTCTCTGTATGCTATGATCGCTTCTGCCCTTGCGGGACCGATGCCGCTAATGGTGGTAAGCTCCTCGGCTCCCGCCTTATTGATATCGATTCTTCCATCTGAGGCCTGCGCACTTCCACCTTCTGACTCAGCAGACTGCTCTGCCTTCTGCTCCTTCCTCGTCAGGACGATAAGCTTCTGCCCGTCTGATAAGACCTCTGCCTGATTGATATCAGCCGTATAAGCATCCTTTCTGAATCCACCTGCCTTTTCGACAAGGGCAAATACCCGGTCTCCATCAGACATCTGATATACTCCGGGCTTCTCCACAGCCCCCTCAATCTGCACAAATATCTGAGCTGATTCCTTCTGCTCCTCTGAAACAGATGATATGCTTTCAGTCTTTACTGCATCTGATTCTGACTCCAGATAGGACGTCGTGCCACAGGATGACAGACATAGAATACATAATACAACAGGTATAAAATATTTAATTTTCATAAATCGGATCTCCTTTCATGGAGTATCCGGTGACTGCTCTTTATATTCTAAATGATAAAAACAGTTTTGACAAGATTAAAAGGTGCCAAAAACTTTATTTAATTTCGCTTCCATTTCGTCAAAGCCGCTCTCGTCCATGATGAGTGGTGGAAGGAAGCGGACAAGATTGCCCACGGCCGAAAGAAGGACAAGTCCCTCGTCTAAAGCTTTGTTCAATATATCACCGACCGGGATGCTCTTATCGATGATGAGTCCCTGCATGAACCCGAGTCCTCTGTGTCCTTTTACGAAATCGTACTTTTCTGTAAAGGAATCAAGTATCTTCTCAAAATACGGTGTAAGCTTCTGTACATTCTCCGGAAGCCTTCTGCCCTCTATGATATCGATTGACTTGCTTACCGCCGCAAGCACAAGTGGATTGCCACCGTAGGTGCTGCCATGATCACCCGGCTCAAGTGAGTCTGCTGCCACCCTCTCTGTCACGAGGAAGGCTCCGACAGGTACTCCACCGCCAAGCGCTTTCGCTGTGGTCATGATATCAGGCTTCACTCCGTACTGCTCGTACGCGTATGTAGTTCCTGTACGCCCCATTCCGCACTGGATCTCATCGATGATGAGAAGGATATCATTTTCATCGCAGAGCTTCCTGAGTCCCTGCATGAATTCCTTCGTGGCCGGAGTGACTCCGCCCTCGCCCTGGACTGTCTCTGTGATGATGGCACAGGTATTTTTATCTATAAGCTTCTTTACACTGTCAAGGTCATTGAAATTCGCAAACCGCGCTCCATCCATCAGCGGATAGAACGGCTCACGATAATGTGTAGTTCCTGTGACTGAGACTGCTCCGACCGTACGTCCATGAAAGCTGTTCTCCATTGCGATGATCTCGTAATTGCCCTTGCCACGCTTATTGTAGGCATACTTCTTTGCGGTCTTTAAGGCTCCCTCGATTGCCTCGGCTCCAGAGTTCGTAAAGAAGACTCTGTCCATTCCGCTTATTTTGCATACCTTCTCTGCTGCAGTGAGAAGCGGCTCATGATAGAACAGATTTGATGTATGGATTATTTTATCTATCTGCGCCTTCAGAGCATCGTTGTACTCCTTGTCATTGTAGCCGAATGCCATAACTCCGATCCCGCTTCCGAAGTCCAAGTACTTCTTTCCATCGGTGTCGTATAAATATACTCCTTCTCCCTTTTCGAATACCACCGGGAAACGGTTATATACATGGATCAGATGTGACTCTGCCTCTTTCATATATTCATGCTTGTTCATCGTATCTTTCCTCATTATCTGATAATATTGCTGTTCCTATTCCTTTGTTGGTGAAGAACTCAAGGAGCAGGCAGTGCTCGATTCTTCCGTCAAGCACATGGACTCTGTGTACGCCGTTATTTATTGCTCCGATGCAGCTCTTTACCTTCGGGAGCATTCCTCCCTGGATCACGCCCTTATCTATAAGCTCTTCTGCCTCGGTGACCGAGAGCTCTGATATCAGTGAATCCGGATCATCCTTATCCTTAAGCACTCCCGGGGTATCTGAAAGGAATACGAGCTTGTCGGCTCCCATGGCCTCTGCTATTGCTGTTGCCGCATCATCTGCATTGATATTATATGTATTGTAGTCATCATCCATTCCGATCGGGCATACGATCGGGAGGAAGTCATTGTCGAGAAGGTCATAGAGAATCTTCGGATCTACTTTCTTTACGTTTCCGACAAATCCGATATCCTGGCCATCTGCGTATTTTTTCTCGACGTTAAGGAGTCCGCCGTCCTTACCGCTGATTCCGCAGGCTCTGACACCGAGCTTCTCTACCATTGTGACAAGAGATTTATTCACGCGGTTCAGGACCATCTCTGCTATATCCATTGTCTGCCTGTCTGTGACACGCAGGCCATTGATGAACTGTGGCTCGCCGCCGTCCTTTCTAACCCATTCGGATATTTCCTTGCCGCCGCCATGTACGATGATCGGCTTGAAGCCTACGAGCTTAAGAAGCGTCACATCCTTTATGACCTGCTGCTTTAAGTTCTCATCAAGCATGGCCGAACCACCGTACTTTACGACCATTATCTTACGATTGAATCTCTGGATGTATGGCAGTGCTTCGATCAGGACCTCGGCCTTCTTCATCACTGTCTGCATCTCGTCTTTGCGCATTATCATAGCTTAGCTCCTTGGTATAGCTGTGAGTTATGAGTTAAGAGTTGCGAGTTATGACTCTTAACTCTTAACTCTTAACTCTTAACTTCTGTAATCTGCATTTATCTTTACATAGTCGTATGTGAGATCGCATCCCCAGGCGGTAGCACAAGCGATGCCCTGCTTCATATCGCAGATGCAGGTGACCTTTTCAGCTGAAAGTACCTTGGTGGCGGCTTCCTCACTGTAGTCTGTTGCGACTCCGTCCTTTACCAGATCTATTTTTCCATTGACGCTCTCTACTATGATGTCGACCTTCGCTGGATCGAATGATGCTCCTGAATAGCCCAGTGCACAGAGGATTCTGCCCCAGTTGGCGTCATGTCCGAAGATTGCTGCCTTGGTCAGATTCGATGTGATGACCGACTTTGCAAATGTCTTTGCTTCCTGCTTGTCGCGGCAGTGGATGGCCTTTACCTCAAAAAGTGCTGTGGCTCCCTCGCCGTCTCCTGCCATCTTCATTGCTATCTCTCTTGCCACATAGAAGAGTCCCTCTGAGAATGCTGCGAAGTCTTTATCTTCTGTCGTGATCTTCGTATTGCCTGCCTCGCCATTTGCAAGTACTACACATGTATCGTTCGTTGATGTGTCTCCATCGACAGATATCATATTGAAGGTATCACATACTACCGATGAGAGCGCTTCCTGCAGGAGCTGCTTATCGATATTACAGTCTGTCATGATAAAGCAGAGCATCGTGCACATATCAGGGTGGATCATTCCGCTGCCCTTTGCCATTGCTCCTATCGTGACTTCTGTTCCGTCGCTCATTGGCACATGGACTGCACACTGCTTCGGCTTCGTATCCGTCGTCATTATGGCCTGTGCGGCCTTAAGTCCGGCTTCTTCTGTGTCTCCCAGATTCTGTGACAGCTCTACAACTCCGGCCTTTACCTTGTCAATCGGAAGCTGCATTCCGATGACTCCTGTCGATGCTACAAGCGTAGAATTGTCTCCGAATCCGAGTGCCGTCTGTGCTGCCTTTGCTGTCTCATTGCAGTAGCCGAATCCCTCTGCACCTGTACAGGCATTTGCGATTCCTGCATTGATCACGACTGTATGAATGTCTGTGGACTCCTCGACTACCTTTTTATCAAAAAGCACCGGAGCTGCCTTCACGACATTCCTCGTAAAAGTACCTGCCGCCACACATGGTGACTCGCTCACTATCATCGCCATATCGTCACGATCTACATACTTGATTCCGGCCGCTGTATTTGCAGCCAAAAAACCCTTAGGCTTCGTGACACCACCACTGATTACTTCCATAAAAACTTCCTTCCTGGGAATAGAGTTCATAGTTTTGAGTTCTAAGTTCTTAGCCGGATATACTACTTTTATATGCTCCAGAACTTAAAACCTGGAACTTTGAACTTACAACTATTAACTATTAAACCTCGTAATATTTTTCTCATTAAGGTAGAAATCATACACATTGAAATCCACCCGTTCCTTCCAGCCTTCTCCCTGCCAGAAACTGTTGCCGACTGTATTGTCCTTGAATGCAACGAGTGAGATTTTATTCACATGTGCTTCGTTCAGGCGCTTCATGCACCAGACACACATCTCTTTTCCTATGCCCTGTCGGCGCCTGTCTTCACGCACGCACACGTGATAGAAGCAGGCTGTCCTGCCATCGTGTCCACAGAGGATGCTTCCTATTATCTCACCATTTTCTTCTGCCACTACTGAAAATCCTGGGTTTCTCTTAAGAAAAGCCTCCACACCTTCCTTTGAATCATCTATGCTTCTGATCCCGAATCCGTGTATTGACATCCAGAGCTCATGCACCCTGTCGAAATCTTCTATTATCATTTCTCTGTACTTTATCATAATAAAACTCCGCTTACTATGATAGCACAACCATATATTTTTTGCATGTGAATAATAATACATCAAAGCAAGGCGGTTTTCAATAGTTTTATGTGTAAATATTCATTAAAAATGTATAAATTTACACTTGAAACAGATTCAGAGTTGTTGTAATATATAGAGGTCGAAAAAATTTTCTCTATGAAAGGAATAAGAAATGGCAAAGGATAAGGTTGTACTCGCCTACTCTGGCGGACTTGACACCACGGCTATCATCCCATGGCTCAAGGAAAATTATGGTTATGATGTAATCTGCTGCTGCGTTGACTGCGGACAGGAAGAGGAGCTCGACGGACTCGATGAGCGTGCAAAGCTCTCTGGCGCAAGCAAGCTCTATATCGAAGATATCACTGATGACTTCGCTGAGAACTACATCATGCCTTGCGTTATGGCTGATGCTGTATATGAAGATAAGTATCTGCTCGGCACTTCAATGGCTCGTCCAGGTATCGCAAAGAAGCTCGTTGAGGTCGCAAGAAAAGAGAATGCCGTTGCTATCTGCCACGGTGCTACAGGTAAGGGTAACGACCAGATCAGATTCGAGCTCTCAATCAAGGCTCTTGCTCCTGATATCAAGATCATCGCTCCATGGCGTGATGACAAATGGAAACTCCAGTCAAGACAGGATGAGATCGACTATGCCAAGGCTCATGGCATCAACCTTCCATTCTCAGTAGACCAGTCTTATTCAAGAGACCGTAACCTCTGGCATATAAGTCATGAGGGTCTTGAGCTTGAGGATCCTTCAAATGAGCCGAACTACGATCATCTGCTCGTTCTTTCAAATACACCTCAGAAGGCTCCTGATCAGGGTGAATTCGTCACAATGACATTTGAAGCTGGTGTCCCTACTTCTGTAAACGGCAAGAAGATGAAGGTTGCCGACATCATCCGTGAGCTCAACCGTCTCGGCGGAAAGCACGGCATCGGCATCATCGATATCGTCGAGAACCGTGTCGTTGGTATGAAGAGCCGTGGCGTATATGAGACCCCTGGCGGAACTATCCTCTGCGAGGCTCACAAGCAGCTCGAAGAGCTCTGCCTCGACCGTGATACAATGGACTTCAAGAAGGATGTCGCCAATCGTATGGCTCAGCTCGTATATGAGGGCAAGTGGTACACTCCTACTATGGAGGGTCTCATCGCTTTCACAAAGACCGTCCAGAAGACAGTCACCGGAGAAGTCAAGTTCGAGCTCTACAAGGGAAATATCATCAGAGCCGGTTCCACTTCCCCATACTCTCTCTACAACGAATCTCTCGCAAGCTTCACCACCGGTGACCTCTACGATCACCACGACGCTCAGGGATTCATCACTCTCTTCGGCCTTCCACTCAAGGTCAGAGCCATGAAGATGAAGGAAGTCAAAGAGAACGAGAAGACGAATAACCAGTAAATAATTAATTGAAAGTTTAAAGTTATAAGTTCTTAGTTAAAAGCTGTCCCTCCGGGGGCAGTTTTTGTTATGTCATATGCAAAAACCGCCCCTCAGGGCGGTGCTTATATGAGTTCCTTCTTGATCCGGTTCATCTCGTATGGGGTGTTCTGATACACATAGTAGTTAAGCCAGTTCGTATAGAGGGTATTGGCATGACCTCTCCACTGGAGAAGCGGCTTCTTGTTCATGTCGTTATCCGGATAATAGTTAACAGGGATATCAATGTCGATTCCCTTTGCCAGATCCCTTCTGTACTCCTTGTCGAGCGTCATCCGGTCATACTCTGGATGACCCATGCAGTATATCTCGCTGCCGTCGCAGGTCGTGCAGAGGAAAATCCCTGCCTCGTCTGATTCAGCAAGTATGATGAACCGGTCATCATTTCTTACTGCCTCATCGTCGACCTCGGTATTCCGTGAATGTGGCGCCCAGAAAAGGTCATCAAAGCCTCTTACAAGCGGTACCTTGCGGTGAAGAACCTTGTGCGGATAGACACCGAACAGCTTCTTTGGCAGAGTGATCTTCTTTATACCATAATAGTAGTACATCGCGGCCTGCGCTCCCCAGCAGAGGAACATAGTACTTGTGACATTGGCCTTGGCCCAGTCAAGAATCTTCGTAAATTCATCCCAGTAATCGACCTCTTCAAAGTCCAGAAGCTCAACCGGAGCCCCAGTCACGATGAGACCGTCCATCTGGCGGTCCTTTATATCATCATATGTCTCATAAAACTTGTTCAAATGGCTCTTTGATGTGTGAGTAGCCATATGTGACTTCGTGCAGAGGAAGGTCACGTCTATCTGAAGAGGCGTATTCGAAAGCGAACGCAGAAGGGCCAGCTCAGTATCCTCCTTCAGAGGCATCAGATTCAGGATACCAATCTCAATCGGACGGATATCCTGATGCATGGCACGGTTCTCGTCCATCAGGAAAATATTCTCGTGTTCAAGTATATCATTTACTGGCATATCAGCCGGAGTACGTATTGGCATATATCTATCACTCCTTTAATCCTTTATATCTAAACACTTGAACAACATTTTTTCAATATTCAAAACTTTAATTCTGTTCTATCATTGAAAGCAGATCTGCCTCACTGATCACCGGTATTCCCAGCTCCTTGGCCTTTGTCAGCTTGCTGCCTGCTGCTTCTCCTGCAACCAGATAACTAGTCTTCTTACTCACAGAACCGGTACATTTGCCACCATTTTTCTCAATCAGCTCTTTGACTTCATTTCGTCCAAGTGTAGGCAAAGTACCTGTTACAACAATAGTGAGTCCTTCTAGTGCAGAACCCTTCTCCTGTGGAGCCGCTTCCATCACTAACCCCTCATCCCTAAGTCCTTCAATAAGCTTCTTCGTATCATCAGAAGCAAAGAACTCTGCAATGTCCTCTGCAATTGTCTCACCGACATCAGGAATCTCAGTCAGTTCTCCCTTTGGAGCCGCCATGACAGCCTCTATTGAATGATAGTGATCAATCAGCGTCTGAGCAGTACGTCCGCCGACATTTCTGATACCAAGAGCCGTGAGGAGTCTTACTGGTCCCTGTGTCTTCGAATTCTCGATAGCCTGGAGAATCTTGTCCGTATTCTTCTCACGACCTATGATGCCATCGGCTACCAGCTCATCACGATGCTCATGAAGTCTGTATATATCTGTGAAGTCCTTCAGGAATCCTGCATCTATCAGGTTCTGAATCTGCTTCTCACCAAGACCTGCAATATCCATGCATCCACGGCTCGTGAAGTAGCTTAAAGTACGCACAAGCTGCGATGGGCATGACGGATTCACACAATAGTAGTCAGCTGTATCTTCCTCTTTCATGAGCGGGTGTCCACATACAGGACAGGTGTCACTTATCTTAAAAACTGTCTCAGGGTCCTTTACAGTTCCACTGATCTTCGGGATTATATCACCTGACTTTTTCAATAGATAAATACCGCCAATCCCGATGTGGTTCTCATTGATATAATCCTGATTGTGGAGAGTGACTCTGGACACATTAGTGCCATTGAGTCTCACTGGCTTTCCAGTCTTCTCATCAGATATATGCCCGATAAATCCGATCTTTCCAGTACGACCGACAGTCTCTTCGATCTCATCCATTCGTACCCGCTTCTCTTCAGGTGGATATTTGAATGCGATGTGACCTGCGCTGTACTTCGCTCCGGCAGGAAAATCAGCTCTGTATGCGACCTGATCTATCTTTACCACTGCACCATCTATGTCGAATGGAAGACCATCACGAGTGGAGCCTATCTCATTTATCACATCGACCACTTCATCTGCAGTCGTACATTTCTTATGGAATACGACCGGAACACCATTGTCATTAAGCTCTGCAAGAGCCGATGTCTGGGAAGCCATGAAATCAGCCGGACCATCCTGTACATTGAAGATGAACATGCGGAGCCCGCGCTCTGCCGTGACCTTCGGATCGAGCTGACGCAGAGTTCCTGCCGCGAGATTTCTCGGATTTGCCGCAGGCTTTTTCCCCACTGCTTCCATCTCATCATTGTACTTAAAGAAATCATCGTGACTCATATATACCTCGCCACGAAGCTCCAGATAATCGAACGGCAGCTCTATTACTTCCTTCACATCAGGGATCACGCGGGCATTAAGAGTCACATCCTCTCCGATATGACCGTCACCACGGGTCTCTGCAAGAGCCAGATGCAGATTGCCATCCTCATCACTATGCTCATAGCGGAGAGTCATGGAGAGCCCGTCTATTTTTCTCTCAACAGAAAAAGAGGCATCAGGATGCATGGCCACAACCTTTGCCACATATGCCCGTACCTCATTGATATCGAAAACATCCTCTATTGAAAGCATCGGAACCCTGTGCGTGACCTTGACACCGGCCTCACGCTTTGCAGATCCGCCGATCTTCTGTGAAGGAGAATCAGGAGTCACCCACTCAGGATGCTCCTTCTCAGCTGCCTTCAGTTGCTGCATCAGCTGGTCATATTCGTAGTCACTGATCTCGTTCCGATTCTGATTGTAGTAGAGATCCATATGATAATTGATCCTACTGCTCAGCTCCTGATACTCTTCGTAAGTCATTTCCCAACAAGACTCCTTATCTCGTCTTCAGTCAGCTCACGGTACTCGCCCTCCTTGAGGTTCAGATCCTTAAGTCTCATATTTGAGACACGTATCCTCTGGAGGTCAGTCACCTCATAATCGAGAGCCTTGCACATCCTGCGGATCTGTCTGTTGAGGCCCTGCATAAGAGTGATTGAAAAAGCATCATACCTGATCTTCTTTACCTGACATCTGCGGGTCTTCTGGTGAAGCTCAGGCAGATATATACCATTCGACATTCTCTTCACGAAGTCATCTGTCACCTCTTTGTCGACGGTGACATAATACTCCTTGTCATGATGATATCTCGCCGAGGTCATCTGATTCATGAAGTCTCCGTCATTTGTAAGAAAAATAAGGCCTCTCGAATCCTTGTCAAGCCTTCCGACCGTAAAGATCCTGACCGGATATGAAATCGCATCGATTATATTATTCGATTCCTTCTTGTCTGATGTGCAGACAATGCCCGCCGGCTTATTGAAGGCAATGACAACTCTTGTGGTTTCAAGCTTTACTGATCTGCCGTCCACCTGCACATCCATGCCCTCTGTCACCTTATCACCAACCGTCAGCGGCTTTCCGTCAGCCGTCACTCTTCCCTCTTCTACAAGCTTGTCAGCGGCTCTTCTTGAACAGTAGCCACATTCTGATAAATATTTATTGATTCTTATTTCTTCCATTATTTCAGATATTCCGTCTTAACGTATCCCTTCTTTGAATGATACTGTATCTTCGTCCAGCCGTCATCACGGTTCCTGATCACGAGCACCTTATCTCCTGCATAGGCCAGGTTGATCCTCTTCGAGTCTGTTGATGGCTTCTTTCTCACATTCACAGTATCCTTCAGGACAATCTTCTTTCCTTCCTTCGGCTTCGAGGATGAACTGCTGTCAGACGAATCAGAGGAGTCAGATGATGATGACTTCACCTTCTTCAGATACATCTTCCTGATGTATCCGGTCTTATCCTTGTACTTCACCTTCATCCACTTGCCATCGGTCTCGACCTTTTCTACCTTCGTACCCTTGTCAAGGGTCTTGATGATCTTTGAATCGATGGATGCCTTCTTACGCAGATTCGTCTCTGTAGTCGTCTTGTATGTATTCTTGTCAGAGGTATCATCAGAGGTCTTCTCCTCGGATTTCTTTTCATCCTCCTTCTTCTGGGCTTCCTCTTCCTTTGTCTTCTCTTCCTCTTCCTTTTTCTTTTCCTCGGCTTCCTTCTTCTCTGCCTTTTCCTCAGCCTTCTTTGCATCCTTCCTGTAGTCGGACTGCCATGCCTTTACCTTGTCAGGATAGGTCTTGGTCATGAATTCATCGAAGTCCTTGTCAGAAAGAGAAATCTCATTGTACTCCTTCTGAACCTTTGTCTGAAGGTCTACAACATCCTTCTGCTCCTCGAATGAAGCAATTGCAGAGACCACGGTCGGATCCATATCATTCTCATGATTCGTCTGGTTGAATGAGCTGTACAGATTGTTGATCTGAAGCTTACCATTTTCATCCTGCTGTACATAGAAGAAGTCAAGTCCCGGAGCTGCAGATTTCAGATCCTTGAAATGCATCTGAACATACACGGACACCAGCTTTGAATTCTTGTCAGCTCCATCCTTCGTATAGATCTGCTTGATATCATACGAATCAAGAAGTCCACTCATGAACCTGATGTAGCTCTTCTCCATATCAGAAACAGGGCTTGCTATCTTTTCTATATCATCTGTATTTCCTGCCGCATAATCTTTATAATACTCTGTCAGCAGATCATGAAGATCCGATCCCTTCTCTTCCTTCTTATATGAGGTCTGCTTCCCGCCTGATGATCCTTTATCAGTATCTGACACCGCCGTACCGGATGCTGCATCTCCTGAAGCCGCGGTTGTGCTCCCGCCAGCATGGCCCATTACCAGAGCCAGGATCACTACCACGATTGCAGCAAGAATGATAGCCTCTGTATGCCTTTTATTTGCAAAAAAATTCTTTATCTCATCTAAAAATTTCATTTCTATCTCCAATCCTTGTAAATCACGATTCGAATACTTCGCAGTGAAATGTAGACGATGGGATTCGAACCCACGGCCTTCAGAGTCGGAGTCTGACGCGCTATCCAGCTGCGCTACGCCTACAAAAAACGACTTCTTAATTCATAAGAAATCGCACAGAGTAATGATAGCAACATGATGCTATTTTGTCAAGATACGGGCAAGCTCAGTCGCAACCATGAGAGGAGTCCTGCCATCCGTAGATACCGTGATATCAGCAGCCTCTGAGTATGCCCTTTCCCGCATTGACATGAGAGTCCGTATCCTCTTCATCGGGTCATCACTCTGCAGAAGGGGACGATTATCATCACCCTTTACCCTGTCATACACGGTCTGCGCGGTTGCAGTCAGACGAACTATCCTGCCATTTCTTCTCATGAGAGCGACATTTTCTTCCCTGAGAGGTGCTCCACCTCCACATGATATAATATAATCGTTATCATTCTGTGAAAGATTTCTAAAGATTTCTGTCTCTATTTTCCTGAAGCCCTCTTCTCCTGATTCTGCAAAAATCTCAGGAATCGATTTCCCCTCCTGCTGTACTATCAGCTCATCAGAATCAAGAAGCTCCCTATCCATAAGCTTCGCCAGTTCTGTTCCTGTAGATGTCTTGCCTGTCCCCATGAATCCGATCAGATATATCTGCATATTATTTTCCTGCCTCATCAAGAATCCTGAGTATCTGCTTCAGCTCGAGATACTCCAGCTGCCCCGGTGCACTGGCCACCCTGTCTGCTCCGAAGGTAATGCATGAGCCGAAGGTGCCTCCCGCTATACGGCTTACGACTCCCAGCCTTCCCATGCTCATTGTCACGACCGGAGTCTTCGGGTGAAGCGCATGGAATCTGTATGTGACAGAAAGCAGTGCCAGCACATCATGCACTGTCTGGGGCATCACGGCAAGCTTTACTATATCCGCTCCGGTGTCCGCCATTGCTTCAAGCATTGCATACATTTCCTTTTCATCAGGAGTTTCGTGAAAATCATGATGAGATACCACTGACCTCACATTTTTTTCATGAAAAAAATCCAGCAGCCGGGCAATATCAGGTACAGCCCTGTACTCTACATCAATAAGGTCGGCATTCCCGTCTGCAGCACACCTGTTCAGGATATCTGTGTATTCTGAGGAATTGCCACGGAACTCCCCGCCCTCCTGCTCTGTGCGAAGAGTCACAAGAACCGGCCTATCTCCTGCTGCCTCACGGATCTCTGGCAGGATCATGGCAGAGCGATCCACATCATCATAATAATCGATTCTCCACTCGATTATATCCGTCTGCTCCGTAATCTCAGAGACATGCGATACTATATCCTCTGCCGTCCGGTCAGTCACCGGCACGCATACCGCCGGTCTTCCCTTATTTATCTCCAGATTTCTTATTTTCATAAGCGCTCCTCCGCCCCATCTGATTGACAAAAACCCTTTAATACTCTATCATAATAAAGCACTTATTTCAAGGAAAGGAAAAAGACAAGAGATGAGTTTTAATTTTTTAAAAAAAATGCCTACTCCTGAAGAAATAAAAGAGGAGCTGCCTCTTACCGACGAGCAGAAGGCTGTCAAGAAAAAGAGAGACCAGGAGGTCGCCGACATCATCACCGGCAAGGACAAGAGATTCCTGGCTATAATAGGTCCATGCTCTGCCGACAATGAGGATGCTGTCCTCGAATATATAGGCAAGCTTTCAGTGGTTGCAGAGAAAATAAAGGACAAGGTGCTTGTCATCCCTCGTATCTATACGAACAAGCCGCGTACTACCGGCGAAGGATACAAGGGTATAGCATCGCAGCCTGACCCTATGGAAAAGCCTGATATGATCGCAGGTCTCAAGGCCATGAGACACATGCATATCAGATCTATCGCCGAGTATGGCATGAGTGCCGCCGATGAGATGCTCTATCCTGAGAACTGGGTATATGTCGATGACCTGCTCTCATATGTAGCCATAGGCGCCAGATCTGTTGAGGACCAGCACCACAGACTGACTGTATCAGGATTCGATGTAGCAAGCGGAATGAAAAATCCTACAAGTGGTGACTTCTCCGTAATGCTGAACTCTGTATATGCTGCCCAGCATCCGCATCACTTCACCTTTGCAGGATATGAGGTTGAGACCAGCGGAAACCCTCTGGCACACACGATTCTCCGCGGTGCTGTCAGCAAGCATGGCAATACTACTCAGAACTACCATTATGAGGACCTGATGAGACTCCTTGAAATGTACAATCAGATGGACGTAGTCAATCCTGCAACCATCATTGATGCGAACCACTCGAACTCAGGCAAACAGTTCAGACAGCAGATCCGTATCGTTCATGAAGTCATGCACAACCGCCGCTTCTCATATGATCTCCACCAGTTCGTAAAAGGTGTCATGATCGAGAGCTACCTCGTAGAAGGCAACCAGAAGATCTCAGACCATCAGACGTATGGCCAGTCCATTACTGATGCCTGCCTCGGATGGGAAGATTCTGAGAAGCTTCTGTATGAGATTGCTGAGCAGGCTTGATAAGTCCGGAGTTGTAAGTTATGAGTTGTGAGTTATGAGTTGTGAGTTATGAGTTGTGAGTTTAGAGTTTTAAGTTATGAGTGATAAGCTAAAAGCGTCTTATATTGACGGTCATACCAGGCTGTATTGTCTCCTTGGTCACCCGGCGAAGCATAGTATATCTCCAAGGATGCACACGACAGCAGCAAAGCTTCTAGGGATTAATATGGTCTATCTGGCCTTTGATATAGAGCCTGACCAAATCGGAATCGCTGTCGAATCACTCCGACTGCTTCAGGCCGGCGGATTCAATCTGACGATGCCATTCAAAAGAACAGTCATCCCCTATCTCGACAAGCTTACAAAAGCATCCGAACTTGCTGGCGCTGTAAATACCGTGATCAATAAAGACGGAGTCCTGATCGGCCATACTACTGACGGAGCAGGATATCTCGACTCTCTGATGGACTGCGGATTTGACTATCATGATAAGAAAATGACTCTGCTCGGGGCTGGAGGTGCTGCAACATCTATTGCAGTATCGGCTGCGCTTTCAGGCATGAAGTCGATAGATATTTTTAAAAGAAAAAATGCCACCTACGAAGAAACTGCTGAGTTTACAGAAAAGCTTAATGCAAATACGAACTGTTCAGTGCAGCTTTTCCCTATGGATGATGCAGATGCAATGAAGGCTTCAATTGGTTCATCTGATATACTGACAAATGCGACTAATGTAGGTATGGAAGATGATAAGACGAGTCTCGTGCCCAGAGATTTCCTGAGACCTGAATTATTTGTATCAGATATCATCTATCATCCGGCTGAGACCACACTTCTGTCATATGCACGAGAATGTGGCTGCCAGTATAAAAATGGAGAAGACATGCTCCTGTTCCAGGGAGCTGCTTCATTCTATGAATGGACCGGACAGCAGATGCCGGTGAAGGATGTGAAGAGACTGGTGTTTTAGTGAAGTTAGTTTCAAGTTCAAAGTTCAGAGTTTATAGTACAAAAAGCCTTCCAGGATATTTAATAATCCCGGAAGGCTTTTAATTTTATAGCTTATAACTTAGAACTTAGAACTCAGAACTTTTAACTAAGAATCTTCTCATCTATCAGCTTTCAGCCTCAACACATGCTGTAATAAACTCTCTGAACAGCGGATGCGCCTTGTTCGGGCGGCTCTTGAACTCTGGATGGAACTGGACTCCTACATGGAAACGGTTCTTCGGCTCCTCGACTGCCTCTACGATCGAGCCGTCAGGGGATGTTCCTGAAATCTTGAGGCCTGCCTTTGAGAGGACATCCTTATACTCGTTATTGAACTCGAATCTGTGTCTGTGACGCTCGTTTACCTGACGCTGGCCATAGGCCTTCTCAAGCATTGTACCCTTCACTATCTTGCATGGATATGCACCAAGACGCATCGTGCCGCCCTTGCGGACTATGCGCATCTGCTCTTCCATCAGGTCGATCACAAGATGCTTGCCATTCTCATCGAACTCACGGCTGTTGGCATCAGGAATTCCAGCTACATCACGGGCATACTCTATTACTGATATCTGCATTCCGAGGCAGAGACCCAGGTACGGGATATTGTTCTCACGGGCATATCTGCACGCAGCAACCATTCCCTCAATTCCTCTCTCACCGAATCCGCCTGGAACCACGATTCCATCAAGACCCTTGAGTGTCTCGGCTACATTTTCATCAGTGATCTTCTCTGAATCGATCCATGCTATATCTACATTTGCGTCATTCTCATATCCGCCGTGGTAGAGTGCCTCACGTACTGACAGATATGCATCATGAAGCGCAACGTACTTTCCTACGATACCGACCTTTACATTCTTTTTCAGATTGTGGATTCTCTTTACGAGGTTCTGCCACTCTGTGAGATCCGGCTTCTTATTGCCAAGGCCGAGCTCACGGCATACAACTGTATCAAGCCCATTGTCATGAAGCATCAGAGGTGCCTCATACAGAGACTCCATTGTAGTATTCTCAATCACGCAGTCCTTCTTGACATTGCAGAAGAGGCTGATCTTGTCCTTGATACTCTGTTCAAGAGGCTCATTGGCACGGGCTACAATAATATCAGGTGAGATACCAAGTGAACGGAGCTCCTTGACTGAATGCTGTGTAGGCTTACTCTTGTGCTCATTAGATCCGGCCAGGAAAGGTACAAGAGTCACATGGATAAAGAGTGTATTCTCCGATCCTCTCTCAAGAGAAACCTGTCTGATAGCCTCAAGGAACGGCTGTGACTCTATATCACCTGTCGTACCACCGATCTCTACGATCATGACATCAGCATTGGTACTCTCTGATCCGAGATAGATGAAATGCTTGATCTCATCGGTGATATGCGGAATGACCTGAACTGTCTGTCCGAGGTACTCACCCTGTCTCTCACGGTTTAAGACATTCCAATATACCTTACCTGAGGTCAGGTTCGAAAATTTATTCAGATTCTCATCAATGAATCTCTCATAATGACCAAGGTCAAGGTCTGTCTCTGCACCATCCTCAGTGACGAACACCTCGCCATGCTGGTACGGACTCATGGTTCCCGGATCTACATTCATATAAGGATCGAGCTTCATGGAAGCGACCTTGTATCCACGGGTCTTAAGCAGTCTTCCAAGTGAAGCTGCCGTGATTCCTTTTCCAAGTCCTGAAACCACACCACCGGTTACGAAAACAAACTTTGTATTCTTTGCCATTTCTGTTCCTTTCAATCTGAGTTATTAGTTCTAAGTTCGGAGTTTCTCGTACTGTATAATTACGAAATAACTAATAGATTATAAATCAATATCAAAAAACATTCAACTCATAACTTAGTACTCAGAACTTAAACTCCTGACTCATGCCGTATAAAAATCAATAATCTCCTCTGCCACCTGCCCGCGTGACACTCTTCTGTCCATCGCAGTCTTTTCGATGTAGCGGTGAGCGTCAGGCTCGGACATGCTCTTTTCAGTCATAAGAATGCTCTTGGCACGATTTACAAGCCGCATTTCTTCAATCTTTTTCTCAAGCCTCTTTATCTCATGATAGGCCTTTTTCATTCTGCTGTCGCCGGCCTCCGCGAAGCCTAAGGCTCTGGCAAAAAGCGACTTACTGATAGGCTTCGGAAGACACATGACGCCTTCCTTTTCGACCGAGCCTGAGACCTCATTATAGTAATCCTCCTTGATAAAGAGTATCACCTGACAGCTCATATCGGCCGCGAGCTCGACTGACAGACTTTCTCCGTCCTCGTGCCCTATTGGGGCATTGATGATGCAGACATCCGGTGAAAATTCCGACATTGCCTGCCTGCCATCCTCCACAGTCGCCGCAAGCCTTATCTTTTCATAGCCATAGTTCTCGAGAAAGTCCCTGAAGAATTTCATCGCCTTCGGAGCATCAGTGATAATCAAAGCTCTTTCCAACGGTTTACCTCCACTTACAGCTCGTTATCCTTCAGTGTGTCAAGGAAACGGTCTGTGATAGCCTTTCTCTTTTCATCATTCAGGAACTCCGACTCTCTCGCCACATCTATAGCCTCTCCGAGCGATAAAGGAAGCTTCTGGTACTTTTTTCTTTCCTCATCAGAAATAGTATAGCCCGGCTTCTCCAGTGGCTCAGGAAGCTTCTCCCTATTCTTCACCCCGAGGAGTCCGGCCTGGATCACCATTGCGAATGCGATGTATGGATTAAGCATAGAATCCGGCGAACGCAGCAGGCAGTACTCATACCTGTCTGATACCAGCGGAACCCTGAACAGTCTTGACTCATTCTGGTGCGACCAGGTCAGGTACTTCGGTGCCTCGTTTTCTCCGAATCTGAGATATGACTCTTTTCTGGTGTTTAAGAAAACAGTTATATCGCGGATACGGTTGAAAACACCTGCCATAAAAGCCAATACGGTATCCGGATCCGTATCAAAAAGATTCTCAGCTCCCCTGAACAGTGCTATCTGAAGATGGAACCCGTTTCCAGGCATTCCCTCCAGCGGCTTCGGCTCAAATGAGGCTGTAAGGCCGTTACGGGCTGCTATCGTAGTCACTACATTCTTATAAGTCATGAAATGGTCTGCACTCTGTAGTGCTCCCGATGCACGGAATTCGATTTCATTCTGTCCCGGGCCTGTCTCATGATGGCTCGACCTGGGAGCGACATCCATATCTGACAGCGACAGACAGATCTCACGGCGGATGTTCTCTCCCTTATCGAGAGGAGCCACATCGAAATATGTGCCATGATCCATCGGCTCCAGTGTAGGAGTACCGTCTTCATCATTTTTGAACAGATAAAACTCACTGCGGAGTCCGAGTCTCACGAGGAATCCTGCATCCCTGCATTCCCTGATGGAATCCATCAAAAACCTCCTCGTATCATACGGATACGGTGTGCCATTCTGTGTCACTACATTGCAGTAGAATCTTATTACTCTTCCTGTCTGTGGTCTCCACGGAAGAACTGAAAGTGTCGAAGGATCCGGAACCAGATACAGATCCCTGTACTTCGGATCATCGAATCCCAGGATTCTGAATGCATCGAATGCTATTCCCTGTGAAAAAGCCTGTGCAAGCATATCCGGCTGTATGGAAATATTCTTGTGGTTCCCAAGCATATCTGAAAATGCGAGTCTGACAAACCTCACATCATTTTCTTCAACGTACTCTAATGCCTCTTCCTGTGTGTACCCTGACATAATAACACCTCTATAAAAAACAGCACCCATCCAAGACGCATTTGGACAGGTGCTTTGAAAATTTGTTGTATGATACACTGCCTTCCCTGTAAAAGCAGAATACCAACTTTTTGATTTTACTCTAATCTACGTAGAAAATCAACCTAAATCTTTATTACTTATTGTAATTTACGATCTGTCCGAAGTCAGGCTTCAGTGAAGCTCCGCCGATCAGTCCGCCATCGATATCAGGCTTAGCCAGAAGTTCCTTGCAGTTGCCAGCGTTCATTGATCCGCCATACTGGATTCTGATCTTCTCTGCTGTGTCTGTATCATAAACCTCAGCAATAGTCTCACGGATAGCCTTGCAGACCTCTTCTGCCTGATCAGCTGTAGCAGTCTTGCCTGTTCCGATGGCCCAGATTGGCTCATAGGCGATGACCATAGAAGCTGCCTGCTCCTTTGTCACACCTGCGAGATCAAGCTTGATCTGCATACGGATCCAGTCAAGGGTGATTCCCTGCTCTCTCTGCTCGAGTGACTCACCACAGCAGAGGATAGGTGTAAGACCAGCCTCAAATGCCTTCTTTACCTTCTTATTCAGAAGGGCATCGTCCTCGAGGAAGTATCCTCTTCTCTCTGAATGTCCGAGGATTACGAACTCTACACCTGCGTCCTTCAGCATTGCGGCTGAAATCTCACCGGTATATGCGCCCTTCTCCTCGAAGTACATATTCTCAGCACCCACATGGACATTAGTACCTTTTACTGCATTTGCCACAGGTACGATATCAATTGCAGGTACGCAATAAACTACATCTACATCCGGATTATTAACCAGAGGCTTAAGAGTCTCAACGAGCTTTAAAGCTTCGCTCGGAGTCTCGTTCATCTTCCAGTTTCCGGCGATAATTTTCTTTCTCATTTCTTGGTTCTCCTTATATAGTTATGAGTTGCGAGTCCCTCCGGGATTCCCCTTTGCTAAGATGCCCAAAGGGCAACTCATAACTCACAACTCTTAACTCTCAACTATTATTTCTCATCTGCTGCTGCGATTCCTGGGAGCTCCTTACCCTCAAGGAACTCAAGTGATGCTCCACCACCTGTTGAGATATGGCTCATCTTGCTGCCAAGTCCCATCTGGTTTACAGCGGCTGCTGAATCACCACCACCAATGATCGTTGTAGCATCAGCATCTGCCATAGCCTGAGCGACCTTCAGAGTTCCTGCTGCAAGAGTAGGGTTCTCGAATACGCCCATAGGTCCGTTCCAGACAACTGTCTTTGCAGACTTGACTTCATTAGCATAGAGCTCAGCAGTCTTAGGTCCGATATCGCAGCCCTCCATATCATCTGGAATTGCCTTGATGTCTACAACCTGTGTATCAACATCAGCATCGATAGGATCTGGGAAATCCTTTACTACCACTGCATCTACAGGAAGAAGAAGCTTTTTGCCGAGCTTCTGTGCCTTCTCGATCATATCCTTGCAGTAATCGATCTTGGTATCATCGCAGAGTGACTTTCCTACTGAATAGCCCTGTGACTTGATGAAGGTATATGCCATTCCGCCACCGATGATAAGGGTGTCACACTTCTCAAGGAGATTTGAGATAACGTTCAGCTTATCAGCTACTTTTGCTCCACCGAGGATAGCAACGAATGGACGTACAGGATTCTCGACAGCCTTTCCAAGGAAGTCGATCTCTTTCTGCATCAGGTAACCAACTACAGCCGGCTTACCCTCTTTGCGAAGCTCTTCAGCTACACCTACGTTTGAGCAGTGAGCTCTGTGAGCTGTACCGAAAGCGTCGTTTACGAATACGTCTGCAAGAGAAGCGAGATCCTTTGAGAAAGCCTCACCGTTCTTGGTCTCTTCAGGACGGAATCTGGTGTTCTCAAGAAGGATAACTTCGCCATCCTTCATTGCTGCTACTGCTGCCCTTGCATTAGGTCCTACAACCTCAGGATCTGCTGCAAACTTTACTTCCTGCCCGAGAAGCTCTGAAAGTCTCTTTGCTACCGGCGCAAGAGTCTTTGTCTTCTTGTCTTCCTCGGTCTTTACCTTCCCTAAGTGTGAGCAGAGGATTACCTTGCCTCCGTCTGCGATCAGCTTCTTGATTGTAGGAAGTGCTGCAACGAGTCTGTTCTCATCTGTGATCTCACCATTCTTCAGAGGTACATTGAAATCGCAGCGGCAGAGAACTCTCTTGCCCTTTACATTGATGTCATCTACTGACTTTTTGTTAAGTCCCATTGTGGACTCCTTTCTTCAAAAGAAAAAGGAGCCCGGCCCATAAGCCGGACCCCTGTAATGATCAAGGTCTTTAGTTCGCAAGAATTACTTGTTGAGGAACTTTGCGAAATACTTGATTGTTCTGCACATATTTGATGTGAATGAGTTCTCGTTATCATACCATGATACTACCTGAACCTCTGTGTTTCCATCGCCTACTGGAAGAACCATTGTCTGTGTAGAATCGAAGAGTGAACCATAGGTCATGCCTACGATATCCTTTGATACGATCTGATCCTCGTTGTATCCGAATGACTCGTTTGTTGAAGCCTTCATCTTGGCATTGATCTGATCAACAGTAACGTCACCCTTTACTACTGCTGTAAGGATTGTTGTAGAACCTGTAGGTACTGGTACACGCTGAGCTGATCCGATGAGCTTACCATTGAGCTCTGGAACAACAAGGCCGATTGCCTTTGCAGCACCTGTGCTGTTAGGAACGATGTTCTCAGCGCCGGCACGGCTACGACGGAAGTTACCCTTTCTCTGTGGTCCATCAAGGATCATCTGGTCACCAGTGTAAGCATGGATTGTAACCATGATTCCTGACTGGATAGGTGCGAGCTCGTTAAGAGCCTTAGCCATAGGTGCAAGGCAGTTGGTTGTGCATGATGCAGCTGAAATGATGTTGTCATCTGCTGTAAGTGTCTCGTGGTTTGTATTATAAACGATTGTAGGAAGATCATTTCCTGCTGGAGCTGAGATAACTACCTTCTTTGCACCTGCATCGATATGAGCCTGTGCCTTTGCCTTTGAGGTGTAGAATCCGGTACACTCAAGTACTACATCGATATCAAGCTTGCCCCAAGGAAGGTTATGAGCATCAGCCTCTTTGTAGATCTCGATCTCCTGTCCGTCTACTGTGATAGAGTGATCTGAGAATGAAACTGTGTCAGCCTTTGCATAACGACCCTGTGATGAATCATACTTCAGAAGATATGCAAGCATCTCCGGGCTTGTCAGATCGTTGATTGCTACGATCTCGAATCCCTCTGCCTGGAACATCTGACGGAATGCAAGACGACCGATACGTCCAAATCCATTGATTGCTACTCTTACTGCCATTTGTAAATTCCTCCTACGTCTGTAAGTTTTGTTTTGTCTTCGGAACAATTTCCGTAAACACATATACTATAACGAATTTGATTATATTTTTCAAGTCTAATTTTTATGTTTGACAAAGTTTTAACAGAATATCTATTTTGTGTCAGATGTGCAGAGGCTTTTTTCACTCTGCCCTTCTTCCACATGGCACATGATATATTTCTGTGATATAATTCATCCCAGGAGGCACACATTATGCTTTATGACACACATATGCACACAAGATTCTCTGGAGATAGCGACGCTTGGCCGGCTGATATGATAGCTGCTGCTAAAAAGAGAAATCTTGGCGGTATCTGCTTTACTGATCATCTGGATATAGACTACAAAGAGGAGCCACATCGTTTCGATTTGGATTTCGAGAAATACTGGGATGAGATGCCTGTTATAAGAAAAAAATATAGCAGCAGCGATTTTCAGACCGGCATCGGGATTGAGATGGGTCTTCAGCCGTATCTGGCTCAGCAGCATCATGAGATTCTGAAAAAATATGATTTCGATTTCGTCATTGGATCTGTCCATGCGATAAACGGATATGACCCCTACTATGAGGATTTCTATAGAAATATAAATGTCCGGGATGCTTACAGAACATACTTTGATCAGGTGCTTGAAAATATCCGTGCCTTCGATGAATACGATACTCTCGGGCATCTCGACTATGTGGTCAGATACGGCCTTAAGTATTTCGGCTCACCTGCTGCTGACTGCCCGTTTGAAGATTATAAGGAACAGATTGATGCTATTCTCAGACATCTTATCATGCATGGCAAGTCACTTGAGGTAAATACCGGTGCCTTCAGATACGGCATGTCTGAGCCGAATCCGTCATATCAGATTCTCAGGTATTACTACGACATCGGTGGGCGTGATATCACCCTCGGTGCGGATGCACATGAGCCGAAGGATGTGGGGATTGCGTATGAGAAAGTGATACCGGAGCTTAAGGAAATCGGGTTTGAGTATTTTAACGTGTATATGGACAGAAGGCCTGTCAGAATAAGTCTGTAGGCTGCGGCCGTCCTTAATATCACCTTATTATACCACCACCTGCAACATAATCGCCATCATATAAGACTAGTGCCTGTCCTGGTGTCACGGCACGTACTTTCTTTTCGAATGAGACTTCCAGGATATCACCATCATATCGTACATGGCATGGTGTCCCCGGATCCGAATAGCGGATTTTCCCCATGTAGGTTTTTTCAGGAGAGAACTGTACCTCACTCATATAGCACAGATGATCAGCTGTGAGTGTGTCAGTGAAGAGATCTTCGTTTTCACCCAGCACCACCTCATTATGAGGCACATCAAGCCTCTGCACGAAGACCCGATGTCCGAATGCGACTCCGAGACCTTTTCTCTGGCCTATTGTATAATGAGTGATGCCCTTGTGCCTGCCGATGATATTTCCATCCTTATCTATATAATTGCCCTCGCCTGGTGCTTCATCGCCCAGCTCGCTATCAAGGAATGCTCCCGTATCTCCATCCGGTATAAAACATACATCCTCTGAATCCCGCTTGTGGGCGACTGGAAGGCCTGCCTCCTCTGCTATCCTTCTGATCGTCGGCTTATCATAATCCCCGACCGGCATGAGTGTATGCTTCAGCTGTTCCTGCGTCAGGGAATAGAGCACATAGGTCTGATCCTTCTCCGCTGTCACGGAATTTTTTATTGCTGCTCTTCCATTCGGAAGTGTCTCGATACGCGCATAATGACCTGTTGCGATATAGTCTGCTCCTATATCAAGGCTTCGCTTGAGAAGGCCTTCCCACTTGATATAACGGTTGCAGGCTATACACGGATTCGGTGTCCGGCCATGCTTATATTCGTCGACGAAATAGTCCATCACATATTTTCTGAAATCATCCTTGAAGTTCATCACATAGTAGGGAATCCCGAGTACGCCCGCTACTCGTCTCGCATCCTCAACAGCAGAAAGTCCGCAGCAGCCACGTTCCTCCAGGCGGCACGCCTGATCAGGATTCTGCCAGATCTGCATGGTGACTCCTATGACGTCATATCCCTGTTTTTTTAATAAATAAGCGGCCACCGATGAATCGACGCCGCCACTCATTCCAACTACTACCTTAGCCATATATTTAAAAATTTGATCAAAAAGATGAAAAAGGGACCCGTCCCCTTTTTCATCTCTGATAGAGTACGTTTGCGCTTCTGAGCATATCGACTGTCTCTTTCAAAATATCCACTGTCCTGTCAAGCTCTTCCTGTGTCGTTACATCCGAAAGCGTGAAGCGCAGAGACTCACGCGCTTCGTCCTCATCCCGTCCAATTGCGAGCAGAACATGTGACGGATCAATACTTCCGGCTGTGCAGGCTGAACCGCTTGATGCCGCTATGCCCTTCTGGTCGAGTAGGATAAGCGCTGACTCGGCCTCTATGAATTTAAAGCCTATATTCACATTTCCCGGAAGCCTGTCCCTGCCTTCTGCCCCGTTCAGGCAGGTGAGAGGGATCTCCTCCAGAACTCTTTTTATAAAATAATCACGCAGCTCGGATTCCTTCTGCATTCTCTCGTTGACAGTAGATGCTGCGAGCTCGCATGCTTTACCGAATCCGACAATTCCTGGTACATTTTCCGTGCCGGCCCTCTTATTTCTCTCCTGTCCTCCGCCATGAATAAGCGACCTGATGCGTGAAGCCTTCGGGCTGAGGTATAGTAATCCTACTCCCTTAGGTCCATATATCTTGTGAGCGCTTGCAGAGAGCATATCGATATTCATCTCATCAGGATTTATTGGAATCTGCCCGAAGGCCTGGACTGCATCCGTATGAAAAAGGATTCCATGCTCGTGAGCCAGTGCACCGATTTCTGCTATCGGCTCGATCGTGCCTATCTCATTATTTGCAGTCATTATCGAGATAAGAATAGTATCGTCTCTTATCGCATTTTTCACATCTCTGACTGAGACAAGGCCCTTCTCATCTACCGGAAGAAATGTCACCTCAAAGCCCACGTCAGCAAGCGCCTTCATCGTATTGATGACAGCCGGATGCTCTACGGAAGAGGTGATCAGATGCTTACCCTTACACTTAAGCATTTCAGCCGCCTTGATTATTGCCCAGTTGTCAGATTCCGAGCCACCCGAGGTAAAAAATATTCTCTCCGCCTTAGTATGAAGCAGTGCTGCCGCCCTGTCACGCGCGACATCTATAGCGTACTTACTCTTATTCCCGAGCTCGTACACGGCCGATGCATTACCGTAATACTCACGGAAATACGGCATCATCTCATCGAGAACCTCCTGCTTCATCTGAGTAGTTGCAGCGTTGTCAAGATATATCATTTCTTTGCAAGCCTCTGTCTGACCGCCTCAAATGCCACTATTCCGCATGATACGGAAGCATTAAGTGAATCAATATCTCCAAATGTCGGGATACTCACGACAGCGTCGCACTTCTCCCTTACGAGTTTGCTGATACCCTTTCCCTCATTTCCGATCACTATAGCAAGAGGTCCGGTGAGTGATGTCCTGTAAACGCTCTCGCCATCCATATCGCAGGCATAGACCCAGATTCCCTTTTCCTTCAGCTCATCGATCGTGCGTGAGAGGTTCGTCACCTTCGCAACCGGTGTATAGGCAATGGCCCCGGCCGAAGCCTTGACGGCCGACGCTGTAAGTCCTGCTGCCCTGTTCTTCGGAATTATGACGCCATCTGCTCCTGCCATATTGGCTGTACGGATGATCGCTCCGAGATTGTGAGGGTCCTCGATCTCGTCTAAGATAAAGATAAACGGATCCATGCCCTTTTCCTGTGACCTCGTGAGGATATCATCGACTGTAGAATAGGAAAAAGCAGCCACATACGCCACAACTCCCTGGTGCTTTCTGTCGGGACAGATCTCATCCAGCCTTGACTTATCGACGAAGTCAGTCCTGATTCCCTGCTTCTTCGTCTCGCGGATGATCGTGTGTATAGGTCCGTCGTAGCTTGATTTCTGGACAAATACCCTCTCAACCGTCATATCACTTCTGAGTGCTTCTATGACGGCATTCCGTCCTTCTATAATTGTACTTTCATCATGCATATATTTCTTCCTTCAAAAAATGACAGCTGTCACTTATTCGTCTCTTCCCTGTCGGATGGTCTGATATCAAGAAGTCCGGTCTCATCAAATCCCTTCCTGATAAGCCAGAGAATCCTCTCCTGATCATCCTTCAGGTAAAGATATCCCAGAAGTGCCTCAAATCCCGTCGCGATACGGTAATCAGATACAGATGCATTCTTCGCATGGGTATAGCTTTTTGCATTACGGCCTCTGCGAAGGACATCCCTCTCTTCATCCGTCAGATACGGCTCGAGCGCCTCTACCATAAGCCTCTGTGAATGGGCCTTCACTATATGTGCACTCATATTGTGGAGACGGTTTGGATGATTGTTTCCGATGCTTACCACGATAGTCCGCACTATGATCTCATAGACTCCGTCACCTAAAAACGCAAGTGTCAGAGGTGAATATGATTTCACATCCACCTCCGGCAGCCTGAAGTACTCACGGATCAGATTTTCTTCCACTTGACACCTTCCCTGGTATCCATCAGCTCGATACCCTCTTTCAGGAGGTCGTCACGGATCTGGTCAGCCAGTGCGAAGTTCTTCTCTTTACGGGCCTGCTGCCTCTTGTCGATCATCTCCTGAACATGAGAATCGAGATCATCATGATCTATTGTGAATTCAAGTCCGAGAACACTCATCAGCTTCTCAATCTTCTCAAAAACCTTCATCAGGATTCCGGCAGAGCTGTCCTCATCAAGCTTGGTATTGGCAAACTTTACGAGCTCGAAGATGGCTGCAATGGCATCAGCTGTATTGAAGTCATCATCCATCGCTGCCTCGAACTTCTCTACATAGTCCTTCGTAGTATCCAGAAGCTCGTCCTCTTCCTCGGTCATCTCCATGACAGTGGCATTTGCGATGAGATCCTTTAATCTGTCACCTGCAGTACGGATCCTGTCAAGACCGTTCTTTGCAGACTCCATCAACTCCTCAGAATAGTTCAGAGGGCTTCTGTACTGTGCAGAGAGCATGAAGAATCTCAGCACATCTGCATTATATCTCTTCAGAATCTCTCTTACGAGAAGGAAATTGCCAAGAGACTTGCTCATTTTCTTATTATCTATATTCAGGAAACCATTGTGCATCCAGTAGTGGGCGAATGGCACTCCATTTGCAGCCTCTGACTGGGCGATCTCATTCTCATGATGAGGGAAAATGAGGTCCTCTCCGCCTGCATGGATATCTATTGTGTCTCCCAGATATCTCTTTGACATGACTGAGCACTCAATATGCCAGCCCGGTCTGCCGTCACACCACGGAGACTTCCAGTATGGCTCGCCTTCCTTCTTCGGCTTCCAGAGCACGAAGTCGAGATAATCCTCTTTGTCATCGCCTGTCACCCTGATATCACGATGTCCGGCCTCGAGATCATCAATATTCTTGTGTGAGAGCTTGCCATAATCCCTGAAGCTTCTGGTCCTGTAATAGACTGTGCCGTCCTTTGCCACATATGCATCACCCTTTTCTATGAGGGTCTGTATCATGTCGATCATGCCGTCTATTTCCTGAGTGGCACGTGGATTGGTCGTTGCCGGCATGATATTCATGGCCTCCATATCTTTTTTGCATTCAGCAATATAGAACTCTGCTATCTCCTGAGCACTCCTGCCTTCTGCATTGGCTTCTCTGATGATCTTGTCATCGACATCGGTGAAATTCGATACATAGTTCACATCATAGCCCTTGTATATAAAATATCTGCGAACTGTATCAAATACGATCATCGGACGGGCATTGCCGATATGAATGTAATTGTACACAGTAGGTCCACAGACATACATCCGCACCTTTCCCTCTTCGATAGGTACGAAATCTTCTTTTCTTCTTGAAAGCGTGTTGTAAATCTTAATCATAAAGATCTCCTTATTGTCTCATCGGGCATCCGCCACAGCCTGAGTTTATAGGCCTTCCAGCTTCGTAGAGCGACTCAATGATACATACTGCAGAGGCCGAGATACCCTCGCCTCTTCCGGTAAATCCGAGATGCTCTTCTGTCGTTGCCTTTACATTTACCATATTTTCGGCAATCTGTAAATCCTCTGCGATATTTTTTTTCATCTGATCGATATAGGTCCGCATCTTTGGTGCCTGGGCTATGATGGTCGCGTCAATATTTCCGACCACATATCCTTCATCAAGGAGCTTCTGCCTGACTTCTTTTAAAAGTTCACGCGAATCTGCACCTTTGTACTTGTCGTCATTATCAGGGAAATGAAGGCCGATATCACCAAGACCTGCCGCACCGAGCAGCGCATCCATCACCGCGTGCAGAAGCACATCTGCATCGGAATGTCCCAGAAGCCCCTTTTCATAAGGGATCTTCACTCCTCCGATGATCAGATCACGGCCTTCTGTGAGCTGATGCACATCGTATCCGTTACCTATTCTCATATAATACCTCATACCACAAAGGGCTGTCACATCTACGATGCAACAGCCCTTCAACCTTAACTTAACTAGCGAGAAAGAGACTCGAACTCTTGACACCACGGGTATGAACCGTGTGCTCTAGCCAACTGAGCTATCTCGCCATATCTGCTCTGGTATGCAGATATAAATGGGACCTACAGGGCTCGAACCTGTGACCCCCTGCTTGTAAGGCAGATGCTCTCCCAGCTGAGCTAAGATCCCTCGTCGACACGGATTCCGCTTCTACATGTCTGTCATGCGCTTTGCTTTCTCTCAGGCGACTTGAATAGTTTACCAAAAGAAGCAGGCAATGTCAAGGGATTTTTTTATACTTTTTCGGATCAGTCGTCTGACTCCTCATCATCAGTAGTATTGTAGACCGTTCTCTTACGGGCCATCTCATCTGATTCGAGATACTCGTCGTATGTAGTGATCTTGTCGATCATGCTTCCATCCGGAAGGATCTCCATGATTCGGTTCGCCGTGGTCTCTACGATCTGGTGATCTCGTGATGAGAAAAGGATGACACCCTTGAACTTTATGAGTCCCTGGTTCAGTGCCGTGATCGACTCCATATCCAGATGGTCTGTAGGCTCATCGAGGATCAGGACATTCGATGCCTCTATCATCATACGCGACAGAAGCACACGGACTCTCTCGCCTCCTGAGAGAACCTTCATTTTCTTATTGCCATCTTCTCCTGCGAACAGCATTCTGCCCAGGAATCCGCGGACGTATGTCGCATCCTTTATCTCAGAATACTGGGTAAGCCAGTCGGCGATGATCATGTCATTGTCATTAAAAATCTTTGAATTATCCTTAGGGAAATATGACTGCGATGTCGTCACACCCCATTTGTAGCTTCCGCTGTCCGGTTCCATATTGCCTGTCAGTATTTCGAAAAGGACTGTCTTTGCTGCTTCATTGCCACCAACAAATGCAATCTTGTCATCGTGTCCGACTACGAATGAGATATTGTCGAGAACCTTCTTTCCATCAATAGTCTTTGTCAGGCCATCGACTGTCAGGACTTCATTTCCGATCTCTCTCTTCGGACGGAAGTCGATGTACGGGTACTTTCTGGATGATGGGCGAATATCGTCGAGCTCGATTTTCTCGAGAGCCTTCTTACGGGAAGTAGCCTGCTTACTCTTTGCGGCATTAGCTGAGAATCTGGAGATAAATTCCTTCAACTCTTTGATCTGCTCTTCCTTCTTCTTGTTGGCTTCTTTTCTCTGCTTCAGGATCAGCTGTGATGACTCGTACCAGAAGTCATAGTTTCCTGAATAGAGCTGTATCTTGCCATAGTCGATATCTGCGATATGCGTGCAGACCTTGTTAAGAAAGTATCTGTCATGGGATACGACGATGACTGTATTCTCGAAATTGATCAGGAATTCCTCGAGCCAGCCGATAGCATCGAGATCCAGATGGTTGGTAGGCTCATCGAGAAGCAGGATATCAGGGTTACCGAAAAGCGCTCTTGCAAGAAGTACCTTGACCTTGAGTGCGCCGGGCAGCTCCTTCATCAGCTTCTGATGGTTCTCTGTAGCTACTCCAAGTCCATTCAGAAGGGTCTCTGCGTCAGCCTCTGCATTCCAGCCGTCCATGTCGGCAAACTCTGCTTCAAGCTCCGATGCACGGATTCCGTCCTCATCCGAGAAATCCGGCTTTGCATATATGGCATCCTTTTCCTGGCGCACATCATACAGGTGCTGATTGCCCTGAATGACAGTGTCGATAACTATCTGGTCATCATACTTGAACTGATCCTGCTCGAGAAATGAAAGTCTCTGGCCCGGAGTTATCGAAATCTCTCCAGTCGTAGGCTCAAGCCTTCCCGACAAAATCTTTAAAAAAGTAGACTTTCCTGCTCCGTTTGCTCCGATGATTCCGTAGCAGTTGCCCTCTGTGAACTTGATATTTACGTCTTCGAAGAGTGCCTTTTTCCCGACACGCAGCGAAATATTTGAAGCCTGTATCATGCTTATCCTCCATACTGTTTTGCAAAACTTTTCTTATCATACAGGAAAAGAACTGAATTATCAAGTCATTTGAACTGGCGGAATTCCTCGAAATGAGGCTTGATCGCATGATAGATTGATATACCTCTTTCCTGTCCGAACTGCTTCAGCAGCTGCAGATACATCTCCTGAAGAGTGATCGTTCCGTTCAGATACGTTGCCATCAGAGTCTTTGCAGTATTCCTTGCCTTTGTATCCTCTTCAGGCAGTATGCTTGCCATAAATGCATCGCGAGCCTGTCTTTTTTCATCTTCAGTTGCAAGGTCAGTATCCATCTCCGTAACTGTACCATCCGTTGATACTGATATGCCTGTCATATCAGGCGTACACACCCGGGTAATCTGATACCCTGCATCAGCCCACAGCTGAACCATCGGGTCATATCCCTTATCCTTGGAAAAGATTTCAATACGGCTGCCATTCTCTGAATCAGGATCGCTGCTCATCTTCTTTGCAATGAGGTATCCGGTGACACTTACCAGCTGGAAATCAAGCGCTGACGCTGCCTTTTCTCCGCGGTTGCACCTGATCATAGCCATGTTGCCGTTCTTCGCACACTCCATGAAACGGAACACATCATCATAGTTCATATTCGGTGTCTTGTCGGTATAGAACACGATAAAAAAAGCGCTTGCCTCTCCGCCCTCGGATACCAGCTTGTCATACCTGTCCAGCCACACAGATGCGACATTTTCCGAATCCACAAGGACATAAGTATCCGCATCCGGAATCCCATTCAGCAGATCATTAAGCTCTGACATTTCATTATCCTCCTTTATTCAAATCAATTAATTATTGAGGCTTCGGGCATAATCGTGGGTAAATAGCCCGCCCTCAAGCATTATTGATTACAATTACATATTGAAAAATCCACCTTGAATCCTGTATAGTATCAGCGACCAAACATCAACGATATAGGAAAAACAAGATGGCCTCTACTGATACCTTATGCAAAATACTGCTAAATGTCAAGAACACAGTTGTAGAATCTCACGATTTTTATAACGATTCGAATGGTGTCACACACCTTCGAATCAAGGCCCGCCCAAATGCATGGCATAAGGATGACTGTCCATTCTGTGGAAGAAGAAATTGAGATT
>Ga0256404_1001330_pt1 | contig 60808 bp, 40 predicted proteins | sample RumenRJG_01DNA_FD_185990 | JGI IMG/M metagenome (GOLD analysis project Ga0256404, IMG submission 185990) | Bovine rumen microbial communities from Lethbridge, Alberta, Canada - RJG_01 | ecosystem: Host-associated > Mammals > Digestive system > Stomach > Rumen | place: Canada: Alberta | collected...
CAGGTGGTGAAGGTCCTGTTTGCGAGAAGGCTGTCCTTTTTCCCAAGATATACCGAGATCTGCACCGACGAGCCGGTTGAGATCATGTCAGAGACCGCAAAGAAAATTGCAATCAGCGGCCACATCATCGTTATGGCCGCAAGCGCGTCGTGACCCATGCAGTGCCCGACGAACATGCCGTCAAAGACTATGTAGAGCGCGAAGGCCACCCTGCTTACCGAGCCGGGAAGCACCAGGTGCCAGAAGAGCCTGGCAACCGGCATTTTTCTGAAAATTACGGAATCCACTTTTTTACATCAGGTTGCGGAGAAATCATGAAACGGCAGGGATGGCTGAATGCTGATTGTCACAGGAATATGATTTCTGAGTCAGCGGCCCGGCCCGGGGCAATATACTATCCTACAAATCAGCAGGTTACAACTTATGCGGCTGATACAGATCATTTCAGCCGGAATACTGCCTCCACCTCATAGACACCGCCTGATTTGAACCTGCATTTCTTTATAAAATCTGTAAGAGCGCTGTCGAGATACCAGTCTCCTGAGGAACCGGCGGCTTCCGCGCTTATAACACGCCCGTCCGTGGCTGCCTCAACCCTGGCTTTCACCCTCCCCTCGCTCCCGCGTCTCCTGGACTTTTCCGGGTATCTGAGCACAGTTCTGCAGCTCACGATGACGCCGCTGCTTGATACACCGTACATCCTGTAGGACTCTCCGGCCCGCTGCCCTGCTCCTGAAGAGCCCCTGGTGTCCGCCACGTGAGGTGCGGATCCGGGTGAGGCAAAGGCCTGACTGACTCCGCCTGATTTTCCTTCAGGGGATTTTCCTTCGTAATGCGATGTGCCGGCATCAGCCTTAAGTGAACTTCTCCCGCTGCTCTGTGCATGCCGCATCTTAGCGGAGACCTTTGCGCCGGCTGTATCTCCTCTGTGCCTTTCCGTGGATCTGCCAGGCTTATGCCCTGATGCGGCATGGCCCGCACTCTTCCTCTCCGGAGCCGCATGCCTCTCCTGCGGAATGCCATGGGCGGAAATTTCTGCAGTCCTGCCCGCACTGCCTGACTCTGCGTCAGGGGCGCTGCTGATGGCTTTTTGGGACATCACCTCATCCGGATCCTTCTCATCCGGTGCCGGCCAGGTGATTTTCTGCAGGTCTCCTGTCGGGGTCTCAGTGCGTTTGATGGCATGTCCGCCGGTTACTCCTGATATCGTGAGAACCGCCTGAGCGCCCGGCAGGACAGCGCCAGTCTTCTGCTCTCCGGCTGCGGAAACGGCCTCCATGCCGGCACTGAACATATAAAAAAGGAGGGACGCATGGACTGCCGCCACCGGCAGAAGTATGGCAAGACGCTTTAACATGCTCCTCATGCTGTATCCCTGCCCCTTGACTGCTGCCCTTTCCTGTCTGTCTAAGATTCTGTCATTTTAACAGAGGCATCAGTGAAACCGGAATCTGCCGGGCCATTCATAGTAAATCAATAGTGACTTTTTAATTTGCTCATATATTACGCTCCCCGCGCGGCGCTGATATTATGAGCGTGGATGCAGACTGATCCGCCGGCGCGGAGAAGCTGCGGCCGGCTTTGCTGTAAAATAGCCGGAACGCAGTGCCTGCTGTTTTTTGCAGGGAGATCCTATGGGAGACTTTATGGTGAATTTTATTAAGAATTTCCTTGGCAACCTTCTCAATACCAGGTTTTACTGGCTGTGCGTGATTCTGATTTCGTTTGCCTTCGAATGCTGCGGCATGTATTTCCAGTATGTTGAGAAGCTTGATCCCTGCGAGAAGTGCGTGTACGAGCGAATGGCCTATATGGGAATTCTCATTGCAGGAATCATCGGCATCATCATGCCGAAAATCCTCAAGTACCCTGCCCTTCTGCTCTGGGGATATTCAGCGTATAAAGGGCTGACCATTTCCATCGAGCATCTTGCCGACGCGCAGAATATCTTCAGCACCTGCAACAACTCCATCCAGGCGCATTTCTGGATCCCTCTCGACGAGTACATTCCCTTTATTTTCAGGCCCACCGGTGAATGCGGCGGCTCAATGGAGTGGACACTCCTCGGACAGAGCATGCCATGGTGGATCATCGCAAGCTTCTGGGGCTATGTGATTGCCCTTGCCGTATCAGTCATCTGGCAGATTGCGGCATTCTTCATAAAGAGGCATCTTGCCGCCAGAAACGCCTGAGCAGGACCGGTGCCTGAATAAAGCCCAGGCATGACTCATTCCCGGCAGCCGCGGATCAGCTGCGGCTGACCTTTTCCATCGTACAGTGAAACTCCCCACTGTCCTTCAGGGTGATGTCAAATGAATTGCCCTTCTGCAGCATCGAGCTGCCCATTCTGTCGGTCATAATCCCTGTCACATGATCAGGAAACAGGAACAGCAGGGTGCCTGTGTCCTGGCCGCTCTCGCTCAGGACAGCGCTCCTGATCACGCTCGCAAAATATTTTACCCTGAATGTTTTACCTTCTGTCCCGCCGCAGGTGAGCCGGATGCTGTCAGTAGACTCGGCCTCATGGTACCTGACTTCCATTTCGCTCAGTAGCATAAGGTGGTGCATATAGGAGCATTCATCCTTCTGGACTGCGCTACTGCAGTAGTCAAGAACTCCTCTGGAGCCGGCGAGCGTCGTCCTGAATTTTTCCATCGGCTGCTCTCCCGCATGTTCTGCGAGCAGGTCTGCCGTACGCTTGTCTATTTCATAATTCGTGGCGCTGTAGCAGTCGATGAACTCCATGGACATCTCGTCAGGAAATTTCTCATCGCACTTTTTCTTGAGGACAGACAGCAGCGCCCCGTGATTCTTCTTATACTCGTCCCTGGATGGATGGGTAGGCACGTATTTGTTCTTCAGAAGGCTTATCCTGTAGCCGTCTCCGTCAATTTCACTGTCGGCGGTCATGTCGGATGATTTGTTCCCGATAACGCTTCCTGAATCGGAGAATCCCTCTCCTGGGGTGCTGCCTGAGAGAAGCAGGCAGAAAGAAGCCATAATGCCAGTGAAAATTCCCATGTTTCGATTCAACATACAATTCACCATCACAGATCGCAATCTGATGAGGAGCCGCGGAATCCCGCAAAGACTGCAGCTCCTGACGCAAAGCACAAAACGCACGCGTCCTGGGGGCTTTCAGTAAGAAAGCAGATCCGGGAACCGCGTTTTCATGAATGTCCGGGCGCGATGATTCTACAATACAACCGCCCCTGATAAAATACAACCTCACATAAACCCTGAGTCTCTGAGAATGAATAAATACAGCACTGTACTTTTTGACCTCGACGGAACCGTCGCCGACACGGCGCCTGATCTCAAAAGGGCCGCCGATCATGTCCTGTCCGGCCTCGGGCGTCGAACCCTGTCAGAAGAAGAGGCATACAGGACAGCCCCTCTCGGCATGACTGCGATGCTCAAGGCCTCGCTCGGCGATGACATCGGGAGATATGACGTGGAAGAGCTCAAGACCGGCTTTCTTCGGTATTACAGGCAGAACATCCATGCCGCGACCCGCCTTTATCCGGGGATCCGGGAGGTCCTTTCTGCAATAAGGAAAAGCCAGCTGCTCTGGGGAATAGTAACCAACAAGCCGATGTTCCTGACAGAAGAGCTCGTCGCGTCATTCCCGGAGCTCTCCGGGCCGGCAGTGATCATCGCAGGAGACAGCGTCGTGAGGCACAAGCCGGATCCCGAGCCTGTGCTCAGGGCCATTGAGCTCACCGGCTCGGCGCCTGGCGCCACGCTTATGGTCGGAGATTCGCTTTCTGACGTGAAGAGCGCCGTAAGTGCCGGAGCGGCAGGTGTGCTGGCTCTGTGGGGATATGGCGGGTACGGCACTGGCAGCGTCGTCAAAGGCGGGAGAATTTACGAGGCGGAGACGCCTCTCGATCTTCTGTCCCTCATCTGGCAGTAACGCAGACAGCCGGCACTGATGTCTCATGTACCGGCTGTCCTGAAGACGGAGACTTAGGACGTGCTTCAGCCCTGCTTTTTCCACCAGGCATTGCTGCGGTCGAATTCATGAATTACCTGGTTGCTGCTTCCTCTCCAGTCGAGTTTCGGATCCTTGAGCTCCAGGACGAATTTTCCGTCAATCATGACATCAACCAAATCTATAAGCTGGCGCTGCTCGGCGTTCAGCTCATCAAGAACAAATCCTGACCAGAGCCAGATGTCCTTGGCCGGGCTGCACTCCGTGCGGATCCGTCTCACAAGATGCAGAAGCGCGGGCACATTCCTCGGATGAAGCGGCTCTCCGCCAGAAAGCGAGAGCCCCCTTCTGTGGATGCGGGTATCATTCAGATCGCTGATAATCCTGTCCTCCTGATCCTCGCCGAAAGGGAAACCGGCATCAAACGGCCACGTTGCCTGGTTATAGCACCCTTTGCAATGATGCTCGCAGCCGCAGACAAAAAGCGTGCACCTCGTGCCTGGTCCGTTAACGACATCAATAGGAATGTACTTGTAGTAATTCATGCAACAAACCTTCAAAAAAATATAAGCCGCTATTATATTCATGCGTGAGCCGCGGCGGCAGGCCGGCGCGGCAGGACAGAACCCTGCGCCAGACCGCAGAGTCACTGCGGAGTGGCAATTATAATGACTTAATTCAGTCCTGTGGCAAAAAACGTCTCTCAGCGTCGGATAACGTCATGCCAGATGGAAAATCACCTACGCTGCCATGCATACTGGGGAAAGCAGCGCCTGACCCAGGCAGGATCGGGTATCAGCCGGCCCTGCCCTACATCATAAGGAGCTTCCTGTTAAGCGCGGAAATGGTGTCCCTCACAGCCGCAGCCTCCTCGAATCTGAGCTCGGATGCCAGCTGTCTCATCTTTTTCTCGAGTGCCGCTATTTCCCTGCTTATCTCCGCTGGGGTCTGCTCAAGTACCCTGCTGTTGAATATCTCATCCTTTATCTTAGTCTTCTTCCTGCCTGACGCGGTTCTTGCCGGCAGGCTCTGGTCAGCTATTCCGTCATCGATCTGCTTGATTATGGTCTTCGGGACAATTCCGTGCTGTTTGTTGAACTTCTCCTGTTTCTCTCGCCTCCGTCTTGTCTCGTCTATGGCGGTTTTCATTGAGTCGGTGACCTTGTCCGCGTAGAGAATGGCAAGTCCGTGAGCGTTTCTTGCGCATCTTCCTATAGTCTGGATGAGGGATCTCGAGGATCTCAGGAAGCCTTCCTTGTCGGCATCGAGAATCGCGACCAGGGAAACTTCAGGAATATCAAGTCCCTCCCTCAGGAGGTTTATTCCGACCAGCACGTCAAAAGCGCCTGCCCTGAGATCATGTATGATCTGCACGCGCTCCACGGTATCTATGTCGGAATGGAGATAGCGTACCCTTATGCCGTTTTTGTCCATGAAGTCAGTGAGCTCCTCTGCCATCCTTTTGGTAAGGGTGGTCACGAGAACCCTCTCATGGATTTTCACGCGCTTTTCAATCTCTGAAATCACATCATCGACCTGGATTGATACCGGCCTGACCTCAATGAGCGGATCCAGGAGCCCCGTAGGCCTTACCACCTGCTCGACAACATACTCTCCTGCCTCCTCAAGCTCATACTCGGCGGGTGTTGCGGAAATATAGACGGTCTGCGGCTGGAGCGATCTGAACTCGTCAAATGTCAGCGGCCTGTTGTCAAGGGCCGACGGGAGCCTGAAGCCGTACTCGACAAGCGTTTCCTTCCTTGAGCGGTCTCCACGGTACATTGCGCCGATCTGGGGAACCGTGACGTGCGACTCGTCGATGAAGAGAAGTCCGTCTGCCGGAAGATAGTCAAAGAGGCACGGCGGGGCCTCTCCGGGAGCTCGTCCCGAAAGGTATCTTGAATAGTTCTCTATTCCCGAGCAGTACCCAACTTCCTCAATCATCTCGATATCGTACTCGGTTCTCTGCCTGAGCCGCTGCTCTTCAAGGAGCTTGTTCGCGTTATGAAGCTCCTCGCATCTCTCGTCAAGATCCTTCTCAATCTCATCCACTGCGTGCTCAAGGATATCGGGCGGAGTTACGTAATGGGACTTCGGAAATACCGAATACCGCTTTATCTCCTGCCTGATGTCGCCGGTTATCGGATCGAAAAGACGCATCCTCTCAATCTCGTCGTCGAAGAGCTCGACGCGGAGCGCCTCATCCTCCGACTCGGCGGGAAAAATGTCTATGACGTCACCTCTTACGCGGAACGTCGCCCTGTCGAAGTCGATTTCATTCCTGGTGTACTGCAGCTCCGAGAGCTTTTTTATTATGGCCTGCTGGGTAACACGGTCGCCGACGCTCAGATGCAGCATCATCTTGAACTCGGTCTCAGGATCACCGAGTCCGTAAATGGCAGATACCGAGCAGACAACCACCACGTCGCGCCTCTCGAAGAGGGCCTTCGTCGCTGAGAGCCTCATCTGCTCGATATGGTCATTTACCGCGGCGTCCTTCTCGATATAGGTGTCTGTTGTCGGGACATAGGCTTCAGGCTGGTAGAAATCGTAGTAGGAGACAAAATACTCAACGGCGTTTTCAGGGAAAAATCCCTTCATGTCGCTGTAGAGCTGCGCGGCGAGCGTCTTGTTATGGGCGAGGATCATCGTCGGACGGTTCAGTTTCGCGATGATATTGGCCATGGTGAAGGTCTTGCCGGAGCCGGTTACGCCAAGGAGAACCTGTCTCGGCACGCCGCTCTCGCAGTTCTCGGCAAGCGTTTTTATGGCCTCGGGCTGATCTCCGGCCGGACTGAAATTACTTGCCAGCCTGAACGTGTCTGTATGCAATTTCTTGTTTCTCCGGTAAGATGCAGGAAATGCTGCGGGCAGGATTATATATTCTCCGGAGCGACGCGGTCGTGACGCAGGGCTGCTCCATCACAATCTGGCAGCCTGAGATGTCACAGTTCAGGTTTTCAACGGCTGCTGTCCCCGGAATGAAGTCTGAATCCTCTCCTTTTTCACCTCTCCGGCAGTTTTCGCCGGAGGATTTATGAAAAACCTTTGACTTTAAAAAAAAACAGTGTAGAATGACCCTCGTTTTCAGGGATTCCTCCTTAGTTCAGTTGGTAGAACGGCGGACTGTTAATCCGTATGTCGCTGGTCCGAGTCCAGTAGGAGGAGCCATGAAACGTCAGTATCCTGAGTTGTTCCTCCTTAGTTCAGTTGGTAGAACGGCGGACTGTTAATCCGTATGTCGCTGGTCCGAGTCCAGTAGGAGGAGCCACTGAAATCTCAATTCCTGTTTTCAGCTTTCCCTCCCATATTCCTAATATAAATCTTTGTTGATTGTCAAGTTCGTCACTCTAGCCGCTTTTTGCCGGACTGACTGTCGTATATAATAAGCCGAGCAACTTTGGCAATTCACTTACGGAATAAAGATTCATGAAACCTCTAACAAAACTGTCCAATATTCAGCTGGCAGGCATAATTGCTGCCGTACTGATGCTGATTAACCTGATCTTCATAACCGTTTACATAGGAAGTGAATTCCATCGCAACACCCTGCCCCTGCTTCAGGAAAAAATCGAGAACACCATACAACAGAACCAGAACGAGCAGGATCTGACAGCTGCAGTGAACAAGCTCGTCAGCAGCGGGAGCCTTGACTACATTGCGGTATACAAGAACGGAAGCCAGACCCCGTCTGCGTCGTCAGGCAACAGATCAGGCGGGCTTTCCTCTATGCTTTTCTCAGAGCTCTCCGGGAGCCTTGACATCAGCAGCACCGATTATCACGCAGAATACTCCGTCAACGGCTCCTATGTAAGCAGCCTGTTTATTCATTTCGGCATCCTGGCAGCGGTAACGGTAATCGCTGCCACCATCATCATGATGTTCATTTCCGTTTACCTGCAGAACATCTGCTACAGCAGGATGAAGCACTGCATAAAGGAAAAGGACTTTGACAGCTTCCCGGTCCCGTCTGTCGGAGCCGAGCTGCAGAACTTCGTAAGTGAAACTGATGCGAGGCTCGAGGAGCTTAAGAACAAGAACAAAGATCTTGAGTCCAGGGTCAACCAGGATCCCCTCACGAATCTCTTCAACAGGACTTACTTCAGAAGCGATCTCGAGAGGATGCTTGCCGACAAGGACAATTCCGACAGCTCGCTCCTCGCGATTGTGAGGGCTACCGAGCTTTCAATCATCAATGAGACCAGAGGCTACCCTATCGGCGACAAGTACCTCCGGGATGTTGCTGGTCTGGTTGCCGAGACTGCCAGGAAGTTCAGAAACGCAGTTGCCTACCGTCTCGCCGGCAGCGACTTCGCCGTCCTTATCCCTCATGCCAAGCCCGATATCTGCGAGGTCATCGGAAAGGAGCTCGAGGAGAGCTTCAATTCCTATCAGGAGGAAAACGAGATTGACGGCGTGGCCTACACCGGCATCACGCTGTTCAATCCCGGACAGACCGGCGAGAGGATCCTCGGAAGGACCGATCTGGCTCTTTCCAAGGCCCAGACTGCAGGCAGCAACAGCTTCTTTGTTCAGACCAATGACAGCGAGGACTACCTGCACGGCGAGAGCGAGTGGAGCAAGGTTGTTCAGAAGATAATCGACAACAGGTCAATCAGCTTCAACCAGCAGCCGATCCGGAGCCTTAACATCTCCTCCAAGTGCTATACGGAAATTTTCTCAAACTTTATCGGGGAAAACGGCAAGAAGCTGCCGACCGAGACCATTCTCGCGATGGCGCAGAGAAATGATCAGCTGGTAAGCCTCGAGGAAATGATCATCGGGCTTATCATCGAGAAGTATCAGGAGATCGAGAAGAACTCCGGATCCTGGGGCATCAACCTTTCTGCAAGCGCGCTTTCCAGCACAAAGTTCGTGCTGTGGCTTGAGACGCAGCTGATGAAGGTGCCCGAGGTTGCGTCAAACCTTGTCTTCGAGATAAGCGAGGATCTGCTTGAGTGCAACCTTGTCGCAAGCATAAGGCTGTTCGACATGTTCAGAAGAGTCGGTTCAAGAACCTCAATCAGCAGGTTCGGCAAGGGACTTTCCTCGTTCAGGCTCTACCGCGAGCTCAAGCCTGATTTCATCAAGCTTGATCCGAGCCTCGTCGATGATCTTGACCGCGACCACACCTCGCAGCAGTTCATCCGCATGATCGTTGAAATCTCCCACAGGCTTGGCTGCACCGTGATTGCCGAGGGCGTCGAGGAGTTCAACCAGAAGAGAACGCTCGAGTCCATGTACATCGATGCGGTTCAGGGATATCTCATCGCGAAGCCTGCTCCGATTGAGGAGATAAACTCCCAGGCTCAGGCCGCTGTTCCTGAGGCAGAGGTTCACCAGAAGCCCCAGAGAAAGCGCACTACTGAGGAGCTTCTTGCCGATCTGCCGAGAGGAAACATCTGAGGCTGAGCTGATAACAGGATGAGGCAGGCATCTGAGTCCTGCTTATTGAGAAAACCCCCGGAATGCTTCCGCACTCCGGGGGTTTTGCTTTCTTCTCTCAGAAAGCGCTCTGAAAGCTGCCGGCGCGCGGCAGCCTTAAACGCTTTCTGACAATGATCTCGTGATCAGACGCAGATCCTTTCAAACTCGCTGAAAAACTCCGGGAAGGTCTTTTTCGTGCATGAAGGATCATTTATGGTGATGTCCTCCGCGAACCTGATGAGGGAGAAGCACATTGCCATCCTGTGATCATTGTAGGTATCGATTGAGGCGGTCCTCAGCTCCGACAGGGATGCAGGTGGGAAAATCCTGATGAAGTCGGGCCCCTCATCGCACTTTACTCCTATTTTGGAAAGCTCGGTGGCCATGGCCTTGAGGCGGTCAGTCTCCTTGATCCTCCAGCTCCCGATATTGCGGATTACCGTCGGGGAATCAGCGAAAACAGCAAGAGGCACAATGGTCATCGCCGCATCAGGAATGAGATTGAAATCCTCGTCGATGCCATGGAGCACTGATTTCTCAGCCTCGATGAAATCTTCGCCGAAAGTTATCCTGGCACCCATGCGGGCGAGTGCGTCTGCGAACCTGATATCACCCTGGATGCTGCCGGAACCGACCCCGGTAACCCTGACTTTCCCTGCTATTGCGCCTGCCGCAAGGAAATATGATGCAGAAGAGGCGTCGCCCTCAACAAGGTAAGACCCGGGGGAAACGTACTTCTGCCCTCCTCTGACGCGGAATGATCTGAAATCGTCATGCTCTACTTCAACTCCGAATTTCCTCATCAGATCGAGTGTGATAAGAACATAGGGCTTTGAAATAAGATCGCCTGATATATTGACGGTAACGTCGCCTGAAGCGAGCGGCGCTGCCATGAGCAGAGCTGTGATGAACTGGCTGGAAACTGTGCCGTCTATCGTTACCTTTCCGCCATGAAGTCTCCTTCCGGAAATCTCAAGAGGGGGAAAGCCTTCCTTTCCGAGGAATCTGATGCAGGCTCCCATTTCGGTGAGCGCGTCAGTGAGAGGCCTGATCGGCCTTTCGTACATCCTTGGCTCGCCGGTAAGGACATAGTGTCCCTCATTGCCGTCTGCGGCGAGAACTGCCGTGAGGGGCCTCATCGCCGTTCCTGCGTTGCCGAGAAACAGATCTCCTGAAGTGAAGGTCCTTGACGGATCACCGGTGACACGGCAGCTGCGATCGGCACTCCTTTCCACGGAGATTCCCAGCGCAGTCAGAGCCTCGGTCATGCGGTCCGTATCGTCACTTTTCAGCAGGTTTTTCAGCTCTGTGGTGCCTGAGGAAAGTGCCGAGAGCAACAGCGCCCTGTTTGACAGGCTCTTTGAGCCGGGGAGATTGACCGTTCCGAATGCCCCGGATTTTTTACTGAGACAGATACTATCCATAGAATTCCATTGTCTGAAAGGCAGAGAGAAAAAAGGCCGCACGCAGGCGGCCTGACAGTGATGAACAATAAATTAACGGTGTGCTGCGGCGAACTTGTCCATGAACGCAACCAAAGCCTTTACACCCTCGACAGGCATTGCGTTGTAGATGCTGGCTCTCATGCCGCCGAGAACCCTGTGTCCCTTAAGGTTGATGAGTCCGTTTTCCTTTGCCTCAGCGAGGAACTCGGCATTGAGAGCCTCATCCTTAAGGACAAACGGAACATTTACTCTTGAACGGCACTCCTTGGCTACCTTAGAGAAATAGAAGTCACTGGAGTCGATATAGTCGTAAAGGATCTTGGAGCGCTCGATGCACCTTCTCTCCATCTCGGCAACGCCGCCCTGCTCCTTCATCCACTTGAAGACCAGTCCGGCGATATACCAGGAATAGGTAGGAGGGGTGTTGTACATGGAGTCCTTGTCAGCCTGGATCTTGTAGTCAAGGACGCTCGGAGTGATGGAAAGAGAGCGGCCGAGAAGATCTTCACGGACAATGACGATGATGAGGCCGGCAGGTCCGATGTTCTTCTGGGCTCCGGCGAAGACAACACCGAACTTGGAGATGTCGAGCTTTCTGGTAAGGACATCAGATGAAATGTCAACGACGATATCCTTGCCCTCTGCCCCCTTCGGAAGCTCGGGGTGCTCGATTCCGTGAATGGTCTCGTTCATGCAGTAGTACACATACTGCGCGTCGCTCGAAATGGTGTAGTCATCGTTCCAGCAGGTGAGCCCGTCAACGGTCTTTACACCGTCGATTCTGCGCATCTTTCCGTACTTAAGGCCTTCCTCGTAGGCGTACTTTGACCATGCGCCGGTTACGATGTAGTCCGCAGAATTGTTCTGATCCTTGATGAGGTTCATCGGAACATCGGCGAACTGGCCGCGGCCGCCGCCCTGGAGGAACAGAACCTTGTAGTTGTCAGGAATATTGTAAAGATCCCTGAGATCCTGCTCTGCCTGCTCGGCAATCTCCATGTACTCCTTGCTGCGGTGGGACATTTCCATAACGGAAAGTCCCTTTCCGTGATAGTCAAGCATCTCGGACTGGGCGGTCCTGAGGACCTCTTCCGGCATCATAGCCGGGCCTGCGGAAAAATTAAAAACTCTTGCCATTGCACTTCACCAAAAAATAACCTGCGCAATTATACCTTAATTGCAGTCAGGCTCACGATTCAGAATTGTCTTTCCCGAGAGATGCGTCGGGGCTGCTGCCCTCTGCCTTATCATCCGGTGCGTCAGGCTGGATCCCGGTGACTTCATCGTCCGGAGCCTCGGAATCAGGATGCTGTTCCTCGGCATCGCTCTCGTCGCCGGGGACCACCCTTTCAATTGACATGATTCTCTCGTCATCAGGGAATCTCGCGACCTTTACTCCGGCGGAATTTCTCTGGCACTCCCTTACCTCGCCGACCTTGGTGCGGATAAGCCTGCCGTGATCGGTGATGATGAGGATCTCGTCGTCTGCCGCTGCCTGGATGGCACCGACGACAAGCCCGGTCTTGTCAGTAATCTTGTGGGAGATGACGCCCATGCCGCCGCGGTTCGAGCGGATCGGATAGCTCTCTATCGGGGTCCTCTTGCCGAGGCCGGTCTCAGTAATGTCGAGGACAGGATCTGCGCTTCTCGGTACCACGAGCGCGACGAGCTCATCGTCGTCGCCTGAGAGCCTCATGCCGCGTACGCCTCTTGACGAGCAGCCCTGGGGCCTGAGACCGCCGCCTGCAGCACCGGAATCCTGCTCGGCATCGGCGCTGTCGGCTGGATCAGAAGCATCAGGCGAGACATCCGCTGTATCCGCGGAAATGATCTCCTCACTGTCGGACTCGGCATCCTGTACGGAATCGCCCTCTGCATCAACTGCTGAATAGTACTCATTGAACCTGATGCATCTGCCCTTTTTCGAGAAAAGCATGATGTCATCAGTTCCGGTCGAGGGAGCAACTCCGATAAGGTCATCTCCGTCAAGCAGGGTTATAACGATCTTGCCGAGCGAGCGGCTCGAGAGCAGACGGAGCGGGAGCTTCTTGATTCTGCCCTTCTTGGTGGCCATGATGACGTACTTGAACTCGCCCTCATCGCCGAAATCATGGACCGGCAGCATCTGTGTTACGCGCTCTCCCTCGCCGAGCTTCACGACGTTTACCAGGGGACGGCCCTTCGAGCCGCGGGAGGCCTCGGGAAGGTTGAATACCTTGAGAAGGAACTCGCGTCCCTTTGAGGTGAACATGATGAGGTAGTCGTGGGTATTGGCGACAGCCATGTTCACGATATAGTCATTGTCCTTGAGCTTGGTCGCGGACTTGCCCTGTCCGCCGCGGTGCTGCGCGTCGTAGTCGGACAGCGGCTGGTACTTGACATAGCCCTCGTGCGACAGGGTGATTACCACATCCATGTCGGGAACGAGGTCCTCGATCTCGATGTCGGCGCTTGAATTGAATATGGAGGTGCGCCTTTCGTCGCCGTACTTGTCCCTTACCTCAACGAGCTCCTTCGAGATGACCTGCATGAGGTACTCGGGGTCGTTGAGAATGTGGAGGCACTCTGCGACGATGGCGTACTGCGCCCTGTAATCCTTAGCGAGGCTGTCACGCTCCATTCCGGTGAGCTGGTGGAGCCTCAGGTCAAGTATCTTGTCGACCTGCTCGGGTGACAGATAATACTTTCCTCCGACATAGCCGAGGTTTGCGGGGAGCCCGAACGGTCTGCAGGCCTCGCCGCACTCGTCAAGGAGGGCCTTGGCGAAATGAAGATCCCAGGGACGGCTCAGGATCTCGGCCTTTGCGCCCTCCTTGGTCTGCCCTTCCTTCTTGATGATGGCGATAATCTCATCGATGTTGTCGATGGCAACCAGCAGTCCGTCGAGAATATGCGCCTTTGCCCTCGCAGCCTTGAGGCGGTATGCGGTTCTGCGGGAAACAACCTCTTGGCGGTGTGATACGAACGCTGAGATCATCTCGCGGAGATTGAAGGTCTTCGGCGCACCGTGATCAAGAGCAACCATGTTGCAGGAGAAATTGCTCTGCAGCTCGGTCTGCTTGAAGAGGTTGGTCAGGACAAAGTCCGGATTCTCGTCTTTCTTAAGCTCGATTTCGATGCGGATATCCTTAGCCGAGACATCCTTGATGCTGTTTATGCCGGTTATCTTTCCGTCCCTTACGAGCTCGCTGATATGCTTTACCATCTCAGCCTTGTTGACACCGTAGGGTATCTCGGTAACGACAATGACCTGATGCCCCTCGTCGTTCTCGACGTGGGTCTTGGACCTTATGGTGATGGTGCCGCGTCCGGTGCGGTAGGCGCTTACTATGCCGGCCCTGCCGTGGATCTCTGCTCCGGTGGGGAAGTCAGGTCCCGGAATATATGACATGAGCTCGTCAACGGTAATGTCCGGCTTCTTGATGAAGGCAAGGCAGCCGTTGATAACCTCAGTCAGGTTGTGTGTCGGAATGTTGGTTGCCATGCCGACTGCAATGCCCGAGCTGCCGTTTACCAGAAGATTCGGGATCTTGGTGGGGAATACGGTCGGCATCATTAGGGAGCTGTCGTAGTTCGGCATCCAGTCGACAGTTTCTTCCTTCAGATCTGCCATCAGCTCATCGGTGATGCGCTGCAGCTTGACTTCGGTGTAACGCATCGCAGCAGCCTTGTCGCCGTCCACCGTGCCGAAATTTCCCTGTCCGGCAACGAGGCAGTAGCGGAGCGAGAAATCCTGGGCCATGCGCACAATAGTATCGTATGCGGCTGTGTCTCCGTGCGGGTGATACTTACCTATCACTTCTCCTACGACACGGGCTGACTTTACGGTCTTGCCGCCGTATGTGATGCCAAGCTGGTTCATGGCGAACAGACAGGCGCGGTGTACAGGCTTGAGTCCGTCGCGGACATCCGGGAGCGCTCTTGATACAATTACGCTCATTGAATAATCAAGATATGACGATTTAAGTTCGTCAACTATGTTGGTAGGCTTTATTCCCGACTCTGTGCTGCTCATGTAAACTACCGAAATTCTCTTAATAAACCTTTTCAATTATAGCATAAAGGCGTGTTTTTCTTAAGCTTGCCGGGGATATCGTTCCCCGCAGTCGGGGTTTGTATACCGCATTATTCCGTGATAAGCATACATATATATACGCCCGGAATTATCTGATTATACTGAAACAGATGCATGGCGGCATGTATATCCTGACATCATGCCGCTGTATTGAATTGAAAGAGAATTTTATAAAAACTGACGTATAACTGCGTGCTCTGCGGCTATACTCCCTACGATCAGCTATCTGCTGAAAAGAATCGTGTCTCCGGCCGCGAGATTTCCTCTTACGTACCTGATGGTGGTGGCAAGGTAACCGGGCGCATCTGAAGAGTTCTTTATGTACTCAGGCTTGCGGAGCTTCTCCACGGTATCATTCCATGCGGAGAAATTGGCAAGGAAGTCTTCCTTGAAGAGGAGCTCTGCCCTGATGTCTTCCTGCGCGAAGTCAGCGTAGCCATTGCTCAGGGTAAAATCCGAGGTGGTCGTGGCGTCGCCTGAGACTGCCTGAAGCTGTTTTATCTCAATTATTGTCTTGTTTTTGGCAAAATAGCTGTCTGCCTCTGCCGCTTTTCTGAACGGGCCTGACTTCACTGTGAAATTCGAGAAATCAATGGGCTCAAGTAAGGCGGAAAGGTGCTGGAAAAAGCTGCTGCCGCCGTTTCTGACTGAGCCTTTGACGACAAACCTCTGATCGAAGTCAAACTCCTCACCCTGCTGCATGCCGGCAAGGTTTATCCTGGCCTGCTTCGCGCCGAGCGAGAGCTTCTCGGCATTGAAGCTGTCAGCCTCATTCGAGAATTCCCCGCTCAGCCTGAGGCCTGATGCGGAGAAGCTTCCGGCTGTGCCGAACCTGAGGTCCGCGGCCGAGACAGTCCCTTTGTTAAGGGATACTGTCTTTCCGCTGTTTTCTGCGGAAAGTTTCAGCGGAAGCTGGACATTCTTCAGTGAGTACGATACATCCCTGCCGGAATCACGTACTGAAATCTCTGCGGCCGAAACCATATAGTCGCAGGACGCATCCCCTGCCCCGCATTTTCTTGCAGTGAGTCCGCTCAGGACAAGGCTCCGGCTTCCGTCCTCAGCCCTTATGTCACCGGTTCTGACGTTTTGAGGCACCGGGCTCTCAGCTGAAAAATCCAGATCAAAGGAGACCAGGGTTCCGCCTCCGGAAACATTCAGATCCTGAATATCCGATCCGACGGAAATGCTCTGCAGCACGACTGATGTGGAAGAGCTGAAGAGTCCCAGATGAGTTACAGCCGTCAGGTTAAGTGCGGTGCTGATTAAAGGAAGTTCCAGGCGGTAATAGGAATTCTTCTCGAAAAAACCGCCCTCACCGCCGTTCTTGGTCAGCTTTGCCAGGCCTGACCTGCTGTTAAGGCCGCTGAGTGCGGAGTCCGAGAAGGAGTCGTACTTGATCCCTGACACTGCAACCGCAATTAGGTAATAGCCGGCCGCCAGCAGCAAAACGAGACTCAGAAATGCCCCGGCCAGATACACCATAAGGTCAGAGACTGCCCTGCCTCTGGTTTCAGGGCTCCTCAGACCGTCTCTGATTTCCCTGAAACTGTTTACGGGAGCTTTCAAAGAAACTGAAAAATTCTTCATTTTAGTACCTGCCGGAAAAAGCTTTGCCAATATAGCCGAACAGCTGCCAAGTCTTGCACAGATCTTATTATTTTACAAAATCCTGGCGTCCTCATGCGCCCGCATGCTCACATAAATGAAAAGATGCAGCATTGAGGATAGGGAAGCCGTCCAGGGTATGACCTTTAAGCTCAATAAAAAAGCGGACCAGTCCGGCCGGTGTCCCGGCCGCAATGGTCCGCCTGTTGAACATGAGGCGTGCCGGCTTATGCCGGCAGGGCTGACTCACTCAATCAGCCGATCGCCTTCCTTGCGTTTCTGAAAAGCCTGAGCCACGCACCTGCTTCCTGCCAGTCATCAGGATGCCAGGAATTGGATACAGCTCTCTGGCAGCGCTCCGGGTGCGGCATCATGATGGTGACGCGGCCGTCAGCCGAGGTAATGCCGGTAATGCCGTTCGGAGAGCCGTTCGGGTTGAACGGGTACCTGACGGTAGGCTTTACGTAATTGTCAACGAAGCGTACTGCGACAAGACCAGCCTCCTCGGCTTTCCTGAGGGTATCCTCGGAATCGAACTCAGCCCTTCCCTCACCGTGCGCAACGGCTATAGGCATATGGGAGCCGGCCATTCCGTCAAAGAGGGGTGACTTGGACTTCTCGATTTCGACAAGGCTGAACCTTGCCTCGAACCTCTCGGACTCATTCTTGACGAAGTGCGGCCAAAGCTCTGCACCCGGAATAAGCTCGCGGAGGTTGGAGAGCATCTGGCAGCCGTTGCATACGCCGAGCGCAAGCGTGTCATTCCTCTCGAAGAATGCGGCAAACTCGTCCCTTGCCCTGGAGTTGAACAGGACGGACTTTGCCCAGCCCTCGCCGGCACCGAGAACGTCTCCATAGGAGAAGCCGCCGCAGGCAGCGAGCATCTTGAAGCCGGAGAGCGATACCCTGCCGCTGAGGATGTCGCTCATGTGGACATCGACTGCCTCGAAGCCTGCATGTGCGAAGGCCGCGGCCATCTCGTTCTCGGAGTTGACGCCCTCCTCGCGGAGAATGGCGATCTTAGGAGCGTTGCCGGACTCAATGTACGGAGCTGCGACATCATCGTTCACGTCATAGGTGAGGCTGACGCTGAGGCCCGGATCACTGCTGTCAGACTTTGCGTCAAACTCGCTCTTTGCAGAAGCCGGGTTGTCGCGGATGGCCTGCATGTGATAGGTCGTCTCGCCCCATACGGAACGGAGGGCAGTCCTCGACTCCGAGAATACCGGCTCGCCGTTCCTGGTGATTACGATGCTGTCATCATCGGTAACGGTTCCGATGGTTACGCAGCAGTTTCCGAGGCCGTGGCCGGAAAGAACGTTGAGGACAGTTTCCTTGTCCTTGTTGCTGACCTGGATTACGGCTCCGAGCTCCTCGTTGAAGAGGACCGCGAGGTCGTTTACGCCGAGCTGATCAATTGCGACATTTACGCCGCAGTGGCCGGCAAAGGCCATTTCCGCGAGGGTGACAAAGAGTCCGCCGTCAGAACGGTCGTGGTAGGCGATAATCTTGCCGCGCGAAAGCAGGAACTGCATCGCGTTGAAGAAGCCCTTGAGGCTTACCGGGTTGTCAACGTCAGGAGTGACATCACCGAGCTGCTTGTAAACCTGGGCAAGGCTGGATCCGCCGAGGCGGCACTGTCCGTTGCCGAGATCGATGAGGATGAGGGAGGTGTCGCACTTGTCAGTGCGGAGAACCGGAGTCAGGGTCTTCCTGACATCCTCAACTCTCGCGAACGAGCTGACAATCAGGGAAAGCGGAGCAGTCTCGGTTTTCTCCTCGCCGTCCTGGTGCCAGGTGGTCTTCATGGACATCGAGTCCTTTCCGACAGGAATGCTGACGCCGAGAGCCGGGCAGAGCTCCATGCCGACAGCCTTTACGGCTGCGTACAGGCCTGCATCCTCACCCGGGTGGCCTGCTGCGGCCATCCAGTTTGCGGAGAGCTTAACCCTGTCAAGGCCGCCGATGTCGGCCGCAGCGATGTTGGTGAGGGCCTCGCCTACTGCCATTCTGGCGGATGCTGCGTAGTTGAGGAGGGCAAGCGGGGTTCTCTCGCCCATTGCCATTGCCTCGCCGTTGTAGGTGTCATAAGAGGCTTCGGTTACAGCGCAGTCTGATACAGGGATCTGCCACGGGCCGACCATCTGATCACGTGCGACAAGGCCGGTTACGGTTCTGTCGCCGATGGTGATGAGGAAGGTCTTCTCGGCAACGGTAGGAAGCCTCAGCACGCGCATGACCGCATCGCGGAGCGATATTGCGCTGAGGTCAAGAGGCTCGCCCTTAACCTGAAGGCTCTTAACGTTCTTGTGCATTCTGGGAGGCTTCCCGAGAAGCACGCTGAGGGAAAGATCTACCGGACGGTTCTTGAAGTATGAGTCGTCAAGCTCGAGGTGATGCTCCTTGATGGCAGTGCCGATGACTGCGAACATCGCCCTTTCCCTCTTGCAGATCTGCTCGAAGACCGGGAAGTCCTCGTCTGAGACGGCGAGCACATAGCGCTCCTGGGACTCGTTGCACCAGATTTCATAAGGGCTCATGCCGGGCTCGTCGTTAGGAACCTTGCGAAGCTCGAACACGCCGCCGACGCCTCCGTCATGGACAAGCTCAGGCATGGCATTCGAGAGTCCGCCTGCGCCGACATCGTGAATAAAGAGGATCGGGTTTGCGCTGCCCATGGCCCAGCAGGCATCGATAACCTCCTGGCACCTTCTCTCCATCTCGGGGTTGTCGCGCTGTACTGAGGCGAAGTCGAGCTCTGCGGAGGACTGTCCTGAAGTCATGGAGGATGCTGCACCGCCGCCGAGGCCGATGTTCATTGCAGGTCCTCCGAGGACAATGAGCTTTGCGCCTACCGGGATTGAGCCCTTCTTGATATGCTCGTGCCTGATGTTGCCGATTCCGCCTGCAAGCATGATAGGCTTGTGGTAGCCGCGGACCTCAAGCCCGTTGTAGCTGTTGACCTTCTCCTCATAGGTTCTGAAGTATCCTGCGAGGTTCGGACGCCCGAACTCATTGTTGAATCCGGCTGCACCGAGAGGTCCGTCGATCATGACGTCCAGCGCGCTGGAGATTCTGTCCGGCTTGCCGAAGTCGGTTTCCCAGGGCTGCTCGAATCCGGGGATGCGGAGGTTCGATACGGAGAAGCCGCAGATGCCGGCCTTGGGCTTTGAGCCTGAGCCGGTTGCGCCTTCATCGCGGATTTCGCCGCCTGAACCGGTGGCCGCGCCTGGGTACGGGGAAATTGCAGTAGGATGGTTGTGGGTCTCAACCTTCATGAGGATATCAATATCCTCGTTGTGATAGGAATATCTGTGGGTTGAGGGATCCGCGAACCAGCGTCCGGCGCGTGAGCCTTCCATGACCGCTGCATTGTCAGAGTATGCGGAGAGGACATGATCAGGCGTGACCTTGGTGGTGTTCTTGATCATCTCGAACAGGGACTTGTCCTGCTTCACTCCGTCGATTGTCCAGTCCGCTCCGAAGACCTTGTGACGGCAGTGCTCGGAGTTCATCTGGGCGAACATGTAGAGCTCGACGTCATTGGGGTTGCGCTTCATCTCGGTGAACGACTTGACTATGTAGTCCATCTCGTCAGAGGAGAGCGCCAGGCCGAGACTGACATTTGCCTCCTGCAGTGCCTCCTTGCCGCGCCCGAGGACATCAATGGAGGTCATGGGTGCGGGAGTCTGCTTGGAGAAGAGCTTCTCGGCATCATCCATGCTGTGGGTGACAACTTCCATCATCCGGTCATGGATTAGGGGGATAAAGCTCTTCTGCTGCTCCGCGGTCAGCGGGGACTCAGACTTTACGTAATAGGCAATGCCGCGCTCAAGACGCTTCACGGAGGTCAGACCGCAGTTCTTCGCGATATCAGTTGCCTTTGATGACCAGGGGGAAATTGTGCCGGGACGGGGGATAACGAGGTAAAGCTCGCCTGAGGTGTCCTTTTTGTCGGCACGCGGACCGTAGACAAGAAGCTTGCCAAGGACCTCCCTGTCTGAATCTGTCAGAGGAGAGTTCAAATCTGCGAAATGCACGAATTCTGCATAAACATCAGTGACAGGCAGAGACAGCTCATGGCATGAAGTCATGATTTTACTGATTCTGAAAGCCGACAGCGCGGGAGCGCCCTTAAAAATTTCCATATGGAACATTGCCCCAGTTTGATTATCAGGCCTGAAACAGGAAGTTCCGGGACTGATTCCGTTACAGCTCAAAATCCGGATGACCGCTCGCAAGCCGATCCTGGATCCAACCTTAACTCTGCCGGAATCAGCGCGCAGGCAGAACCCTGCATGCAGTCATCCGGCATCACTAAATCTTACCGCAATTATAGTAAAGGACTGATTTCAAGTCGATAGCATACAGGAGATCAGCCAGGCTCTCGTGCGGCAAAACGCAAAGACAGCTTATATTAGCACTTAACGCCCGCGTGGGCTCAATTCCTGCGAAAGCTGCCTGTGTCAGGCAGGTTCTCTTTAACATATTCTTTACCGGAGGCGCAGGTATCACCATGCGGAATTATTGTAAAATAGCGCGCGTCTGTGATTAGGGAGACTGTCATGAAAAAAATGAGCAACAAATTTCTCCGGCATATGAAAAAAAGCACCTGGAGACTTCATCAGCTTAAGATCAAGCATATTAAGCGCCTCACGAGGGCTCACAGAAGAATTGCCTTTGAGGTTGCCGGTCTTTAAGAGGTCCGGCAAATAAAAAAACTCCGTTCATCAGCTGACAAACGGAGTGCATCTCATGGCGAGGCGGGGCTTACCTGCTGCCCCTGCCCTGTTTACCTGAAGACGGGCGTGCCTTCCCGGGCTTTGCCCCGTTCCTTTCTCCCTTTCCGCGCCCGCGCTCCTTGTCACGGCGCTGCTGCGCCCTCTTCTCGCTCCTTGTCTTTCGGTCAGAGCGGTTCTCGTACGGGTTCTCGCCCTCGAGGAAGCTGATGTCAAGCGGCGTTCCCCTGATGTCAAGGGCCTTGCGGATATAGTTGATGAGGTAATGCTTATAGAACCCCGGCAGTTTGTCAACCATGTTGCCATGGATGATGATCTTCGGAGGGTTGTACCCGCCCGCATGGGCATACTTGAGCTTGACGCGCCTGCCGCTCACGAGCGGGGGCTGGTGCTCGGTCTGCGCCTGGATAATCAGGCGGGTCAGCATCGAGGTGCTGATCTTGGTTACGGCTGAGCGGTACGCCTCGTTGATTGAGTCGAATATGTTGCCGACTCCTGTGCCGTGGAGCGCCGAGATGAAATGCACGTCGGCAAAATCAACGAAGCCGAGCTTGAGCTGCAGATCGATCTTGATCTTCTCCTTCTGGTCCTGGGAAAGCCCGTCCCATTTGTTGACGCAGATTACAAGCGAGCGACCAGCACTTATGATGTAGCTGAGGAGGCCGAGATCCTGCTCGGACACGGACTCCCTTGCGTCAATCACGAGGACTGCCACGTTGCAGTCGTCAATTGCCCTGAGGGTCTTGATGACGGAGAACTTCTCGACGACCTCGGTTACCTTCTTTCTCTTGCGGACTCCGGCGGTATCGATGATTACGTACTGCTTTCCGCCGCGCTCCATCGGTATGTATATGGAATCCCTTGTGGTTCCGGGCTGATCATAGACGACGACGCGGCTTTCCCCGAGGATCCTGTTAACAAGAGTCGACTTCCCTACATTCGGCCTTCCGACGATCGCGAACTTAACCGGGGCCGAGAGATCCGGATCCTGGTGCTTTTTCAGATCCTCAGGCTCCTCTTCCTCATTCTCCGGCTTCGGATCGAGCACGGAAGGATCATCCTCCGGCAGGGAGACATACGGGAGCTCCTGGATATACTTCACATAGAATACTATGTCGGCGCCCATGAGCTTGTCTCCCTCATCGAACTGCATGAGGCTGTCGACGCCCTCGTGATAGACAGAAAGCAGCACTGAGCCGTGATGGCGGGAGAACTCGACGTGTTCCTGAAGCTTGACCGCGTCATACGGAACCCACTCATAGGTAAGGTCATCGCGGAAGCGCGGTATGCGATCTCCGCGGAACATGAAAGTGACGCGGTTGTCCCTGTTGACGTCATCCTCTTCCGGAGCGGAAGGAACATATACCTCGGCGATCTCCTCGCCGTTCTCCTCGGCTTCCTTCTTCCTTTTCTCGGCTGCAACCTGCCTTATCGCGGGGAAAAGCGACTCATCGAGGAAATGGGCCATTCCGGTGCCGTGGGCCGCGGAGATCTGGAAGATCTCGCCCATGCCGAGCTTGTAGAAGTCGGCGATGGCTGAATCCGGATCGGTTCCGTCAATCTTGTTTGCTACGAGGAAAACCTTCTTGTTGAGCTTCCTGAGCTCCCTGCAGATTACGTCGTCACCGGAAATAAGCCCCTCGTGGCAGTCAACCACGAAGATGACGATGTCGGCTTCCTTCATTGCCTCGAGTGACTGACCGGCCATGAGGGCCTCAACGCCCTCCTCGGTGCCGTCTATGCCGCCTGTGTCAATGACGATATAACTCTGTCCGTCAGCATCTGCATGTCCGTACTGACGATCACGCGTCAGACCGGGGAAATTCGCAACAAGAGCGTCCCGGGAGCGGGTCAGACGGTTGAAAATCGTCGATTTTCCTACATTGGGACGTCCGGCAAGAGCTACTACTGGTACCATACAAAATTCCTCATGCCTGCAGAGCGCAACTCCACAGTACAAACTTATCCAACCTTAGCCTGAAAATCCAGGATTGAGAATGCTGAATCCGCCCTTTCTTCTCCTGCTGCTGCCGGAATCATCGCTGTCTTCTCCGGAGCTTTCATCATCGTAGGAGCCGGAGCTTCCGGAACTGTCTGAATCGTCAGAGCTGCCGGAATCATCGCTGCCATCTTCAGAGGACTCCTCATCGGCTTCAGCAGCCTCCTCTTCCGCCTTGCGGCGCTCAGCCTCTTCCTCAGCCGCCTGCTCCTCTTCCTTTCTCAGGCGCTCCTCTTCCTCTGCGGGGCTTTCATCAGGTGCGACGAAACCGGGGAGTGCCAGCGCGTAAACATTGCCCTTTGAGGTCTCGGCGTAAATTACGCCGTCATAGACGGCAGGCGCTGAATACACGCTGCCTCGGTCAAGACGGTATTTCGCGGCAAACTCACCGGTATATGCGTCGAGGAAATACAGATATCCGTCCATGTCTCCGACAATGACGTAGCCGCCTGCGGCTGCGGTGCCGGTGACATTGCGGTAGGAGAGCGCATCATTGCTCCATTCGCTGCCGCCGTCGTAGCTTGAAAGCGCGTGGACATGCCCGGCGTCATCAGTTACAAAGACCTTTCCGCCTCCGACTGAAATGTCGCCGAGGCTCGAAAGCTTCTTTCTCCAGAGCTCCCGGTGCTGCCTCAGATCCGATGCCACGATATCGCCCTGGTAGGCAACTGTATAGAGAACTGATCCGTCAAGAACGGGAGTGGAGTCAACATCGATAAGGCGCTCGAGGTTAGAAGCGCCGCGGGCGTGCCCGGTGCGGATCATGTTGAGCAGAAGCCCGTTCTTCTGATGGACTATCGCCGTGTTGCCCGCTGCCGTTCCGTAGATGAGAACGCCGCCTTTGGCAAGGACCGAGGATACGCCCCTCACTGTGAGTCCCTGGTTCTCGGCCGCGGTACTCCAGAGCTCCGTTCCGTCATACTCGCTGTATGCGTGGGCGCTGCCGTCAGAGCAGAGGGCAAATACGCTGCCGGCCTCAGCCGCAGGCTTCGAGACTATCTCGCAGCCGGGATTCTTCTTCCAGGCGAGGGTGCCGTCAGTCTTCGAAAGCGCATAGAGCCAGCCGTTCTCGCTGCCGACATAGACATTGCTGTCGCCCTCTGCAACGCCTCCCGAGAGCCTTACGCTCCGCCTGTCATCATTCTCGTCCTCGTCATCGAGATCCGTGCTCCATACCGAGGATCCGGTTATCCTGTCGATGGAGTAGACATTTCCGTTGCGGTCGGCGGCAAAGACGTACTTGGAGTCGACTGCAGGGGCGAGGAGCGAGTACCAGGTGCCGCTTCCTGATCCGACTGACTTGCTCCAGAGCTCCTGAATCTCCACCTTGTTGTCAAATTCAGGGACTGGCGCAATCTTTACTACATCCTTTTCGAAAAGGCCGGAACATCCAGTCAGCATCAGGAACGAAAATGAAACGGTAAGAATTTTTCTCAGCATAACGTCAGCAGTCCTAAATTCACGGAATCCGGCCGGATATAAACTTTGCACGGCGGAGACATCATTGCCTGGGATGGAGCCCGGCATATGTGCCGTCCGGTTTCTTATTTTAACCGAAAACAGTCTGAAAAAGTGGAAAATACGAAAGGGGCTTTGAGCGCCTCTGGAAAAGGAAGCCGCCAGACGGCGGCTCCGGGCAGAATTCATTACTCTGCAATGGTAAGGTCATTGAGCTTCGAGGAGAGCTGCGGGTTCATCTCAAGCGATGCGCCGGAGAGTTCGGCAGCCTTGCTGTATGCCGCATGCGCCTCCTTGAGCTTCTGCTGCGCGACAAGCATGTCGCCCCTGACCTCCTCGGCCATTGGCTGATATACAGGGCTCTTCACGTTGCTGAGAGTCTTTTCGGCATCATCGTATTTCTTCTGCTGGATCTGGACTCTCGCAAGACGGATTTTCGCAGTATTGCTCAGGGCCGGGTCGCTGAAGTCTGCGGCGATCCTGAGCATGGTCTCAGCCTTGTCGTACTTGCTGTCGAGCACATAGTTCGATGCAAGGGAAAGAGCGCCGAGCGCGCCGTATACATTTCCCTTGTTTTCCGAGATATATTTCTCTGCATCAGCGTATGCGCTGTCGTGCTTCGCGACTATTTCCTCTGAAATGCCGGCATAAAGAGCGGCGTTGTTTTCAGACTGGCTTTTGGACCAGCTCTTGTAGCCGCTCCAGGCAATCATAAGAACAATTCCGATCACAAGTCCGGCAATGACGGGCACGCGGTTGTTTACCCACCAGTCCTTGACGGCCTCCGCCTGCTGTTCTTCTGTACCGAATTCCACTTTGATAAAGCTCCTGAATTATCTGCAACTGCTTGCTGCAGGGAAAAAATATACGGGCGCAATTTTCGCAGAAAACCACGCCGCCTGCAAGAAAATGCCGTCAGTCCTGATCAAGGGAAAGGGCTGACGAGAGGAAGCCGGGGAGATCGCCGATGGCAACCTCCTGCTGGCTGCCGTCATTTCTCAGATCCTTGACTGCAATCATCCCTTTCTCCAGCTCGTCATCGCCGAGTACCAGCGCATATCTTGCCCCGGATTTGTCAGCCTTCTTGAACTGCTTCTTGAATGCTCCGTCCCCGCAGTTCATCATGAGCCTCAGTCCCTTTATGCCGGTTCTGAGCTGCTCGGCGATCTGGAAGGATCTGCTGCGCGCATTCTCGCCCATGGAGCAGAAATAGACGTCCACCGGGCCGCGGGACTCTTTCTGTCCTACCGCCTCGGCGACAAGCATGAAGCGCTCCAGGCCTATGGCGCAGCCGACCGCAGGCGAAGGCTGGCCGCCGAGCTGCTCGACGAGCCCGTCATACCTACCGCCTCCGCAGATGGTGCTCTGCGCTCCGAGAAGATCGGTAACCCACTCGAATACGGTGTAGTTGTAGTAGTCAAGTCCCCTTACGAGCCTGTCATTTATCTCGTAATGAATGCCGGCCTCATCAAGGAGCTTTCTGAGCCCGTTGAAATGGGCAAGGGTCTCCTCGCCGAAGAAATCGGAGAGCTTCGGTGCATCCTTGAGGAGCTCCTGCACTGCCTCGTTCTTTGAGTCCAGGACGCGGAGGGGGTTGGTGTACATCCTCCTCTTAGAATCCTCATCGAGAACGTCCTTGTGCTCCTCAAGGAAGGAGACGAGCCTGCTCCTGTACTGCTTCCTCTCCTCGGAGGAGCCGAGCGAGTTGAGTTCCAGCTTTACATGATCGGAAATTCCGAATTTCTGCCAGATCCTGTTGGTCAGCATGAGGATCTCGGCATCAATATCCGGTCCCTTAAGCCCGAAGACCTCGATGCCGAACTGGTGGAACTCTCTGTAGCGGCCCTTCTGGGGCTTCTCGTGGCGGAACATGGGGCCCATGTACCAGAGCCTTCTTTCCTGGTTATGAATTATTCCGTGCTCGTTGCATGCCCTCACGCAGCCGGCAGTTCCCTCCGGACGGAGCGACAGCTTGTCGCCGCCGACATCCTCGAAGGAATACATCTCCTTCTCGACAACATCGGTAACCTCGCCGATGGAGCGCACAAAGAGGTCGGTCTTCTCGAGTATGGGCATCCTTATTTCAGAATATCCGTAAGACTCGACGGTTTCCCTGAGGACTCCCTCAACCTTTTCCCATAAGGGAGTCTCTTCCGGCAAAAGGTCCTTCATGCCGGTAATAGCCTGGATTTTCACTGTTCCCCCGAAGCTTTCATTCTCAAAAATACTTTACAGCGGCCGCTTACGCATTCTCTGCCGCAAGCCTTCTTGCCTTGTTCTCGGCGTAGGCCCTGATCCTCTGCTCAAGCTCATCGACAAGGCAGCTGTTGTCTATGCGGTCAATCCGCTGCCCGTTCTCATAATACCCGCTCTTGCCCCTGGCGCCGGCAAGGCCGATTTCGGCTGTCTCACACTCGCCGGGGCCGTTGACCACGCAGCCGATGATGGCGACGTCAACCGGCACGCTGATGTCAGAGAGGCGCTTCTCGAGCTCGCTGACCACTCCTATGACATCGTACTCCCGGCGGCTGCAGGTCGGGCAGGAGATGAAGTTGATGCCGCGCGATCTTATGCCGAGCGACTTCAGGATCTCGAAGCCGACCTTGACTTCCTCAACGGGATCAGCGGAGAGGGAGACCCTGATGGTATCTCCGATCCCCTCATAGAGCAGCATGCCGAGCCCGACTGAGGACTTCACGGTTCCGGTGAGGAGTCCTCCTGCCTCGGTGATGCCGAGGTGGAGCGGCTGCTCGATTTTCTTCGACAGAAGGCGGTAGGCATCCACTGCCGTGAAGACATTCGATGCCTTGACGCTTACCTTGAAATCAGAAAAATCATACTTCTCGAGATAGGCGACATGGCGCATCGCTGACTCGACAAGCGCCTCTGGAGTCGGCTCTCCGTACTTCTCCAGCAGATCCTTCTCGAGCGATCCTCCGTTGACGCCGATCCTGATGGGAATGCCGTGTTCCCTGGCTGCGTCAATAACCGCCTTGATCCTGTCCTCGCGCCCTATGTTGCCCGGGTTGATCCTGAGACAGTCAGCGCCGTACTCGGCGACCCTGAGGGCGATCCGGTAGTCGAAATGGATGTCTGTGACCAGCGGCACGGGGGATCTCTTCCTGATTTCCCTGAAAGCCTCAGCGGCCTCCATGGTCGGGATCGAGACCCTTACTATGTCTGCTCCGGCCTTGGCGGCGGCGAGAATCTGGGCGGATGTGGACTCAATGTCCTCCGTCCGGGTGTTGGTCATCGTCTGTACGCTAACCGGTGCATCGCCGCCGACTGCGACTTTTCCTACATGGATCTGCCTGGTCGGACGGCGCTTTATCGGAGAATTGACCCTGTTCAATTATTTTTCCACCGTGAATTTGGATGAGACGCCGATCGCCTTGCCGTTTACCGTAAACTCGGATATGTTGGCCTTCATTCCGATCCTGACTGAAAGCGGCAGCTTCTCTGACGAAACCTTGATGCTGCTGCCCTTTCCGTAGGTGTTGGAAATCAGGCGCTTCCCTGCCGCATCCTGAATCTCAATCCAGCAGGGGCCGCTGAAGGATACTGCTATCTCGGCCTTGCCGGAGGAGACATCTGCGGAAGCATCTGCTGAAGTTTCCTTTTTTGCTGCTCCGGAATCCTTTGCCGCGCTCTCTGCGGATGCTTTCTCTGCTGCGGGAGCAGCCTTCCCGGCAGTGTCCTTTACTGAACCGGCATTATTCTTCTCCGCATCAGCGGCAGGAGCTGCGGCCTCAGGAGCAGGCTGAGCCTTGGGAGCCGGCTTCCCGGCGGCTGCCTCATTTGCAGGCGCTGCATTTTCCCCAGAATCCGGATTGCCGGCAGCGGGGACCTTGGTGTCTTCTGGGCCTGAAACCGCCGTGCTTCCCGCACCGGGGGCAGAGGGCTTTTCTTCAGAGGTAAGCTCCGTAACCCTGGTCTCGACTGCGCTCTTAAGATTCGCCTGCTGCCTGCCCTGATTCTGCACCTTTAGGATAAGTGTCACGCAGATGCAGACAATGAGTATAAGGAGGAACATCATTATGTTCTTGAGAGTCCTTCCCTTGGCATCGCCGTTCTCACCCGGCTCATCAGGTGCAGCAGCGTCCCCGGCGTCCTCAGTGTCCTTTTTCTTCTCAGGAGCTTTTCTGGCAGGCCTTTCGAGCTCTACGGTCTTCCACTTCTTCTCCTTCGGAGTCTCCCTGACCGCTGGCGCCTCTTCCTTCCTGCCGCCGTCCTTCTGGCCGTCATGATACTTCTCGAAGGCGTCAAGAATCATTACGCGGTCAATTCCGAGGAACTTTGCATAGGCAATGAGCCAGCTCCTGACGAGCTGGGTGCTGGCGGTCCTCGAGTCGAAGCAGTTGTTCTCGAGGTTGCTGATGAACTCAGGGCGGAATTTCAGGCGGTCGGTTACATCCTGAATCGTAAGGCCCATGAACTCCCTGGTCTCGCGGAGCATGCCGCCTGGGGTGGTATCCCGTTTTCCTGAGGGGGCTGCCTTGCTTTCGTTCTCCGCTGCCGGAGCTGCATTGCCTTTTTCAGCGCTCACCGCTCCGGGTGCCATGCCTGCCTCTGCTGCCGCGCCGCTTTCCGCCGCACTCTCAGCCTGACTGCCGGCTTTTACGCTGTCTTTGTTGCTTTCTGTCATTTCGTTCCCCATCAGGCACCTTTGCTTGAATGCCCGTCATTAAAAACAGATACAGCCGCTGTCTGAGAGCGGCCATTGCAAATTCCGGGGCGCCGCCGTACAGACGTGCGGCGCCTTAAATAAAACCAGCGCTCAGTACTGGTTGTTCATGTAATCCGACGCCTCCTGGCTCTTCGGATACTTCTCGACGAGCTCCCTGCCGAGGCGCATTGACTCGTTTATGTTGCGCTCTGATTCTGCAATCTTAATCTTGTCGAGATAGCTTCGAGGGCTGTCGCTGCCTTTTGACATGCGGTCATAAACGGCGATTGCAGTCTTTGCCTGGGCAATATCGCCTGCGTCAAGAGCGAGCTTCGCCTTGATCGCAAAGAGCTCCGGGGACGCGCCGTCGTAGTCGATTGCCTTGTCAATGTAGGCGAGCGCAAGCGTATAGTTCTTCTTGTGCATCGCGCATGCGCTGGCGTTTACATAGACACCGGAGATGTTGGCATATGACGGCACCTTGACCGCCTCGCCGAAATTGGCGAAAGCCTCCTCAAACCTGTCCTTCGAGCAGAGGAAATTTCCGTAGCTGTTGTAAATGTCGCCCATGTTCTCGGGATGCCTTGAGACCAGATCCCGGTAAATCTCCTCAGCGTTCTGGTCCTCGCCGACCCTCTGGTAATAGTCAGCGTAGGAGAGCTTTACATAAGGGCTGTCCGGATCGTATTTCTTGGCAATCTCGAGGTTCTGCTTCGCCTCGGTCATCTGACCCTTGTTCATGTGCCCGATGGCAATGTTGACCCGGCGCTTCGCGGCGGTCTGGGGATCCATGACATCAGACACCTCATGAAGCTGGTGGTCCTGACCGTATTCATACGTGGCGGTCACACAGCCGGAAAGACACAGCACCGCTGAAGCGGCAAGACATACAGCAATATTTCTTAGCATCATAACCACGGCCACCAAAAGGGGATAACCGTCCTCCGTGAAAGGCCACTTGACTGTGGCCTGCCTTAAATCCTGTAACAGCCCGCAGACTGAACAGACGTTAATCCTCGACTTTAACCCTCAGCCTGTTCTTCACCTCTCCGACCAGCTGCCCGCAGGCCGCATCGATGTCATCGCCCCTGGTCTTCCTGACAACGGCCGTATATCCCTTGTCCATGAGAACCTTGAGAAAAGCGGCGACGCTTCTCTCGGAAGGCTTCCTGAACTCGCTGTCCGGGTGAGGGTTGAACGGGATGAGATTAATCTTGCAGGGAAGGTGCGAGAGGAGCCTTGCGAGCTCCCTTGCATTGTCCTCGGAGTCATTTATGCCGTCAAGGAGAACGTACTCAATGGTCACCCTTCCCTGGTTCGCCTTGCTCTTGCTGATAAAGCGCCTTGCGGCGTCAATAATCTCCGCAACAGGATATCTGTCGTTGACCGGCATTATCTCCGAGCGGATCCGGTCATTGGGCGCATGGAGGGACACTGCGAGCGCCACGTCAATCATGTCTCCGAGCCTGTCCATCGCGGGGACTATGCCGCAGGTTGAAACGGTCACGCGCCTTTTCGAGAGGCCGAATCCGAAATCATCAAGCAGGATCTCCGCGGCGGTGACGGTGTTCTGCAGGTTGAGGAGGGGCTCTCCCATCCCCATCATCACAACGTTCGATATTGCCCTCTCGTCCGTTCTTCTCGAGAAGCCGAGAACGCTGACTGCGCGCCACACCTGGCCGACAATCTCGGCTGCCGAGAGGTTCCTGTTGAATCCCTGGAGGCCGGTCGAGCAGAACCTGCAGCCCATGGGGCATCCGACCTGGGTCGAGATGCAGAGCGTTGCCCTGTCATCCTCGGGAATATAGACAGTCTCGACAGCCTGACCGTCGCCCACGTCAAGAGCCCACTTTATGGTGCCGTCCTTTGACCTCTGCTCCCTGATGACTTCGGGAGCCCTGATCTCCGCCATGTCGGGAAGGCGCTCACGAAGAGCCTTGCTGACGTCAGTCATCTCCGAGAAATCGGACGCGCCGGCATGATAGATCCATTTCATGATCTGATCGCCGCGGAACGGCTTCTCGCCTATCGAAAGCAGATAGTCCCGGAGCATCTTGCGGCTGAGACCAAGCAGATTGACCTTACTGTTCGTCATAGAATCCCCCTGAGAGAGAAATTATATCAGAGAGATGAGCCTTTGACGAAACAACCGGCTCCTGAGGGGCGAGGAACGAAAGACAGAGCGGAGCGCGTGCCTGAAGGCGCTCTGCTCCGCCGCGGAGATGAGTTTTTAGAATCTTGTCCTCGGGCAGATCTCGCTCTCGGAGAAGAAGAAGGAGATCTCGCGCTGCGCGCTCTCGATCGAGTCCGAGCCGTGGACGGCGTTCTCCTCAACTGATGCGGCATAGTCCGACCTGATGGTCCCGGCCCTTGCCTTCTTCGGATCCGTGTCGCCGATAAGCTCGCGGTGGCGCATAACTGCGTTGTCGCCCTCGAGGACCATGAGCATTATGGGCCCCGAGACCATGTAGTCGACCAGTTCCATGAAAAACGGCTTCTTGCGGTGCTCCTGATAGAAGCGCATTGCCTGCTCCGGGCGCAGGTGGACCATCTTGGCGCCGACAACCGTGAGCCCGGCGTTCTCAAAGCGGTGGATGACATCGCCGATGAGGTTTCTGCCGACCACATCGGGCTTAATAATGGAAAGTGTTCTCTCTATTGTCATTTTCATTTCTCCATGAAACGCAGGTAGTTTCAGTTAAGGAGGATGAAAATGCAATGCAGAAGATCACGGAATGAAACAGAGCTCAAAAAGTATGTCGCAAAAACGCCGCGCGGCTCTCAGTTTGCGCGCGGCGCAGCGTCAGGAGGACGGATCAGAGCGACATGAGCCAGTGTGCTATGCTCCTTACTCCGTGGACCTTCGCTCCTGTGGCCCACAGGTCATTCGCGGACTTGGTGTAGGAGGCCGAGAGATCAAGATGGATCCAGCGCATGCCCACGGGGACGAACTCGGAGAGGAATGCAGCGGCAGTCGAGGCGCCGGGGATGTCGCTGCCGTGCGATGAGTTTGCGATGTCAGCAACGTCTGACTTGATCATCCCTGAGTGGAACGGCGCGAGGGGGAGCGGCCAGGCGTACTCGTTTTCCGCTGCTGCCATCGTGCAGAAGGACAGCGAGTCAAGCGGATCCCTTGAAAGCACCGCATTGTAGTCGCGACCGAGGGCGGCCTTTGCGGATCCGGTAAGGGTGGCGCAGTCAAGGATGCTCCGAGGATTGCATGAGGCTGCAGAGATGAGACCGTCGGCAAGGACAAGCCTGCCCTCTGCGTCTGTATTGACTATCTCGACTGTCTTCCCGTTCCTGTAGGAGATGACGTCGCCGGGCCTTGAGGCGCTGCCGCTAACCATGTTCTCGGCGAGGCATCCGAATATCCGCACTCTCTTCCGGAGGCCGCGTGACGCGGCAAGAACGAGAGCCGCCGCGCAGTATGCGGCTCCGGTCATGTCTGACTTCATGGAATACATGTAGTCAGAGGGCTTGAGGCTGTAGCCGCCCGTGTCAAAGGTAATGCCCTTCCCCACAAGGCATGCGGCAACCGGCTCGTCAGGATCCCCCGATGGATTGAAGTCAGCCGAGAAAAGCACCGGTCCCCTTGAGGAGCCAGCTCCGGCCGCGAGCAGTCCCGCAAAGCCTTCACTCTCAAGCTCATCCTTCCTCTTTATGGAGACGGCGACATCTGATCCGAGATGTTTCCTGACGAAATCTGCTGACATTTCGGCAAGGGACTCGGGATAGATTTCAGACGGAGAGGTGTTTACGGCCTTTCTCACGAAATCCGCCGCCGAGAGCTCATTGTCGAGCTCATCATTCGTGAAGGCGTAGGTGATTTTCTCAGAGCTTCTCTCATTCATGAATCCCTGCGTGAACGCGAGCTCGGCCTCGGTGCTCCAGGCATCCCCTGTGAGCTCTGCCGAGTCAGCGCCGAATACCGCAAGTTTCCTTGCCCCGCGCTGTATGTCCCTGAGATAGGTGAAGGGGGACGCGTGGATTACCGCTCCCTCGCCTGAAAACGTAAGAACGCTGCCCTTCCGGTAGAAGCCGCCTGCCTCATCTGATGTAAGAAAGACCTTCATTTTTCCTCCGCACTTATGCTGCCGCATTATATCCCGACGGGGCACCTTCTGACTCAGGGCACCGGATTCTCAAATGTAAGGAAAATCATCCGAGGCAATGGTAGAATCTCGGAGTATAATTAAGATTATTTGCTTGTTTGATAGGCTGGTAGTTCAAGTGTATATAGATAAGTCTCACAAGCTCGACAATGTCTGCTATGACATTCGCGGCAAGGTTCATGAAGAGGCCCGCCGTCTTGAAGATGAAGGGCACCGTATCCTCAAGCTGAACATCGGCAACCTGGCGCCGTTCGGCTTTGAGGCCCCGGAGGAAGTTATCCGCGATGTTATCGCCAACCTTCCCCAGAATACAGGCTACTGCGACTCGAAGGGACTTTTCGTCGCGAGGAAGGCGATTGCCCAGTACTACCAGCAGAAGGGACTGCGCTCCGCAGATGTGAATGATATCTTCATCGGAAACGGCTGCTCAGAGCTTATAACCCAGTCAATGCAGGCCCTTCTAAACAACGGCGACGAGATCCTGGTGCCCGCACCTGACTATCCTCTCTGGACCGCAGCCGTAAACCTTGCAGGCGGCAGGGCTGTCCACTACATGTGCGATGAGTCTGCGGACTGGTACCCTGATCTTGAGGACATCAAGAAGAAGATTACCCCGAGGACCAAGGGAATCGTGATCATCAACCCCAATAACCCCACGGGAGCGGTCTACAGCACCGATCTTCTCCTTGATCTGATTGAAATCGCCCGCCAGCACGGACTCATCATCTTTGCCGACGAGATCTACGACAAGATCCTCTACGATGACACCGCTCACCGCAGCGCCTGCACGCTCTGCGATGACGTGCTCTTCCTGACCTTCAACGGCCTCTCCAAGGCGTACCGCGCCTGCGGCTTCAGGCAGGGCTGGATGATGGTGAGCGGCCCGAAGCAGATGGCAAAGGGCTATATCGAGGGCCTCAACCTCATATCGACCATGAGGCTCTGCGCCAATGTCCCGATGCAGATGGCCATCCCCACCGCCCTCGGCGGCTACCAGAGCATCAACGAGCTGATCGTCCCGGGCGGGAGGCTCTGCAGGCAGCGCGACGTCTGCTATGATCTCTTCACCTCGATTCCGGGAATCAGCTGCGTCAAGCCGAAGGGCGCGCTCTACATGTTCCCGAGAATTGATCCGAAGGTCTACCCGATCAAGGATGACAGCAAGATGGTTCTTGATCTCCTCCGCCAGGAGCATATGCTGCTTGTCCAGGGGACCGGCTTCAACTGGCCTGCCCCGGATCACTTCAGGGTCGTCTTCCTGCCTACCGAGGATGTCCTGAAGGATGCCTCCACGAGGCTGGCGAGGTTCCTGAAGCATTACCGGCAGTAGTCCGGGAAAGCTCGGAAGGCTCAATTGCGGCCGGTCCTCTGGATCGGCCTTTTCGTATCAGGAGGACAGATGGCAGAAAGCCCTTTCATAGCCTATACCGACAGGATGAAGCTCATCGAGCGCTGGTCGCTAATGCGCAACACCAGGCATGAGAATGTTGCCGAGCATTCCCTGGAGACGTCGATAATCGCGCACATGCTTGCCGTGATTGAAAAAGTGAAGTTCGGCGCGGACGTGGATCCGGAGAAGGCTGCGGCAGCGGCGCTCTATCATGATGCATCAGAGGTGTTCACCGGCGATCTCCCCACACCGATCAAGTACAAGAACAGGATCCTCACTGCCGAGTACAAGAAAATCGAGGCCAATGCCGAGGAGCTTCTGCTCGAGACGCTCCCTGAGGAGCTCCGGCCGTACTGCCGGGAATTTCTCCTCTCGGAGAGCCTGGATCCTGAAATCCGCCGCATAGTGAAGGACGCTGATACAATATCGGCATATATCAAATGCATAGTGGAGACAGCTTCGGGAAACAGGGACTTTCTGTCAGCCGAGCGGAAAATAAGGGAGACTCTGACGAAGCGGTCCCGGCCGGCGCTCGATTATTTCCTGGAGACCTTCATCGGAAGCTTCGAGAGGGATCTCGACAACCTGATGTCAGACGACGGGCGGAAAGACTGATCCGGACTCGGACAGCTATAATATTGCAGAATTCCTGCGTTAATCCTAACAGCACGGTGAAAAACATGAAACCGACGACACTTACTGCCTTCCAGTTCCGGCTAGCGGGTACGATAATCCACGCAGCGACAGCCGAGAAGCTTCCTCTGGACAGGGCGTACCAGAAGTATTTCAACAAGCTGCATATCCGGAACGCGGAGCGCGGACTCATAATAGGAGTTATCGGCGACATATTCAGGAGGCTCAACTATTACTGCTTCCTCGGCAGCTTCAGCATGAAGCAGATCCCAGAAAACATCACGAAGATGCTCGAAATCTGGCATCTCGTCAACCGTCTCCCGCAGTGCGCCGAGAAGCCCGCTGTCCCGCTTGACGGCGATGAGCTCCGGAAGTTCGAGGAAAAGCTCAGCCGCGCAAAGAAAATGCCGGCGCTCAGGGACGGCTGCCCAGACTGGCTCGACGCGCTCGGCGATCTCGAACTCGGGCGCAAGTGGCCCGCGGAGAGGAAGGCTCTCGCCGAAGCCCCGAGGCGCTTCATCAGACTAAATACACTGAAGGCTGACATGCATGAGCTCAAGCGCTCGCTCAGCATCTCGCAGGTCGGCTTCAGAGATGTGCCAGGCGTCGAGAACGCGCTCGAAATAACGACAGACGCTTCTCTCTTCAATCTTTTCGCCTTCAAGCAGGGCATGTTCGAGCAGCAGGACGCCGGCTCTCAGCTCATCGCTCCGTTCCTTGAGGCGGAGCCAGGGATGCGCGTCATAGACGCCTGCTCCGGCTCCGGCGGCAAGACCATGCACCTCGCCGCCCTGATGAATGGGAAAGGCACAATCATCGCCATGGACGTCGAGGAGTGGAAGCTTAAGGATCTCAAGCTCAGGGCCAGGAGATGCGGCGCGTTCAACATCGAGACAAGGCTCATCGAGTCCGGAAAGACCATAAAGCATCTTGACAGATCTGCAGACCGCGTTCTCCTTGATGTTCCCTGCTCAGGACTCGGAGTCCTGAAGCGCAATCCCGAGACCAAGTGGCGCAGCGGCATGGAGAACATGAAGGAGCTATACGATACCCAGGAGAAAATCCTTGCCGAGTACAGCAGGATGGTAAAGCCCGGCGGGAAGCTCGTATATTCGACCTGCTCGATTATGCCTGAGGAGAATGAGCTTCAGATTAAGGCCTTCCTTGATGATCATCCGGGAGAATGGGAGCTCGAGGAAAAGAAGAACGTCTATCCGTCGAAGACCGGCTTTGACGGGTTCTTCATGGCAAGGCTCCGGAGGCTTGAAAAGCCGGCAGTCAAGGAAGAGAATCAGCAGGACGCCTGAGAGGCACTTCCAAGCGAAAGAAAAAGCGGGCCGGCAATATGCCGGCCCGTCTGCTTCAAACCCCGGAATTCAGCGCTATCTGCTGCCTGATCTGTTGAAGGGCCTCGATCCCCTGCGGCCGCCGAAGTCACGGGATTTCGGGAAGCGGTCCTTCCTGTCGCCTCTGAAGCCAGAGCGCTCCCTCCGGTCATCGCCCCTGAAGTCAGGCTTTCCGCCCCTTCGGCTGCCCTTGTCGGAATAATCTCCCCGGCCGTGCCTTTCGGAAAAGAAGCGCGGGCGCGACCTCCCGCCTCTCGGGAAGTCGCCGCGGCCCGGCTCGCCGCTGTCCTCCTCAACCTGATCATAGACCCTGATGTCGAGGGGCTTGCCGCAGACCATCGCCCTTGCGAGTATGTCATGCACCTCATCCGGCATCTCGGGGAGATCAACCGTCGAGAAGCTGCCGAAGATATCTATGTGTCCGATATACTTGCTCTCGATGTCACCCTCGTTCGCGATGGCGCCTACGATCTGCCCGGGCTTCACTCCGTCCCTGCGGCCTACCGCGACGCGGTACTTGACCATCTTTATGTCAGGGAAATCCCTGAGCGGCATAGCCTCGGTTGACAGCCTGCGCCCGTCGCGCTCGATCTTCTCCTGCTCGATTTTCTCCATCCGGCCGGCCCTTGCCGAGTCAATCTCGTCAAAGTCAGTCTGCTCCGGCTCCTCGGCCGGCTTTTCGATAGTAAGAGGCTCGTTGCCGTTCGCCATCTTGGCAAGAACTGCGCAGAGATCGGTCGGATCTATCGAGTCGTCCTCAAGGATCTCCGCGATAATCTCTGCGTACGGCTCGAGATCGTCAGCTCCCAGTCCGTCAAGGATCTTCTGCTTGAATGCCTCGACGCGGTGCTTGTTGATGTCATCGGTCGTCGGCATCTTCATGGGCTCGATTTTCTGATGCGTGCTCTGCTCGATTGTCCTGAGCGCCCTTCTCTCGCGGGGCGAGATAAAGAGGATCGCGTCGCCTTCCCTGCCTGCCCTTCCGGTCCTGCCGATGCGGTGGACGTAGGTCTCGGAGTCATAGGGGATATCATAGTTGATTACATGGGTGATGCGGTCAACGTCAAGGCCTCTTGCTGCAACGTCAGTTGCAACGAGGATGTCGAGCTGTCCGTTCCTCAGCTTGTCAACGATCTTCTCGCGCATCTTCTGCGGAATGTCGCCGTGCAGCGCGTCGCAGGCAAAGCCTCTTGCCGCGAGCTTCTGGGAAACCTCCTCTGCGTCATTCTTGGTGCGCACGAAGATGAGCACTGCGTCATAGGGCTCTACCTCGAGCAGCCTTGCCATGGCGTCAATCTTGTGCATTCCGGAGACCAGCCAGTAGCGCTGGCGCACCGTCGAGGCGGTCTGGGTCTTCGACTCAATCCTGATTTCGACAGGACTGTGCAGGTACCTCTCGGCAACCTTGCGGATCGGCTTCGGCATGGTTGCGGAGAACAGCATCATCTGCCTCTCTTCAGGGATCTGGCTCAGGATCCACTCGATGTCATCGATGAAGCCCATGCGAAGCATCTCGTCGCCCTCATCAAGGACAATTGCGGAAAGATGGCTGGTGTCGAGCTTCTCGCGCTTCATCAGGTCAATGACGCGGCCGGGCGTGCCGACAACCACCTGCACGCCTCTTTTGAGAGCTCGGATCTGGGTCTCGTATGAGGCGCCGCCGTAAATCGGCAGGACATGGAAGTCCTCGAGGTACTTCGAGAACTGCTGGAAGGCTTCGGCCACCTGAATGGCGAGCTCCCTTGTGGGAAGGATTACCAGGATCCGGACGTCCTTTCCTGTGAAATCCGTCTTTGAAAGAAGAGGAAGGGCAAACGCAGCGGTCTTTCCCGTACCGGTCTGGGCCTGTCCGATTAGATCATGTCCCCCGAGGATGACGGGAATGGCCCGTTCCTGAATTTTTGAGGGTAGCTCGAAGCCGAGATCAGTAACCGCGTGGAGGACTTTATCCGAAAGCCCGAGGTCATTGAAGGATACCTGGTTCTCCTTCGGGGCGGCTGTGCCGGCTGAAGCCTCTGCCGCGGCGTTCTCCCCGGCGCTGTTAGTCTGTTCTGTCATTTTTTAACCCCTGTCTCAAGAAAATGGTGCCAGCCCTGCACTATTTCCCTCACAGGGATCACGCACCGATGGAATGACTGATTATACTTGAATTTTTGTGACAAATCTCAAATTTTTTAAATTTCCTGATTACAGCGGCAGGAACCGCACAGGAAAAGTCATGCCCAGAGGCACAGGGACATTTTCTGAAAAGAATGCCCCGGCTTCTGAATCCCAGGAGCCGGGGCCGTGAATAAGCCCTGTTGCCGGAGCGGCATCTGACGCGGCTGATATTACCCTGCCGCTTCCTGCTTCTCAATTGCCTTCAGGGCAAGTTCGAGGGGATGCAGCATGACGGCCCTGTCCTCCATACGGTAAACCTGGGATCTGCAGGAGTAGCCGGTGGCGACGCAGTGATCAACACCGTATTTGCTGATAACAGGCCCCCAGCTCATGGAGTAGAGCTTCTTTGACTGCTCGAGGTGCGATGAGTCATGGCCGTAGATGCCAGCCATGCCGCAGCATCCGACAGGAACAGCCTTGAGCCTTACCCCGAAGCGGGAGAGGATCTTCTCCCAGTCAGCGTGGGTCGAGGGAATAAGCGTGCGCTCTTGGCAGTGTGCAAGAAGGTAATATGTCTCGGCATTTTCAGGGACTGGCTTTGCCGGGATCTGATCGAGCACCGACAGCAGCCACTCCTGCGGGAGCATGACATTGAAGTCTCCTCGGAGGTCCTTCAGGACTCTCGTATACTCATCGCGGTAGCATATGACCATTGCCGGATCGAGACCCACGAGCGGAATGCCGTAGGCAGACACGCTGTTAAGGAATCCGGCGGCGCGGAGGGCCGTGCCGTAGAACTCGTGAAGGAAGCCCTTTACGTGCTGGGTCTTGCCGTTCGGCAGGTAGCGGAGGACATACGGCCTGAAGCCGAGGAGCTTCACGAGCTTCAGGAAATGCGCCACAACCGGAGCGTCATAGACGCGGGTGAAGGCGTCCTCGACGAAGAGTATGCTCTTTTTGCGCTCCTCCTCAGGGAGCTGCCCGAGCCTCTCGGGCTCCCTGATGGTCTCAATGCCGAGCTCAGCGAGGAGTGCCGGGAGAGCCGGATAGCTCATTGCAGGAGCATCCGCGAAGCCTACGATTTTCCTTGTGAGGAAATCCGAGACGGGGTTGAGCGTGAGCGCGTTCATCAGCCTCGGGAACGAGGCGGCGAGGGGCACTGTCTTCTCGATATTGCGCACTATCATGTCCTTGAGAGGCCTTGAGTAGCGCTGGTAGTAGATATTGAGGAACCTTGCCCTGAAGTTAGAGACATCGACCTTCACCGGGCACTGGCTTGCGCAGGCCTTGCAGGCGAGGCACTCCTGCATGGCATCCCATACTTCCCTGGAGAAATCCTTTGTCCCGCTTTTAAGGGCGAGCGTGTTGATGAACCTTCTGAAAACCCCGGCGACCGAACGGCCGTCCTTTATATGCTCCTCGTCCCTCGGATCAATTCCCCTGGTCTGAAGCTCCCTGAGCCATTCGCGGATAAGGGAGGATCTTCCCTTCGGGGAGAAGCGGCGGTCCCTTGTCAGCTTGTAGGACGGGCACATCGGGGAGTTGAGATCATAAGTGAAGCACTGGCCGTTGCCGTTGCAGCCCATCGCGTCGCTGAAATCATGCCTCACATCAAGGCTTATCTGGCGGTCAAAGGTGCCGCGCTTCTGGAAGTCAACGGACACGAGCTTCTCGTCATTCCCTTCGGGAACCGCAATCTTCCCGGGATTCAGCCTGTTGTCCGGGTCAAAGGCCTTCTTTATTTTACGGAGCTCCGGATAGAGATCCCCGAAATACTTCGGACCGTACTCGCTCCTGAATCCCCTGCCGTGCTCGCCCCACATCAGACCGCCGTACTTCTTGGTGAGCTCGACCATGCGGTCCGAGATTCTCCGGAGAGTCTTCTCCTGTTCTGGATCAGTCATGTCAAGCGCCGGCCTTACGTGCAGAACGCCGCAGTCAATGTGGCCGAACATGCCGTACTTGAGGTGATATGAGTCAAGCAGCGCGCGAAACTCCAGGATGTAGTCGGCGAGGTGCTCGGGGGGAACCGCGGTATCCTCGGTGAACGGGATAGGCTTCGCGTCTCCAGGAGCCTTGCCGAGGAGCCCGACGGACTTCTTCCTCATCGCGTATACCGAGAGGATGCTCGGAAGATCCTTGCAGGTCTGGTAGCCGATGACTCCGGCCTCTCCTCGCTCCATCTGCTGGTCAAGCCTGCGGCAGAGGCTCTCCACGAGCTCGTTCTGGTGCTCCTCGTCATCCCCGGAGAACTCGACGATGTTGATGCCCTGGAGATCCTTGCCAGGCACCTCTTTTATAAGGTCCTTGACCTGGTACCAGACAATGTCGCTCTTCGCGAGGTTAAGGACCTTGGAGTCAACGGTCTCGACCGAGAGTGCGTCAGCCTTCATCATGAGCGGCGCGTTCCTCAGGGCCGAGTCAAAACTGTCATACTTGACATTGACCAGAGCGCGGAATGCGGGGATTTTGGTCAGATCGAGCTTTGCCTCGACAATGAAGGCAAGGGTGCCCTCGCTTCCGCAGATGATCCTCGAGAGATCAAGCGTGTCGGTCTCGGGATCATAGACGTGCTTCAGATCATATCCGGTGAGGAAACGGTTGAGATCCGGGAAGGTTTTCTCTATCTCCGCCCTTCTGCCCTTGGCTATGCCGTAGACAATACGGTAGAGATCCCCCTCGAAGGTCTTGAGCCCGAGCTTTTCCCTGAGCGCGATTCCGGACTTCGGCGAGAATTCGGCGAGAGTCCCGTCCATCAGCACGACCGATACGGAGAGCACATGCCTTGAGGTGCGGCCGTAGCGCCTTGCTCCCTGTCCTGATGCGTCGGTGCTGATCATGCCGCCTATAGTCGCCCTGTTGCTCGTGGAGAGATCGGGCGAGAAGAAATAGCCGGTCGATTTTATCCTGGAGTTGAGATCATCCTTGATTACGCCCGGCTGCACCCTGACCCAGTGCTCCTCGGCGTTGTGCTCGAGAATGGCAGTCATATGGCGGGACAGATCAACGACGATTCCGCTGTTGAGCGACTGACCGTTCGTGCCGGTGCCGCCGCCGCGCGGGGTGAACCTCACTTTGCGGAACTTGGGATCTGAAACCAGCTTCACAAGGCAGACCACATCATCGCTGCTTTTCGGGAATACTGCTCCCTGTGGCAGCCACTGGTAGACGCTGTTGTCGGTGGCCACTGCAAGCCTTGAGGAGAAAGATGTCTCGATATCGCCGGTGAAACCGGCTTCTTTCAGTGCTGAAAAGAATGCCTGGTATTCCGGATCAATCCCAGGTACGTTTGTAAGTGCAGGAATCATGTGATTGCCAAACCCTTTGTATATTTCCGATCCCGTGCTGGTGCCGGGACCGGCTGGACTGAAAAAAACGGAGCCTAGCGCCCGATCGAATCAAGCTCGTCGGCCAGATCATCAAGCCTTTCCCTGAAATGCTCTCGCTGCTCCGGCGTGAGACGCGCGGAAAAATCCGAGATCCATCTCACAAGCTTGTCATTATACATCCGGATGAACCCGGAGTACTTTCCGCCGCCGAGTTCCGGAGCGTTCAGGAAAAGGAGGATGATATCCTTCTCGAAAGCCGGAGTGCCGCGCTCCCTGAAGGTCCTCGCCAGCTCGTTCACCCAGAGCTCCTCATACTCGAGCCATTTCGGATAGATAATCACGTACCAGCCGGCCAGCGTGTCTACATAGTACTGCTGCGACGGCTCGATGCCGCCGAGCGTATACTCCAGCGAGGAGACAAGCTGCTTCTTGAATTTCCTGTGGGCCTTGACCCCGCTGTCCTGCATGAAGTCCTTGCGGTCGTTCTGCTGGTGCCTGGTCCGGTCGAGCACATAGGATGCGATCTGATCATCGGTAAGCTCGGCCGCGAGACGGTTCATCGACGGGGCCGAATGCTGCAGGAGAACCCTTGACATCCCGTACGCCCGGTCCAGGAAATCCTCCACCTGCGCCTCGGAGAGAGGCTTCTCTGCCGCGGCTGAGATTTCCCTGAGAAATGCCGAGTACTTCGACAGCTCGCTTTTCCTGTGCCAGGCAATTATGGTGTCGAGCTCCGAGTACAGGGAGCTCTTCTGGCTCCTTGTTATGTCGAAGTAGTCGTCAATCTTCCATGCAGCATAGACGTCGAGCCAGTCGTACATGAACCTGACCAGGCAGCCCGAGAGAAGGGACGAGGAGAGCAGGACAGCGAGAAAAACGGCGGGCATGCGCCCGCCGGAACGAAATATGCCTAACTTCAAATCAGCGCGCGGCTCCGTCCACGTGAACGGTGTCCTCCCAGAGGATGGCGCCGGACTTCACGTCTATTATTGAATAGTCAAGATAAAGGGAGTCTCCAGTGGAGCCCATGGCCCCGTAGAAGGCCTTGTCGATATTCTGGGACTTCGCTAGCTTTATGAGGCTCGCCCAGTTGCCGCCCGATACGTTCTGATACTCAAGCGAGCCCCTGATATTGGAGACTGCCCTGCTGTCAGCCAGCGTGAACTTCCCGGAGTCACGGATCTGCTTCTCGACGGCAGCAGTAAGGGCCCTGGTATCATGCTTGTAAGGAGGGTCGACCGCTATCCTCTCGATATAGATCGAGCCTGATCCGGCGGTGCTGATTCCCTTTTTGACCAGGATTGACGATGCCCGGAGAAGCTTTGAATCCTCCCCGGAATTTTCAGCTGCCGGTGCGGGAGACTGAGTCTTTCCGGCAGGAGCAGCGGCTGCCGGCTTCTGCTCCGTTTTCACTGTTTCAGCCGGCAGGGGGGCTGCCGAAGGAACCTGGCTCTCATGCGAGTCTATGATCTCGATGCCGCCTGATGATTCAGCCGCCGGTTCCGGACCTGCCGCAGGCAGAGTGCCGCTGCTTCCGTAAAGAGGAATGTCATCAGCAGCCGAGGCCTTCCCCGAGGAGGCCTGTGTCTTTCCGGACGTATTTCCGGCGGAAGCCGCACCTGACCCTGCTGACTGCCTGTCAACGGTGTTCTTTGCCGCTGGCTCGCTGAGGCTTACGATCTCCAGGGCCCCCGGATCGCGCCTCTTGGGGAAAATGGCTGAAAGCGTGGAGCATCCGTCCAGAAACAGCACTGCCGCAGCGGCTGCTGCTATAAGTCCGCAATGAATCTTATTCACCATTCCCCCTGAAACCGAGTGCTCCCATGACCTGCCCGCCGAGAAGGTGCATATGGAGGTGAGGAACCTCCTGCCCGCCGTTTTTGCCGACGTTGACGATGAGCCTGTAGCCGTCTGCGGCAATGCCCTCATCTGCGGCAAGCTTCCTTGCAACGGAAAACATCCTGCCGATGGCAGGCTCGTCCTCGGGAGCCACATCGTTGACCGAGGGGATAGGCTTGTTCGGGACAATCAGGATATGCACCGGCGCCTTTGGGCTGATGTCCCTGAAGGCGGAAACGAGATCGTCATGATAAAGAAGCTTCGAGGGAATCTTTCCGGTGATAATCTTCGTGAATACTGTCTCTTCGGCCATTTGAAATTCTCCTGTCACTTAGAGCAATAAAGCGGGATACGGAGCGCTTTGCGGATACTGCCGGACAAATTAGCCGCATTCCGCCGCGGAACCGTATGATCCGTGATCCGCATTCAGGATTATAAACGTATTTCCGGACAAAAAACATGCAGGGCGAAAATATTGCACTCAGTGGAGTGCTGCCGGTTGATGCATTAAACTTTATTCCTGCAGTAAAATTTAAGAAAAATTGCCGCCCGCGCCACATTAATTTATTTTCGCAGAACCGATAATAACAGACGGTTCTATATTTCTGTTTCTGTCAGATCATCAGGCGGAATCACGCAGGAGTCCTACCTGCGGCCCGCGCCGCTTATTGACAGGCTGCAGGCAGGGATATGCGATCCGGCCGCAGTGGCAGAGTTAAGGAAATCATAAGGGGAAGAGCAAGATGTCTGATGCCGCAAAGAACGGGGGAAACCAGGAAAGGCAGTTTTTCCTGATTAGGCTCTTTAACGGAATTTCAATAATAAAAATAGTAAATATCGGATACGCGCTTATCCTCGCAGTACTCCTCTGCATAAGCATAGTAACCTACTTCAGCCTTGCCAATTTCCAGAACTCCTTCACGGAGATAACGGAGGAGGCCGAGCCGCTTGTGAAGCAGGCTGATGAGATGGAAAAGACCATTCTCTCCGCCCACAATGCCCTGGAGCTTGTCCTTAACGAGCATGATCTCTCAAAAATGCCACAGAGGCTTGCGGAGCTCAGGACCGCCCAGAACCTTTACAAGAATGCGCTTAACAGGCTGACCAGCATGAGCAGCGGTAAGAATACCGAGTTCGTGGACGACGTTGATCAGGTAGTAAAGCTCACAAAGGAGTACCAGTCTAAGACCGAGGGAGCCTCGGGAAGCGAGATGGGCGATGTTGCGCTCCGCCTCATGAACGAGAAGAAGTCACTCGGCAAGTGGACCAGCTCCTTCGAGAGCCTCCTCCGGCTGTTCGGCGGCGAGCTCGCAAAGCTTGAAGTAACCACCGAGGATGATTTCGTCAAGATTATGTCGCGCTCCCTGGTCGCGGCTGAGGGCCCGATTGAGATAAACACCGGCAACGCACTCAAGGCCGAGAATTCCGCAGAGATCAAAAAGCTTCTCGAGAGCAACAAAAAGCTGCTTCCTGTCTTCCAGAAGGCATTCAAGGATGTCACAAACGCGCAGCCCGGCCTCAAGGAGACCATCGGCTACTATATCGAGGATTTCGAGATCAATACCGCAAGCGACAAGGGAATACTCGCCAAGAGAATGAGGATTTTCCAGGATCAGGAGCACCTCTTTGACATTGCCGGCCAGGCCAACAAGATTATCTCCCAGATCCGCGAAAAGCTGACGGTAATCCAGAGTGCTGCCGACACCAGGATGAAGAACTCGGTTGCAAGCAGCAATGTGACAATGATGCACCTGGTGCTCACCCTTGTGGTGGGAACCACAATCGGTATTCTCATCGGCGTGCTGATTGCAGCTGCCATCGGCAGGATTATAAGGGTGCCGCTTGATGTGATAACCCGCGGCATGGGCAGGATGTCAAAGGGAGATCTCTCGAAGCCCATACCCTATACTGCCAAGAACGAGTTCGGCGTTATAGCAAAGCAGCTCAACTCACTGAGAGACACGCTGGTTTCCGCACTCAAGGAGATGAACGCCGCTTCAGACTCCCTGAGGGACACCGCCCACCAGAACAGGGACTCCGTCGAGGCAGCGTCCGCATCCATTCAGGAGCAGCAGAACGAGACAAACTCGGTTGCCTCCGCGATGACCGAAATGGACAGCTCCGTCGTAGCTGTCTCCGAGTCCGCAAACGGCGCCCTTCAGGAAGTAATCGGCATCGAAAAGGCTGCCGAGGACAGCCGCGTGGAGATGTCCAAGAATATCTCCACCATACATGACCTCTCGAACAAGCTCACCAAGACATCCGAGGCAATCAAGCACCTCTCCGACATGGGCGAGAACATCGACCACATAATCGGCGTCATCAAGGGGGTTGCTGACCAGACCAGCCTGCTTGCGCTCAATGCGGCTATCGAGGCGGCGCGCGCAGGCGAGCACGGCAGGGGCTTCGCAGTTGTCGCCGATGAGGTGAGGACGCTTGCGGACCAGACCGCGAAGTCAACGAAGGATGTAAGCGCCATCATCAGCGAGCTGATGGTGTTCATCAACCAGACGGTCGATACGGTCAAGGAATGCAGCGCGGCGATGGAGGCATCTGTACAGCAGAGCTCTGACGCCAACGGCGCGATTGAGGAGATGCAGGCTGTCCTCATCCGCATCAGCAACATGTCAAGCCAGGTTGCCCATGCCGCTGACGAGCAGAAGAAGACCTCAGAGAACATTGTCGGCAATATCAACAGGATCTCCTCGCTTTCGAACGAGAACAACTCGGAGATAAGCAAGATCTCGGATACCTGCGGCAAGCTCGAGCAGATGGCCGTACGGCAGGATGAGCTCCTCAAGGGCTTCAAGTTCTAACCATGGTCCCGGCCTCAGGCCGGGATTTTTTCGGATCCCATATGTCCAGAACAGTCATTAAAAATGCCACAATAGTCAATGAGGGTCGGATATTCATTTCGGATCTGCTGATTGAGAACGGCAGGATCAGCAGGATTTCCGGCAGCATATCCGCCGGATCGGGAGACATTATCATTGACCTTGCAGGGAATTTCCTGATGCCGGGGATTATCGATGATCAGGTTCATTTCCGTGATCCGGGATTTCCGGAGAAGGCCACGATAGAAAGCGAGTCACGCGCGGCGGCAGCAGGCGGTACAACATCATTTATGGACATGCCCAACACCAGACCGCAGACCGTGACCTCGGAGCTCCTTGACGAGAAGCTTCGCAAGGCAGCGAGGGACTCGCTCGTCAATTACGGATTTTTCCTCGGTGCCACCAATACCAACATAGAGGAAATCAAGAGGCTCGATCCGAGGAAAACAGCCGGTGTCAAGGTGTTCATGGGTTCCTCCACCGGCAACATGCTGGTAGACTCCCCCGAGACCCTAGAGCAGATTTTCAGATACTCACCGGTGATTATCGCGACGCACTGCGAGGATATGGGCGTAATCGACCGGAATACTGCAGAAATAAAGGATAAGTACGGCGATAACCCTCCGTTTTCAGTCCATCCTGAAATCAGATCTGCCGAGGCCTGCCTCAAGTCATCCTCACTCGCGATTGAGCTTGCGCAGAAGACCGGAGCGAATCTCCATATATTCCACCTCTCGACCAGGGAGGAGACGGAGCTTCTCAGGAAAGTGAGCAGAGGTCCCCTTGAGGAGAGAAGGATAACCGCGGAGGTCTGCATGCCTCACCTTACCTTCACCTCCGACGATTATGAGAAGCTCGGCCGCTACATCAAGTGCAACCCGGCAGTCAAGGGAAGAGAGGATCGAGACGCGCTCTTCAGAGGCCTCGCCGACGGGACAATCAGTCTCATAGCGACTGATCACGCACCCCATGCGGCCGCTGAGAAGGAAAAGCCCTATTTCTCCTGCCCTTCCGGGATTCCGATGATTCAGTTTACCCTGCCCCTCCTCCTTGAGTTTTACAATGAGGGGAGGATTTCGCTTGAGACAATTGCAATGGCTGCCGCGCATAATCCGGCAGTGCGCTACCAGATCCGGGACAGAGGGTTCATCAGGGAGGGCTATTTTGCCGATCTCACCGCCTTCTCTGCAGATGAGCTCACGGTGCCTTCAGAAAGCAGCATACTGAGCCTGTGCGGCTGGTCACCTCTTGCCGGAAGAAGCATAAGGGGCAGAGTGCTGATGACAATGGTCAACGGAAACGTTGTCTATGAGAACGGGAAGATTAATGACTGCTCAAGGGGGCAGCAGCTCGCCTTTGACCGCTGATCAGACGCGGCCCCTGAAGTCCTGCTGCGCAGGCAGCAGGGGATGTTTTTTCCTGCCGCATCATGGCCTGAGCCCCGCGTTTCCGCCAAACCGCACTCCAGGAAGTCTTCCGGGCACCGGCCCATATCCGGCATTGCCGTACTGCTTCCGCCGGCGTCTTGCTTGAATCATCGGTCACAGAACCTTTCATCCTTACCTGCATGCATTCCGGCTATTTATTCGCGAGATCACAAAATCGGGTACAAAACCCCACCCCAAAGGGTGATTTTAGGGACGGATATCAATATAATCATGCGATAAGTCCATGGCATGACCTGTGCTTCCGGCATGCTGCCCTGTCTCGTTCAGCCCGTGCAGCCCCGGGACAGGTCATGAGGCCTCACACGGACTCAGCAGCTTGCCTTGTTAAGGCATGACAGGAAGAGAGAGAGCTTCAGGGTTTATGATAAGAATTTTCAAGAAAGTATTGAAAGCTATAAGCGACGTGTCGGTAATTCGGATTATCGTCAGCGGCTTTTTGTTTCTTATTGTAATCCAGCTCGCCGTTGCCGTTCAGTCCTATCTCAATATCGGGCGTTTCTCTGACTCCGTGTCCATGGTTACGACCAATGCCGATCCGATCCTGATGTCCGCCAAGTCGCTCGAGGCGAGAATCCATGCCGCGCACAGCACGCTCAACGAGGAGCTTCTGAGCCAGTCGGAATCGAATGCCCTGGAAATCAAAATCGTCCTTGACGAGCGAAGGAAAGCATTCAGGCAGACCATGGAGGAGCTTGAGAACCAGGTCAAGAGCTTTGAGCTTGGGGACAGCGGTATGTCCAAGAGCGAGAAGAACGAGCTTAACAGCACTTTCTCCAGCATCAAGCTTGCCGTTTCCGGCATAAGGAAGTCTGCTGACAGATACCTTTCCAATACCGACGGCATTGCCCAGGGACATATAGATCTTTTAAAGAAGACCCAGAAGGCCAACAAGCTCAAGGCATCATACGCAGGACTCGTTAAGGTCTTCGGCGATGCCATAATCGAGCTCAGGCAGAAGATTTCCTATGATGACTATATTCTCAGCGTCATGGGCCACCTTACCGCTGCGGAGAACAAGCTCGAGACCAGGACCGCCTCCGCACTCGAGGAGACCAGCCCTGAGAAAATAACGGAGGCTTTCGAGGCCAATAAGAAGGATTTGAAGCTTTTCCGCGAGGCTCAGGAGGAGATGCACAAGGAATACCCTGACATGGGCAATGTCATCGGTCCGTACATCGAGCCCTTCCTCAAGGACACCACTATGGACGGCGGCGTCATCTCCATTCATCTAGATCTCATGAAGGAGCAGGTCAAGGCGCAGAACCAGGCTCGCGTCAGCAAGGACGCAATCGCCCAGATCGAGAGGGATATCAAGACTGTCGCGAAGCTTGCCGAGAACCTCCGCACTGACTGCATCAACGTTGCCCATTCATCAATGAAGAGCACTGTTGTCCAGATGATTGTAGGTGCCGTGTTCGCGATGATCTTTGTTATTGTAGTCGCCACCACGGTATCGACCCTGGTAAAGGTTCCGCTTCATCATGTCGTGAAGTCCATAACCAGCATGACCAAGGGCGATATGACCTCGAAGCTCAACTACGCGTCAAAGAGCGAGTTCGGAAAGCTCTGCACTGACCTCAACAAGCTGAGGCTCAAGTTCTCCGAAGTGCTCTCGCAGATGGCCCAGACCTCGCAGAGGCTCAAGGGAGCGACCGATGCCAACGAGGCGATTACCGAGGAGACCACCTCGGTCATCGAGACCCAGAACGAGAAGACCGCCAGCATCGCCCAGGCCATGGAGGAGATGACCAGCACTGTGGAGCAGATTGCCCAGTACGCCAATCTTACCCTTGATGTGGTCAACAAGGTCAATGATCTGACCGATACAGGTTCCGAGATAATCGACAACAACATCGATGCGACCAACTCGCTCTCCGAGCGCCTTACTGATGCTAGCGAGGCGGTGCATTCCGTAAGCCTGATGGGAAATGACATCAGGAATATCGTCAATGTGATAAGCGAGGTTGCGGATCAGACCAACCTCCTTGCGCTCAACGCTGCCATCGAGGCCGCGAGAGCCGGTCAGTACGGAAGGGGATTTGCGGTCGTTGCCGATGAGGTAAGGAATCTTGCGGAGAAAACCTCCTCAGCCACGACTGAGGTTGCCAATGTGGTCGAGAAGCTTCAGTTCAAGATGAACAATACGGTGAAGACCGTAAAGGTGTGCCTCGATGAGATCGTGAATACCCGCGAGAAGAGCAGAAAGGCGAAGGATTCCATCAGCGAGATCAGCATTGCGGTTGATGACATAACCGAGCGCACCCACAAGATTGTGGATTCAACCTCACAGCAGAAGAAGGCCACTGACATGATGGCCCAGGACATTCAGAAGGTCTCGCTTATTTCTGACTCGAATGTAAAGGCGATCAAGAAGATTGAAAAGAGCGGAAAGGAGCTCAATATCCTTACCGAGCAGATCGACCAGCAGGTAAGACAGTTCAAGTTCTAGTCACGCCGGGGCTTGCCTTCGTGTAGGCCCCTTTTCCCAGCATCTCCCTATCTTTCTCTGCGACAGGCGACGGCCGGTCCGTTTCTCGTCAGGACATGCCGGCACATCGTCCTTCGGCAGCTGTCCCTGATAATGAAATGAAAGGACAAAAAAATGAACCGGTCCGTAAAGCGGATCGGTTCGGGATAACTCCGGAGCAGTCAGTTCCTTACCGCTGCCCCGCAGGCGTGCGGATTATTCCTCGGAGGCCTCGATCTGGGCAGCCACCTCATCGGAGATGCTGCCGTTGTGGTAGACCTGCTGCACGTCATCAAGGTCATCAAGGGCATCAACGATATGCATCAGCTTTGCGCCGTTCTCGGCGTCAAGCTCGGTCTCCGTGGTCGGAACCATGGTGATGCGGGATGAATCAGGCTTCAGCGATGCTGCCTCAAGGGCATCAAGAACTGCGCCGAATGCCTCAGGAGTGCTGTAGACATCAACTGAGCCGTCGTCATTGGCGACAACGTCATCGGCGCCTGCATCAAGGGCAACTTCCATGAGCTTGTCCTCATCGCCCTGATCAAAGGAGAAAACGCCCCTTTTGTTGAAGAGATAGCTTACCGAGCCGCTGTTGCCCAGGTTTCCGCCGTAGCGGGTGAATACATGGCGGACGTCCGCAACAGTGCGGTTCTTGTTGTCAGTCATGCACTCTACCATAATGGCGATTCCTGCCGGGCCGTATCCCTCATAGGTAAGGGTCTCGAGCTGGGCTCCGTCGCCCTCGCCGCCCGCACCGCGCTTTACGGCACGCTCGACGGTGTCTCTTGTCATGTTGTTGGAAAGGGCTTCTGCAATGGCAGCACGGAGACGCGGGTTGCCGGCAGGATCGCCGCCGCCGACTCTGGCAGCGGAGGTAATCTCACGAATGAGCTTGGTAAAAATCTTGCCGCGCTTGGCATCCTGCAGTCCCTTGCGGTGCTGAATATTATGCCACTTACTATGACCTGACATAGGTATAACTCCATAAAAAGGCAGCCTCAGCGAGGCTGCTTAAACTTAAATCAATCAGTAGTTTCCTTTACAGCTATTCCCAAATCATTTAAAGCACTGCTGTCAGGAAGGCTGGGAGCTCCGGTCATCAGACATGCTGCCGCTGTTGTCTTGGGGAATGCTATTACATCTCTTATGTTATCGGTTCCGGTGAGAAGCATCGTCACGCGATCAAGTCCGAAGGCCAGTCCTGCATGAGGAGGAGCACCGAACTTGAGCGCATCGAGGAGGAAGCCGAACTTGACGCGCTGCTGTTCCTCGGTGATGCCGAGGACCTTGAATACTGCCTGCTGGATTTCCTCACGGTGAATTCGCACCGAGCCGCCGCCGACCTCATAGCCGTTGATTACCATGTCGTATGCGTCCGCATAGATGGAATAAGGATCATTGAGGAGATCCTCCGGCTTCGAAATCTTGGGCATGGTGAACGGATGGTGCATCGCGGTGATGCTGCCGTCATCGGCCTCCTCGAACATCGGGAAGTCGACGACCCAGAGCGCCTTCCAGGACTTCTCAACGAGTCCGCGATCCCTTGCGGTCTTGAGCCTCAGTGCTCCGAGGGCCTCGGATACGGTCTTCCACTTCTCGCCTGAGGCGATGAAGATGATGTCGCCGCTCTTCGCGCCGGCCTTGCTGATGATGGCCTTGACCTGATCCTCAGTGAGGAACTTGAGGATTGAGGACTTGACGCCCTCTATGCCCTTCGAGGCATCATTGACCTTGATGAAGGCCAGCCCCTTCATGCCGAATACCTTGATGTACTCGGTGTAGCCGTCGGTAATCTTGCGGGACATGTCGGCGCCGCCCGGAACGCAGATTGCCGCAATCCTGCCCTTGCCCGAGGCAAGCGCGGACTTGAATACCTCGAAATCAGAGTCCTTCACGATATCGGCAATATCGAAAATCTCGAAAGGAATTCTGAGATCGGGCTTGTCAGAACCGAATCTTGTCATGGCCTCATCCCAGGTCATGCGCGGAAGCACTCCGAGATCCACTCCGGCAACGTCCTGCCAGAGCTTCCTCATCATGGTCTCGACGATCTCCTGGAGCTCAGCGGCCGTAAGGAACGAGGTCTCGATATCGATCTGGGTGAACTCAGGCTGGCGGTCGGCCCGCAGATCCTCATCACGGAAGCACTTTACAATCTGATAGTAGCGCTCAAAGCCGCTGATCATCAGAAGCTGCTTGAAAAGCTGCGGCGACTGGGGAAGAGCATAGAAATGCCCTTTGTGGATTCTGCTCGGAACGAGATAGTCCCTCGCGCCCTCAGGGGTTGCCTTGGTAAGCATCGGGGTCTCGATGTCAAGGAATCCCTTGGAGTCAAGGTAGCCGCGGACCAGGTGGGTGATTCTGGATCTTACCTTGAGCCTCTCTGCCATCTCCGGACGGCGGAGGTCAAGATAGCGGTACTTGAGGCGCTGATCCTCGGAGTTGTCCGGATTGCCGAGATCGATGGGAAGGGGAGCTGACTTGTTGATGATGTTAAGCTGCTCAGCCTCAACCTCGACCTCGCCGGTCGGCATTTTCTCGTTGGTCTGGTTTTCCGGGCGGCTTCTTACCGTTCCATGGACCTCGATGCAGTATTCGTTGCGGAGCTCCTGTGCCCTGGCAATAAGCTCCGGGTTCTTCGGGTCGAAGCAGACCTGGACGATTCCACCACGGTCGCGCATGTCAATGAAAACAAGTCCGCCGAGATCGCGGCGCTTCTGTACCCAGCCGAACAGATGGACTGCAGATCCGACGTCGGACTTCCTGAGATCTCCACAGTAGTTAGTACGCATAACAGTTCCTGATTAGTTTTTAGAATTGGCGCTGCATGCCTTGCAGCTGCATCCGGCCGCATGGCTGCCTGAAGAGGAAGGCCTGGAGCCCTCATTCTTGAAATCGGTCTGATACCACCCGGTACCCTTCAGGACAAACCCTGCCTCGGTAATCTGTTTCTTGAGAGCAGGCTTATGGCAGACCGGACACTCGACCAGAGGAGCATCCGAAAACTTCTGCAGCTCCTCGAACTGGTGGCCGCAGGCTGAACACTTATACTCATAAATCGGCATTTTTCACCTCGACAGGCTTACTGTCTCTTTGACGAGGCAACAGGCACTATCCATAAGAATAACGGCGCTTATTATACAGTAAAGCAGGCCGTTATATAAACGGGAGGGGCTTGCCTCCCTAAAGCATGCCCGGCAGCTCAGGAGGCAAGCGAGCGGAGCAGTAATATTTCCTTTGCGTAGCCGCTGATGTCGTTCGGCGTCTCGAGATAGAACGGCAGGTTCCGTAGCAACGGATGATTGATGATCCTTGAAATGGCCTCGGTGCCGAGGCCTCCCTCCCCGATTTTGGCATGGCGGTCCTTGTGTGAGGCATAGCCGAATACGCTGTCGTTGAGGTGGATGGCCCTGAGCCTCTCAAGGCCTATGGTCCGGTCAAACTCGGCAAGCACGCCGTCCAGATCATTCCTGATGTCGTAGCCGCCGTCGTAAATGTGGCAGGTGTCGAGGCAGACCCCGAGCCTGTCCCGGAGCTCCGTGCGGTCAATTATTGCCCGCAGCTCCTCAAAACGGCTTCCGACCTCCGAGCCTTTCCCGGCCATGGTCTCGAGCAGGACAGGGATGGCGGTATCCTCTGTAAGTAGCCTGTTCAGGAGATCCGAGATGAGGTCTATTCCCTTCTCGGCGCCCTGACCGACATGGGTGCCCGGATGGAAGTTGTACATGGCGTTTCCGAAAGCCGAGGCTCTCTTTATGTCGTCAGCCATCGTCTCAAGGGCATATTCCCTGAGCTCCGGCTTTTTGGCAGCGGGATTCATGGTGTAGGGCGCATGGACGAGAAGAGGTCCAAGGCCTCTTTCTGATGAAGTTTTCCTGAAAAGCTCAATTTCGCTCTCTGGATAATCCTTTGCCTTTCCTCCGCGGGGATTCCTCATGAAGAACTGGAAACAGGACGAGCCGGTCTCCTCCGCCTCCTTGAGGAGCCCTTTCAGGCCTCCGGAAATAGATAGATGCGCGCCGATGTTGAGCCTGCTCATGCTGCCTCCGTTCAGGGCCTGACGTACAGGCCGTCCATCCTTTTCTCGTAATTCTGCACAATCCAGTCAAGAAGCGCCTTCTCGCCGGCAGGAAGAGTGCCTTCCTCAAGCCTTTTCTCGAAGCTCCTCTTCACCGTTATGAATTTTGGAGGATTTTTCCTCAGTTCGTCAAGGACAGCGAGCTTCACGTCATACCCGGGGCTTACGTTGTCGAAAAACAGGTATTTAGATGCCGGCAGGAGCCCTGTCCAGACGTAGTACTGCGGCATGACGCTCTCTGCCCAGAGCCGGTCGCCGGGAGCAGCCTCCCTTTCGATAGCCGAGATATGCTCACGTGCCCTTGACGAGAAGACTTCCGGCATATACTGGAAGCGCCCCTGCCACTCAAAATAGCCCAGAAGGAAGATAAAAGAGAGCACGGAGACCGCGGTGAAAGGCAGGGCTGCCGCCCTGCCGCCCTGCTCTGCCGCTGAGCTGCCTCTGTGCAGGAGGAATGCTCCGGCTCCGGCCCCGGCGAACGCCGCGCCTGCTGTCAGCAGGACCTTCTGAAGGGCGGTCTCCAGATCCGGTATGACAAGGGCAGCGATATAAAGAGCTGCTCCTCCTGCGGCTGAGAGTGCCGGAAGATGCATCCCCGGCTTCCCTGAACAGAGAGCTCTGCAGATCCTGAATGCTGCGGCTGCGGATACGGCAGGCAGTGCCCACCAGGCGAATACCTGCGCCAGAGTCCACTCGTGGTGGTTCCAGGGGAGAGCTAGAGCCATAAGGACGTATGCCAGGAACGAGGCGAGCGCTCCTGCAGGCACGGAGCCGGACGGACTGCCGTCCGTCAGCGGTCTGAATGAAAGAAGGTAGGCCAGGGCAAATACCGTACCAGGGAAATACAGCTCGTCATAGTGATCATAGATGTGTCCTGATACGGAATTTGCCGCAAAAGGAAGAAGCGAGAAGAGCACGAGAAGCAGGCAGAACCTTCCTTCCGTGTCCTCCTCTCTCCACTTACCGATCTTTGCGGGAACCAGGCAGAGAGTCAGAAGAAAAGGTATCCAGAATCCAGTGCGGAAGAAGCCCACTATGCCGACCGAGGGGCTGAGGCCCGAGCCGCCGCTACCGTAGCCGCCGCCGAAAAATATCCCGAATGAGTAATAGACGAGCTCATCGAGGACGCCCTCAGAGTGGAAATAAAGGGCGCAGCAGCCTGAGAGCGCCAGGAACGTGAGTGCGGATACTGCCGCAATGGAGGCGGCCCTCATGAACCTCCCTGATGATACCAGGGAGAGCATGACTGCGAGGAACTCTGCCCCGAAGAATGCCCCGTTGTTAAGCCGCATAGAGGCGGCCGTGAACATCAGAGCTGAAAAGAGAGCCGCAAAGGCAAACGGCGTAAACTCCCCAGAAAGACCGTGCTCAGATGCAGCCTTTACGGCAGTCCGGGGAAGGGACGCATCCTGCGCCGGATCGAGCATCCTCACGGCGGGATAAAGCGAGCAGAGCGCGAGGGAGAAGGCCCAGTCCTCGGTCATATTCCCGTAGAAATACCTTGTAAGATAGAACGGGAGCAGGAGGAAGAGCGCGCATACCGCAGCGGCTCCGGACATGGAGAGCCTTCTCGCGGCATAGACAAGGGAGAGTGTGCCGGCGAAAAACAAGGCAGCCTCCGCTGCCGCAATGCCAGCAAATCCGCCGAGCGTGATGCAGGCCGCGTCCGCAAGGAATATCCCGGGCCCCTTGATGTCGATCATGTCGCGGTAAAGGACAAATCCTTCCGAAATCATGTGGCCTATTGCCGCAAAAACCGAGGCGTCGAACCCCGGGGCGCCGCCGCGCGAAAGAGGCTCGAAGATGAAGATTATGAAGGCCGCTGATGCGGCGGCAAGCAGCGGGCCGTATTTCACGGCAGCTGTCCTCTCTCTTGTGTCCATGCGAATTATGCCCCGCGCCGAAACGCCTTCCGAATAAAGCAGAAAGATTATCTCACACTGCACTACGGGCTGCTGCCGCTGCCTGATGGAAGGGAGTGCGTATCTTTAATTTCTGCTGCTGACATTGAGCCTGCATCAAAAAATGAAAAAAGCGTTTGCACATTTAACGGAATCGATAATATAATCAGGTCAGATTTTGGAGATTTCAAAAATGGCATCTGGATTTGTTATCAGCTGGTGGTGGCGTACTCTGTTTTGATTGCGGGTAGCTGCGATTCGCTGTGTCCATGTGTCATGCAACATTAAACAATCGAAGGGAGCCCGCGAAAGCGGGCTTCCTTTTTTTTGCTCAGGCCGCGGAAGCTCTGCAGGGGTACCAGGCGGCCGGCAGAAAAGAGGAAACGGAAATGACAGACAGGAAAAGCGAAGAGCTCAGGAAGGATACGGTATACAGGGCCGATCCACTCACCCTGTTTCACAGTCTGACCAAAGCTCACGACAATACCATGCTTCTTGAGTCGGCGGAGATAAACAGCAAGGCCGGAACAAAGAGCGAGCTTCTGGTCAGCACGGCAGTCAGGTTCACCTGCAGCGGCAGAACGGTCACGGCTGAGGCCCTCACCGGCAACGGCCTCAACGCCATAAAGGCAATTGCCGCAAACTCACCCGAAGAGGCGTCCTGCTCAATCACGGGAAATGTCCTCACCGTCAGCTACCCTGCCCTCCCCGCAGGACTAGACGAGGACTCGAGGCTCAAGGCCGTATCGGTATTCGACTGCCTCAGGACCGCCATCAATAAGATTGAATGCAATGATCATGATGACCTCATTCTGGGCGGATGCTTCAGCTACGATCTCATCGCATCTTTCGAAAAGCTTCCGGAAATCAGGGACAGCAGCAACACCTGCCCCGACTACTGCTTTTACCTGCCCGAGACCACGGTTCATGTTGATCACCTGAAGAAAACAGCTGAAATCAGGGGCTTCCTCTTCAGCGGCGATGACACCGCCGGGGAACAGGCAAGGATAGAAAAGAGGATTGAGGAAATTGACTCGGTCTGCAGGAGCGGCGAGGACCGCGAGTCTGATCCGGATGACGGCAGTTTTGTCCCGGAGCTCCGGGTCAACCTCCAGGACGGCGAGTTCTGCCGCATCGTCGAGAAGCTCAAGGGAAACATCAGAAGGGGCGACATTTTCCAGGTGGTCCCCTCAAGGATTTTCAGCCTTACCTGCCCTGACTGCTACAAGGCCTACAGGACCCTCAAGGAAACCAACCCCAGCCCCTACATGTTCTTCCAGAACGACCGCGACTTCACTATCTTCGGCGCATCGCCGGAGAGCTCGGTGAAGTATACGTCCGCAACCCGCCAGGTCGAGATGTACCCGATTGCCGGAACCAAGAGAAGAGGATTCGCTCCCGACGGGAAGATCGATCTTGATCTTGACGGCAAGATTGAGCTTGACATGCGCATGGACCTCAAGGAGACAACCGAGCACCTGATGCTCGTTGATCTGGCAAGAAACGACATCGCGAGAATATCGAGGCCCGGCACCAGGCACCTCACGGATCTTCTTAAGGTTGACCGCTACAGCCAGGTAATGCACCTTGTCTCGCACGTGGTAGGTGAGCTCAGGGAGGATCTTGACGCCCTCAACGCCTATCAGGCCTGCATGAACATGGGCACGCTTACCGGATCCCCGAAGATCAGGGCCACCGAGCTCATCAGGGAGGCCGAGGGCGAGAGGCGCGGAAGCTATGGCGGGGCCATCGGCTACATCACCGGGGAAGGCGACATGGACACCTGCATAGTCATCCGCTCGGCATTCGTGAAGAACGGAATGGCCTACATCCAGGCCGGCGCCGGAATTGTCTTCGACTCCGTCCCGCAGAATGAGGCGAACGAGACCAGAAACAAGGCGGCCGCGGTAATTAAGGCAATAGCAGAGGCAAACGGCTTTGAACCGGGGGAGATTAAGCATGTCTGACAAGGTATTTCTGCTCGACAATTTCGACTCGTTCACCTACAACCTGGTGGACCTGCTCCGATCACTTGGGCATGAGGTTGAGATTTACCGCAACGACATCCCGGCAGAGGACATCATTACCAGGATGGAAAAGGACGGAGGGCATCCGCTTCTGGTCCTCTCACCGGGGCCCGGCCTTCCCTCAGAGGCCGGCTGCATGCCGAGGCTCATTGATCTTGCGCACGGAAAATTCCCGATCATCGGCGTCTGCCTGGGCCATCAGGCAATCTGCGAGTACTACGGCGGAACCGTGGGGCCCGCAGGCGAGATAGTCCACGGCAAGGTCTCGAGAATCACCCACTGCGGTAAGGACATGTTCAGCGGGCTGCAGAACCCCATGCCCGTTGCCAGGTACCACTCGCTCGTTGCCACCTATGTGCCGCCCTGCCTCGAGGTCATGGCTGACTATCAGGGCATGGTCATGTCAGTGCTCAACAGGAAGGACCGGGTTGTCGGGTTCCAGTTCCATCCGGAGTCAATAATGACCAAGGACGGCGCGCAGCTTCTGACACAGACAATTGAATTTTTAACGGGGAACAAGTGATTATGCATCAGCTCGCAGAAAAACTGTACAGGGGTGAGAATCTTTCATTTGACGAGAGCCGCGCCCTGTTCAACGACATACTCTCAGGCTCGCTCGATCCGTGCCTTATCGCCTCGGTCCTGACCGCCATGAAGATGAACGGCGAGACTCCTGACGAGATCTCAGGAGCAGCGCTTACTCTCCTCGACAAGGCGCTCGCTTTCCCGAGGCCCGACTACAGCTTCGGCGAGATTGTCGGAACCGGCGGTGACGGCGCGCACTCCATCAATATCTCCACCACCTCGGCATTTGTCGCAGCCGAGCTCGGCGTTCCCGTCGCGAAGCATGGCAACAGATCGGTATCATCGAAGACCGGCGCCGCTGACCTTCTGGAGTCCTGCGGCGTCAACCTCAGGATGTCGCCGGAAACCGCAAGGAAGTGCCTGGACGAGCTCCACGTCACTTTCTTCTTCGCCCAGCTCTACCACAGCGCGATGAAGTACGTAGGGCCGGTAAGGAAGGCCCTCGGCACCAGAACCATCTTCAATATTCTCGGACCGCTCATCAATCCTGCCCATGAGGACTTCATTCTCCTCGGCGTATACGACCAGAAGCTCTGCGCTGTCCTTGCGAGGACTCTCATGAAGATCGGCATCAGGAAGGCTCTCGTAATCAACGGTTCCGGGCTTGATGAGGTTTCAATCTCCGACACCACCTACGTCGCGGAGCTGCATGAGGATCACTCAATTACCGAGTACCGCATCACGCCCGAGGATTTCGGCCTGAAGCGCTATGACCAGAAGGAGATTGAAGGCGGCGAGCCTGAGGAGAACCGCGCTATTACCGAGCGGATCCTTTCAGGAAAGGGAACTGACGGACAGAACGCCGCAATCGCGGCCAACACCGCGGCACTGCTTCTCCTTTCCGGAAAGGCAGGATCCCTGAAGGAAGGCGCCTCGATGGCCATGGATACCCTTAAGTGCGGGAAGGCTATTGACCGCCTGCACCGCTTTGCTGAGATGAGCAACGGCAGGTAAGATGCAGATAATCAATGTCCCGTCCATCAATGATACCGTTCTTGATAAGATTGTGAACGAGCGTCTTGACTGGGTGGAAAAGCGCAAGGGTACCGAGCCTCTGGGCACATTCGAGGGAAGCCTCAGGCGCAACAGCCGCAATTTCCGCGAGGCGCTCAGATCAGGGGGACGCGGCATGCGCTTCATCATGGAGTGCAAGAAGGCCTCTCCCTCCAAGGGCATGATCAGATCGTGCTTTGATCCTGCGGGGATTGCACGGACCTACACCAGGTTCGCCTCCGCCATATCGGTGCTTGCCAACGAGGCCTTTTTCCAGGGAAAGCCTGAGTATGTCCGTGAGGTGTCGGATGCGGTGAGCCTCCCGATCCTCTATAAGGACTTTGTGGTTGACGAGTACCAGATTTTCCT